>Ga0099364_10011598_pt1 | contig 12019 bp, 9 predicted proteins | sample TergutTh196P3_FD_73070 | JGI IMG/M metagenome (GOLD analysis project Ga0099364, IMG submission 73070) | Microcerotermes parvus P3 segment gut microbial communities from Pointe-Noire, Republic of the Congo - Th196 P3 | ecosystem: Host-associated > Arthropoda: Insects > Digestive system > Gut ...
GTTACGGCATATTGCCCCAATCAGAAATATCCGATAAATCCGAAGCCGGGAGTTAATCTTCCGGCATTATTATTTTTGGAAAGGAGCGTCGGTATATAGTCGATAACGACCAAATCAACGAAAAAGCCGTTGCGCTGGTTATCAGCGGCGGCAAACTTACAGGGCGTACCCTTGCGAAAGCAATGGAAGCGTTTTTGTCTATAGTTAAAAACGCAGCAGACAAACAATCCGGCAAAGCCCCGGCTGATTATGAACATCACGGCAAACAGACCGTCCGGGAACTTGTGGGGCAGGGCGCTGGGGTTAGCAGTATTGAAATCAGCGATAAGAATATCAAGGATTTTGAGGGCGTTGCCCGGAAATATGGTGTTGACTTCGCTGTGACAAAGGACAAAACCACAATCCCGCCAAAGTATATTGTGTTCTTCAAAGGGCGTGATACAGACGCTATCACGCAGGCGTTTAAGGAGTATTCCTACAAGCAGCTTCATAAGGCGAGGAAGCCGAGAATGGCTGATTTGCTTCAAAAGATGCAGGAAAAGGTTAAAAACCAAGTGCTTGATACCGTCAACCTTATCGTAATAACATTTGTTAGGGTATGTTCCGATGTAATGGTTTGTCGGATAACCCTTAGTGTTATATGCATGCTTTTATGCTTTTGATATGCCAAATAACGTTTACCATGCTAATCATCCGTAATCAATCTGGTTCATGAGGTATTGATAGGTATTTTGAGTACAGATTTCATGTAGTTTTATCACTCTATTTTGTCAGACCATCCATAGACAAGCGAATCCAAGCTCTTGTCCCTCCGCCCGGCCTTGGCTCAATTTCAAAATGATGCTCAACAGCGTTATATAAAAAGTTAATACGATTCCGTATGTTTACAATACCGACCCCATGGGTCGAGTTTCTTTTTTCACCGCGCCATATAGCGTCTAAGCAATCCGGGGTAATTCCAGTGCCATTGTCCTCTACATATATATCAATACACTGGGGAGCGGCAGAAACAATGGAAACCCAAATGCGGCCTGGTCTCCCGGAGGGAATAATCCCATGATGGATGGCGTTTTCTACCAAGGGCTGAATTAGTACTTTAGGAATATACTCATTGCGAAGCTGGGAAGCGCAATTCACCTCAAATTGAAATGTTTTTGGGTAGCGCACAGAGGCAATTTCGATATATGCATTAACCATTTCCAATTCATCCGATACCGTGGCGAAAATTTCTTTGCTGCCAATTCGCACGACATTTTGCAGGATAGTTATCAATGCGTAGATTACGTTGATTGCTGTTTTCCCATCTTTTTCCTCAATTAAATAAACAGCTGAATTAAGCGTGTTATAAATGAAATGCGGATGTATTTGGCTCATAAGCAAATCCATCTGGATTTCTTTTTTTGCATTTTCCTCCTCAATGATTTGCTGGATATGTTTTTTTAAATCCCCCACAAGTTTATTGAAACAGTCGGACAATATTTCAAACTCATCATTTGTATGTTCTTCAGCATAAACGTCTAAATTGCCGTTGTAGGCGTCTTGCATGGTAGAGGTAATACGGTGTACCGGCTCGATAATTGCATGGATTCTTCGGGACAGTAAAAAAATACTGATTAAGAGAACAAAAATATATAATCCTGCAAATCCTATCAGCAATAGCGTGATTGGACGGTTGAATTCGGATTTTGGAATCGGATAATATAAGTTCCACCCCACAGAATCCATACGCTCAAAGAGTGTAATCGTGTCCTTCAAAAAATAGACGCCGTCACGGTGGGATTGACCCTCTAAATCTCCGGCAGACAGCAATTCGCTGGCGAGGATTGTCTGGCCTTCATCATTTATAATCAATAAGCCTTGATAAGTGCTTTCAATCTGAAGTATATTGCGGAATATGTGGGTAGGGATATCAATCATTAAATAATTGTCCTGCTGTATCTGCTGCGGCAATATCTTATATTTGTAAACGATGCTTACAACACTTTGCATGTCACTCAATACCATTGTTTCATGTTCTCCAGATATATCTGAACGTTCACCGCTTTCTGCGAAAGCTGTGAACCATCCATCCTGCTCCCGGCTGCGGAAATGGTCGCTTAATAACACACCTCGATTGGAAAGAGTCAATCCGTCAGGCGTAAAGACAACAATATTCGCGACAAAGGGATTAAGCGCTATATAACGTGTCAATATGTCATTCGCACGACTTAGAATCGCATATTTATGTACTTGCGAGTCTAATCGTGTTTCCAGCAAAACATCCTCGATATCCGTATCAGTCATTACTTGGCGGGCTGTCATATCACCCATCTGAAAAATAACATCCAATTGCTGTATTGCCTGCATAAGCACCTGACGATTATTTACCTCGGCCTGGTCAATCAACAATGAGCGAACATAAATGCCGGTTGCCATACCGGTCACCGCGTACAGCAAGGTCAGCAAGGTGATGATGGAGCCAAGCAGCTTTTTGCGAATCGTTGTTTTCACTGTTCGTCACCTGTAATTCTTGGGCTCTCAGTCGGGTAGTATCCTGTTTCTTTGTGATAAACCTGGCTGAAATAATGCGCGGAATTATACCCCACCATTTCCGCGATTTCATATACCCTATACTCCCCCAATTGTAAGAGACGCCGCGCTTCATCCATCCGCACTTTTGTGATATATTCGGATATTGCAAAACCCGTTTCATTCTTAAAAATCTTTCGCAAGTAATCCCCGCTGATACAAAACTCCCGTGTCAGTTTTTTTAACTGCAAATCATCCTTCAAATGCTTGTGAATATAGTTGCGGACGCGCCTCACTTTTAATGACTGAGTTTCTCCTGTGAGTTCAAATTCTGCCATGTTTTGGATTTCCCCCAAATACGCCTCTTTTAGCGAGGCTAATGTCTGTATGGCACGGGGAGCCGGTTTTGGGATTCCAAGTGCGGAAATCAACTCCTCTAAACGCTTTTCTGAATACCGCAGCGCTTGTTTGTTTCCGGCTGACAAATAGTCATCGTCCCACAATGGGGTAAGCGCCCGTATCAGCCCTTGCGTATCCAATGCGGCAATGTTTTCGTCTGCTGCCGCAAATGCTTTTTTTTCTAATTGACGCGGTATGGACATGTCATATTTCAACGATGCAAGAAGTTTTTTATCTGCGAGGAGCAACCGTGGTGCTGTAAACACACAGTTTTCCGCGGCAGAAAGCATGGTGGTATGCATATCTTCCCGATATGAATCAGCTGTAAAGCAATAACTCAACAGCCCTCCTGTAACAAAATCCGGAAGTCTTTCATTTAATAGCCGACATAGGTTCTCCGAACCTATGTCGTTTGAAAGGCTTCCTATGGCTACTTGCAGGCTATTGACAGCGAAACTTCCGACATATTCTGCTGAAAAGGGAAAATCAATTGTTTGAAGCATCACTTCCTGTTGCGCTTGAAAGTGCAAGATGAAATATCGGCTTTTTAAATTGTTTTTAGAAAATATTGTATGAATGGGGAGTTTTCCTGCCAACACATGGAGTAGGCTCTGCCTCTGGTCGTTATGCCGGGTTTGCTGCGACTCATCTACGGCAGTCAGTACGGATTTCATTTGCTCTGTAATGTTTGTTTTTCGCAGTTCGTGCTTTAACCAATAATTGAATACGCCGATTTCCAACGCTTGTTTTGCATATTCAAAGTCTTGATAAGCTGTCAATAGTATAATTTTTGCATAAGGGTTTTTATCCAACAGCTGCCTGCTGAAATCAAGCCCGTTCATGGCGGGCATCATAATATCCACAAACAGAATATCTGCCCGACTGCAAATATCATCCTTCAACGCCACATAAGCATCTGTGTAAAATGCAGAAATACAGCAAGCCGGGACACACTCCTCCAGCATTCGTTTCAAATGATGGACCGCATGGATTTCATCATCTATAATAACAACAGAGTACACAAACATTCCTCCCTCTGACAGCAAAAGTATATCATAACCTACTGCATTCTGCTATACTGTTTCGCATAATGTACCCGCATTTTATATAAAATAACCTAATATTGAATTGAAAATCATCGCCATACAACGTTATACTTAAATTTATAGTGCGTGAAGTAATTATATTTGGCACTGAAAATTAGGAGGTATGAAATGAAACGGAAAATCCTTGTTTTTTTTCTATTGTTATGTTTGACTATTATGCCTTTTGCCGGTTGTGGCGGAAGTGCCAATGACCCAAGCGAAGCGCCACCCCCAAATCAGCAATCCGGCGCATCCGCTGAAGAAACATCATCTGCTAGCGGGGATGAAATTACGCTCACGATATGGGATTGGGACGAAGCGCATTTGACCCACATGACCCAACTTTATCAACAAAACAACCCTAACGTTAAATTTGAAACGCTGAGTGTGATGCCTCCTGATTTCATGCAAAAACTTCAAAGCGCTTTGGCAGCCGACATGGATGTTCCCGACATCATTTTGGGCGAACTGCTCTATCGGGGTCGTTTATTTGAACTTGGAATTTTAGAGGATCTCTCTCAAGCCCCTTATAATGTAAACAGGAATGACATGTTTGAGTTCGCAGTACAACTGCAAACCGGCCCCAATGGCGAATTGTTAGGGGTAGAACAGCAGATTTGCCCTTCCGGATTTGCTTATCGCAGGGATTTGGCAAGGGAATACTTCGGAACCGATGACCCTGACGAAATTGCCGCGCTAATCCCCACTTGGGATGCGTTTATTGAGCAAGGCAGAAGTGTCGCAGAGCAAAGTGGCGGTAGCGTCCATATTTTCCCAGGTATATCCGTTATGGTATTTGAAACGCTGAAAGGGCAAAAGCCGTCGTCTTATATTCAAGACAATCAAATCAATCTGACTCAGCGGTATTTGCCTATGTTTGAACTTGCCGTTAGGATGAATCAGGCGAATATCTTAGGCAATCAAGAACGAGAAACCCCTGCCTTAAACAGCGGGTTTGCTGAAGGCAGTTTCATCTTTTTCCCAACCCCGCCATGGGCCGCAAAATGGAATATCGCAGCGAGCGACCCGGACGGCAGCGGCAACTGGGGCCTCACCAAGGCGCCGGAGGGTGGGTTCACCCGGGGAGGCACTTCTGTGAGCATCTACTCCGGTAGCCCTCACAAAGAAGCGGCTTGGGATTATATACAATTTGTCTATGCTGATGGAGACGGTGTCAGAGAAGCTTTTGAACAGTTCGGATTCATGACAGGGTTCAAGGCTCCTTACCAAGACGCAAATTCCTACTTTTTCACTACCCCTGGTGCATTCGATGAGTTTTTTGGCGGGCAAAATCTTGCCAAATATTTTATCAATGAGATTACTGTAGAAACAGAAGGGCAAATCCAAACCAGGCACGAATCTAACGTGCAAAACGCTTTGCTGGCTGTCGTAGCGCAGATGGCCAATGACAAGAGTATTACGGCAGAACAAGCCCTAGAGCTTTTGAAGCAGGAAACCGCAACAATGATTCCAGAGGCTGAAATAATCTGAGATAAACTGTTTACTGTCTAGTCTGGAAGCCTCTTCATAATAAAGAGGCTTCCAGCTTTTTACATGCAATGGTGGTATGAAGTCAATTGAGTAATTAGGAGCGTGCAATATGCAGAAAATATTAACCGTGCGCCCGCGAATGAGCCAAATTTGGCCTTATCTATTCTGTCTTCCGTTTTTACTGGCCTACATGTTGTTTAATTTTTTTCCCACAATATATTCTTTTATCCTAAGTTTTTACGAGTGGAGCGGTGTTGCAGAAAGAACATTCGTAGGGATACAAAATTACATTGACCTCTTTTCAAAAGACCCTATGTTTCTTAAATCCTTGAAGAACACTGCGATTTTAATGGGATTATCTACACCGATTACAGTTGCTGTAGGTCTTCTTTTGGCAAATGCACTTTTTCATATCGGTAAGGGGCGCATGGCATATCAGACCATCAATTTTTTTCCCTATATTACCACCCCTGTCGCAATAGGATTCATCTTTTCTTATATGTTCGATTGGCAATCCGGTTTTGTAAATCATGTGCTTACCGGCATCGGATTGCTCAGCGAGCCTTTTTTCTGGCTTCAGACTCCATGGGCTTCCCGTATGATTGTAGTTATTATGATTGTTTGGCGGTATTTGGGTTACTATATGACGCTTTATCTGGCAGCGCTAACCGCTCTACCGCAAGACGTTTATGAAGCGGCAAAGGTAGATGGAGCGAATAGAATGGTTGTATTTTTTCGTATTACTGTCCCGCTCTTGCGCAACATGACAGTATTTTTGCTGCTCACCTCAATGATTGGCGGTCTGCAAATGTTTGAAGAGCCACTATTATTATTCAGCGGTTGGGCAAACATGGGAAATGGTGCCATGGGCGGCCCTGATAATGCAGTGTTGACAACGGTATGGAAGTTTTATAACGATGCTTTCCGTTTGGACTCCCGACTGGGATATAGTTCTGCCATTGCCTATTCGCTTTTTGCCATAATTGCCATCGTATCGTTTTTAGCATATCGTGTTTCACGCAAAAGGGAGGACTCATAATGGTACGCGCGCGAAATATAACCGGTTACATCGGATTGGGTATACTTACGTTAATAATGTTCCTGCCTCTCTACACTGTGTTCGTCATGGGGACATATTACAGCGAAGATATTTTCCGCGGTGGCTTGCCGCTTTGGTTCAGCACTTATTTTCTTGAAAACTTGAAAGTTGTATTGGGCAACAATTTTGTACAGGCATATCTGAATTCATTGTTTGTTTCGCTGTTTTCAGTTTTGTTTAGTGTGTTGGCTTCAACATTGATGGGGTTTGCAATTGCCAAATACAACTTTCGGCTCAAAAATTTCTTCTTTGTATTTTTGATGATAACGATGATGGTTCCGAATCAGATTACAATTATCGGGTATGTCCGGGAAATGCGGGCATTCGGCATGCTCGGTACTCTTTGGCCTCTAGTGTTTGTATGGATTGCACATCCTTTCGGCGCTTTCTTCATGACACAGTTTATCAGGGATTCTGTTCCAACAGAAGTTATGGAATCCGCTCGTATTGACGGCTGTTCCGAACCGGGCATCTTTTTCCGAATTGCGCTGCCATTTATCCGCCCCGCTTTATTAACAGTGGCACTGTTAGTCTTTCTTTGGTCGTGGAACTCTTTTATGATTCCGCTTATAGTCATCAATAGACAGGCGCTCTATACCATTCCGTTGATGGTTTCCTCCCTTTCCACGATGTTTAGAACTGATTACGGTGCAATGATGTGTGCGCTTTCCATTTCTGTTTTACCAATTATCGTTGTATTTTGTGTTTGTTCTAAGAATTTCGTTCAAGGAATCGCGAACGGTGCTGTAAAAGGTTAAAAATGTAATTTTGAGGGGAGTTTGATATGGTGAACCAACAAGATCGAATAATATTGCGGGAGCTTGCCAAAAGACAATTAGAGTATGCGAACTCACAAATAAACTTGGATATTATCAGTGAATGGCAACGCCACGCAGCAAGAAAACCTGGCAGGCCGATGGTGCATATTGAGATTGACACATTTCAACAAGAAATCATTGAGCCCCGTCTGCGTTGCACTGGAGAAACGGCACGGAAATTAGAATATATCATTTACCACGCTTTTACAAATCAGGAATTTTTTGGCGATGACAAACCGGTCGCACCTTACTTCCCGATAGAATGGAAGGGATATTTCCGGTTATTTGGCTATGATATTTCCCGCGTGGAAGCCCAAGGGAGCATCGGTCACCAGTTCAACCATGTACTCGGCGATTTGGAAGAAGATTTCGATAAGCTGAATAAAACGGAATATGGCGTTGATGCTACAGCAACCGAACATAATAAGTCAATGGCCGAAGATGTTTTTGGGGACATTCTACCCGTTAAGATGGTACAAAACTGCCTTTATGCTGTTCCTACCCAACAGGTAGTGCATCTGATGGGCATGGAAAACATGTATATTGCGATGATGGATTATCCGGAATTATTTACCCAGATGATGAATCGTATTTCTGATGACTACATCGCTTGGTTTAAAATGTTTGAACAAGATGAGATTTTGCTTTCTACCACATCTTTTGAAACGTTGGGACAAGGAAGTTTTTGTTTTACGGACGAACTGCCCTGTGAAGGAAAAATCACAACAAATGACGTTTGGGGATTTCTTGATTCACAGGAAACGGTGAGCATATCCCCCGAAATGTGTGCTGAATTCATTCTGCCATGCTACCAAAAAATTGCAGATTGTTACGGCCTGCTCTCATATGGCTGCTGTGAACCTGTACACGCTATATGGGAACACTTGAAAAACCTTCCGAATATGCGCAAGCTATCAATTTCCCCTTGGTGCGACGAAATGTTTATGGGTGAACGCTTGCGGGGATCAGACATCATATACCACCGAAAACCAAGCCCTAATTATATCGGCATGGATATCGAACTGGACGAAGCCGCCGTTTGCTCTCATATTGCGCAAACCCTTCAGGCTGCCGCCGGCTGCACGCTGGAAATAACGCAGCGGGACGTGTATACCGTTCACAACAATCCGGCAAAGGTACGCCGGTATGTGGAAATTATTCAGGAGTGCGTGCAAAAAGAATGGAAACCATAAAAATTTGCGATGCTGTTGCGTAGCAGAATGGAGTTTGTTATGGACAAAAAGAAAGGTTCCTTCACCTTGCCCGGCGAATCGGGATACGAGCGCTTGACTTTGGAGCTTGCGGAAAAATGGGGTGCGGATATGATCCGCGATAGCGATGGTACCGATTTGTCGCCGGAACTTGTAAACGCGGGGCTTGGGATTTATTCCACAGTCTGTATCATCCGCGACCATAACGAATGGGCGAGTAAAAATCCCGATAAATTACAGCAGACATTCTTGATGACGTCGCCTGTTGTCGCGATAGATAAAAGCTTTAAAATCGACTTGATGGAGGGCTTTTTCGCCGAACAGTTCCAAATCAATGAAACACAGGATTCCCTGCGCTATTGGCAGATCTATGACCGCACGTCAGGCGTGGAAATCCCGCGGGACGCATGGAGCTACGCGTGCGGCAAGGTGACGATTGCAAATGCCGTCCCCTGGCATCGCTATACCGTCAGCTTCATGGCCTACCGCATTTGGGAAGAAATCTCCATGTATAACCACACCACGAACAACTGGGACAAAGAGCATCTTGTGCAGATTGACCCAATCTACCCCGAAACACAGGCGTACATGTTGAAATGGCTTGACGATTGGTGCCGCGCCCATCCGAATACATCGGTCGTGCGCTTTACATCGTTATTCTACAACTTTGTCTGGATTTGGGGGAGCAGCGCGCGAAACCGCAATCTGTTCACCGATTGGGCTTCGTATGATTTTACGGTCAGCCTCCTTGCCCTCGACCTTTTCGCAGAGAAATACGGGTATCCCCTCACCGCTGAAGATTTTGTAAACGGCGGGAAGATGCAGGTTACCCATATGCCGCCCACAAGAGCAAAGATTGACTGGATGGATTTTATAAACGAATTTGTCACCGGTTTCGGTAAGCAATTGGTAGATGTGGTAAAAAGGCACGGGAAAAAAGCGTATGTATTTTATGACGACAGTTGGGTGGGGATAGAGCCCTACAGCGAGAGGTTCCCGGAGTTTGGGTTCGACGGGCTAATCAAATGTGTTTTTTCCGGTTTTGAAGCACGGCTGTGCGCCTCTGTCTCCGGCGTTAAAGTAAAGGAATTGCGTCTGCATCCCTATCTGTTTCCCGTGGGGTTGGGCGGAGCGCCTACCTTTATGGAAGGCGGCAGCCCATCAGAAGATGCGCTAAGGTATTGGGTCAATGTACGGCGTGCGCTGCTCCGTTCCCCTGTTGACCGCATTGGGCTCGGCGGCTACCTAAGCCTGACGTTACCTTTCCCCGACTTTCATGATTGCGTCGAAAAGATTGCAGATGAATTTCGCCAAATTAAAGAGTTGCACAAATCAGGGGCACCTGCCATCTTAGCGCCGCGCATCGGTGTCTTGACCGCATGGGGCAAGCTCCGCAGCTGGACATGCTCTGGCCATTACCATGAGAACTTGGAGAATGACTTGATTAATGTAATTGAAAGTCTGTCCGGTCTGCCTTTTGACGTGGAATTCCTGAGCTTTGATGAAATCAACACGGAAGCATTGAAGCGTGTAAATGTCATTATAAACGCTGGTTTTGCAGGTAATGCCTGGAGTGGCGGCGAATTATGGAAAGATGACGATATCATCACTGCATTAACTGAATGGGTACATGGCGGAGGCATATTTCTGGGCGTGAATGCACCCTCTGCTGTGGAGGGCTATGACACATATTTGCGGATGGCTCATGTGCTTGGTGTTGACATCGACACAGGAGCAAGAGTCAATCATGGCCGATGGCTTTATAAAGCTACAGAGACTACGCTGATTCCAGAAGCGGCAGTAATAACGCCGAAAGAAAATGTATACCTTACAGATGGAAAAGCCGTTGTTTTAAAAGATTGCGGCAATCTGCCATGCGTCACACAGTATAAATTCGGTAATGGCGCGGGGATATACCTGTCATCCTACAGGCACAGCATGGCAAACGCAAGAATGCTTTTAAATCTGATATGTCCTGATGCTATCTCTAATAATAACTGGGTGTCGCCGCATGAGGATGTAGATTGCGCTTACTATCCGTCCTGTCATACGGTGGTTTATTCAAACAGTAGCAATCAAAATATATGTATCAATGTTGAAGACCGGCAAATCAGCATAGAACCCTATGGTTTAGCTATCTGCCGAAAAAAAGAGGAGGATGAACATGACCGGAATCAACCGTTGCCTATTCCTTGACGCAGAACATAATCTGCGTATTGAGGAGCATGAAATCCCAAATCCAAAACCCGGAGAGGTGTTGGTGAAAATCGCTGCGAATGGCATCTGCGGCTCCGATATTACTTTTTTCAAAGAGGGCAGGCTCGGTAATTTTGTGGTGACGACCCCCTATATCCCAGGGCACGAAGCGAGCGGGACTATAGCCGCCATTGGTGAAGGTGTCAAAGGTTTGAGAGAAGGCGACCGAGTGGTAATTGAGCCTGGTATAGCCTGTGGCTTCTGCAAATTCTGCAAGGGAGGCAGATATAACCTTTGCCCGGATGTGGTGTTCCTGTCCGCTCCGCCAATCAATGGCACTTTCTGCGATTATGTGGCAATCCCCGAACGTTTTGTTTTTACTATTCCGGATTCACTATCACTAACTGATGCCGCTTTGGCAGAGCCTGTTGCGGTGGCCGTTCACGCAATCAACCGAGCCCGGATGCCTTTGGGCGCAACTGGTGTTATTGTAGGTGCGGGGCCTATCGGGCTCCTTACCCTTGTAGCTTTTAAAGCAGCGGGCGGCGGCAGGGCGATTGGCGTTGACCCTGTTGAAAATCGGCTTGCAATAGCGAAGTTGCTGGGCGCGGAGGAAGCCTATACTCCCAGCGACCCGGCGCTTAAGAACATAGGCGACATTGTATTTGAAACGGCCGGCAGCTCCAAAGCTACTGCCGGGTTGTTCAGCATGGCACAGCATGGGGGCTGCGTTGTACAGATAGGATGGCCAGATGGCAACAAAGTGGAGTTGGATGTTGCCGTTATTATGGATAAAGAATTGGATTACATCAGTGTAAACCGCTATGCCAATGTATTTGATACAGCGGTTACATGGCTTTCGGACAGACGCATCAAAACAGATGGTATTATTACCCATCGGTTCCCGTTTGAGCAAGCGGCTGAGGCTTTCAAGTGGGCCGTCGAAAATCCAAGAGAGACGATTAAGATTATTGTTGAAAACTATTAGACGATGTCTACGTAAAGATGACAACGAATTATAAATGCAGACCATACTAATGCTTGTGGTGCTGTAACATCACCGTGAAAGGAAACCCTGCTATGAGTTTTAATTATAACGTGAGTTCGATGAAATCAATCACAAATAATCGCATTGCAATCAGATCTGTCGATATTAAGCGATGGCTTGTTAGGCAAAAAAGAGTAAGCGACCAACCCTGAAACAAGATTAAC
>Ga0099364_10011599_pt1 | contig 12018 bp, 8 predicted proteins | sample TergutTh196P3_FD_73070 | JGI IMG/M metagenome (GOLD analysis project Ga0099364, IMG submission 73070) | Microcerotermes parvus P3 segment gut microbial communities from Pointe-Noire, Republic of the Congo - Th196 P3 | ecosystem: Host-associated > Arthropoda: Insects > Digestive system > Gut ...
ATAAAACGCTGGTCGACAAGCACTCCGGCCGAGTATATGTAAGCAACTGGAATAATCGCCATAGCCGGGTTTCCGCTTCTATTAGACAGAGCTATGGTAAAAGGCCAATTTCTCCATCCCGGCGCCGCTTCGTTGCGGCGTAGAACAGGAGCGGCGCCAAATATGTCAACAGGAGACTTGTCATATAAATCAGTTGCGTGATCGGTTGCTTGAAAAACGCTATCTCTAAATACGTTATATCCCAACGATCTGCTGCTGAGAGAACAAACCACTTCTGCTCCACCGCTTCCGTTTCCTGAAAATATTGAAGCCCGGAATGTATTATTGGCGCCATTTGCGTTTACGGCATGACCGCCAATTGGCGTAGCGCATTCATTTAAGTACATAGTGACAAACGAGAACGCTAAAGTAGAAGTTGAACCGCCGTAAACCGCGCCGCCACTATTTGAGGAATTATCGTAAAAAGTACAATTAGTAAAACTGGATGTACCGTCAGAATATACCGCGCCGCCATCCCCTTCGGCTTTATTTTGCGTAAATGTACACTTGTCAAAATACGCCTCCGATCCGCTATCGACAAAAACGGCGCCGCCATTCATATCTGCTGACGTATCTGCGCCATTTATAAAAGTCAAATTGCGAAAATGTACTTTTGCGTCATTTGTAACATTAAACAGCCTGAACGTTCCATTACCTGATAGCGACGCTCCATTCCCTTCTATGGTCATATCGGCGTCTATACTAAGCGGCGCCGTAAGATTTATCCGATTAAGGTTGTCGATAAGAATTATGTCGGTTTCAGATCTTCCTTCATTTATTCTGCCTATCGCATATCTTAGCGTCCCTGTAGTCGTAGCGTCGCTTTCATATAAAACAAACTCTGGTAAGGGCGGTCCGGCTGCAAAAGACGCAAAACTTAAAGCTAAAATCAATGTAATTGATAAACCTGCGATTTTTGCTCCTCTTTTGATCGTAAACAATAACAAAGCTGATATCCAAAACGGAATATAGAAAGCGGAACAACCTCCCCCGCCTCCTTCTCCATTTACTCCTTTATCATTGGATACAGGTTCTTGAGGATAAGGCGGATATGGCGGCGTTTCCTCGGTTGGAGCAAGATAAAAAATCAATTCCCATTTTCCGTCATCAATACCGTCGTTAACCACTATATAATCATAATCGTTAACTGTAGAAGCGTCAGTAACTACACGAATTTTAGGACGCCTTTTGCCGCCTCCGTCTCCTTCTTCAATCAAGAGAGCTACGTAAGTTACCGTAATGCATTCATTTTCTTCATCGATGTAAACTTTTATCGCGCGGTCGTACTTTGCTTCTTCCTTTAGATATTGCGATAAATTCAAATCAAATCCTTCCGGAGAACGGAACCACACGCTATAATGCCTGCCGAATTCATTGGCGAGATTTCTCGAAGCGGCAAAGGAATCCCAATGCTCCGCAATAAACCGGTTTGTCTTTGGTATCCTGAGAATAACGTTGACGCCCAGCATGGCGGAAGCTTCCGGAAACGCGTCGGAAGATATCCATATGTCGTTTCCGTCGTCGTCCATAGACAAGATGTCGACGCTCACTAATGGCACTGGGGCGGATAAAGTAAATGAAGACAAAGCATCGGCGGTCACAGGCGGGAAAGTGTTATTTACATTGCCCAACAAGACATTAGACGAACGGGAAGGGAAAAAGTAATCTCCGCTATTAATCTCCATCGTTTTTTGGACAAGAGAGAAGAAATTTCTATCTGATTGATAAACACGAAATGCGTTAAGCCCCCAAAAAGAATCTCTGTTTGTCCAAGTACTTGTATCTTGAACAGAACCAAGATCGTAACCGTAAATCGTACGATATTTAAGCTCCAGTAGTTTAGAACCAATTATTTCACCGGTAGTATCAACAGCTGCAAGCCGCAGCATTTTCTGCTGTCCGACGGTAACTTTAGCATCGTGAGAATAAATTGTGACAAGCCCCGGGACTATATGGCTCAAACGGTCAAGGTGCAGAATTTTGGGCAACCTGCCGCTTATGGGCTGCAAATCAAATTTCCAATGAGAGGCCATTATCGTACGATTATCATCGTAACGCTGTATCCCATATCTCAAACCCGTATGATTTGTAACCTCAGTAGTAAAATTATACATAAATTCGTTTCTATCAATAACCGCGTCTTCAATTGGTACAAATATCCAATCGACAGGGTCAGCGGGGACGGATTTATCCGACAAAACATCCCAATCGAACCATCTTCTTCCGACAATATCTCCACTTGTATTTCTTGTAGTGATTTTCATTTTAAGAGGGGCGTATTGAGCTGACCCATCATGAACGTTAGCTATAACAAAAGGGACGTGTAGCGTTTGTGAAGGAACGGACGTCGGGTTTTGATGAAAGATCAGCTCTCCAAAATTGCTATCGTAAACATTTCTTTCTCCGGGCGTTTTCTGAATGGTGAGGTCAACGTTAACCGACGGACCATCCCCAGGCGTTGGATAATTAATTATCGTAGGGTACGACGCCTCGAAATTTCCTCCATAAACTCCGAGTGTAACCGCGCCAAGATTGCCCGTATATTCAAAGTTGGAGGAAAGAGTTCCAATTCCTTCAGGTATAACGAGGTAAAGCGTGTGAAGAGGATTTATGTTGCTTTGCAAATAAACGGAGTTATTATTTGAAATAAGATCGGCGCGAGCCTGCATTCTTTGAGTTGTCGGAGCGCCCAACGAATTTGGTCCTTCGATTGGATACGGACCATAAATTGGACTATAATTCAAAAATCCGACCCACTGCGCCCCTACTCCCGACGTCCCGGATACGTCGTCAAATTGATATAAAGCGGCATAAGAATAATTACAGTAAGAAACAACTGTTGTTATAGCGATAGACGCTAATAGAAACTTTTTTATATAATTCAAGAGTGTTTCCTCCATTTCACATATGCTTTCTTTGTTTTATCGGTTTTATGGCATTTCGCCTTTATTTAACATACTTTTAATATGAATAAAGAACTCCAAACTTGTATTACGCCGTATTATCTGGTATTATTTGTATTGAGGAGAGGATATCATGCAAACAGTATCTTTTAGAATTGAGGAAACTAAAAAAGACAGGATAGATATGTTAGCAAGCCTCAGGGACAGGGACAGGAGCTACATCATCAACGAGGCTATAGATACTTACCTTGACCTGATGGATTGGCAGCGGAGGCGCGTCGAGGAAGGGGTCAGGCAGGCTGACGAGGATGATTTTGCCGACGATAAAGAAGTTGCCGTAGCGTTCGGCAAATGGAAGTCATAGCCAATGCAAATACGTTACACACGCCTTGCAGTATCAGACCTGACTCATGCGTATGACTACATTGAAGCGGACAACCCGCAAAACGCGCGCGCGGTTATTGGACGTATCGAAAAATCCGTCGAGACGATTGCTTCATACCCCCTTTTGGGGAAACTGGGACGAGTTGCTGAAACTCGCGAATTTTACGTCACAGGTACGCCATACATAATAGTTTATCGTGAAATAAGAGATGTTCTGCAAATACTAACCATTTTGCATACGTCCAGAAAACACCCTTGACTGTTTGTGGGATAGAGATACGAATGTAATATAGTTATGATGATTAACAAGTGGAATAGTGAACGTATGCTTTTCGTATAAAAGCGGATAGCCATGCTAAACATGAAAGTTTATTGTAAAAGCAATCTATCGAGAGGCGAGAGAGAGAAAGATATTTTTTTGTAATGTGATTTTTCTTCATATCTTTTACACATAATTAGTTTATAATTATGATTTAGGCTGTGTTAAAACTGAACCGGAGGGGAATTATTTGAAGGTAAAACCAACATATTTATTGTTTATTTCGCTAATTTTATTTGGGTGCGGATTCACTGCCTGGAAGATTTTAAACCGCCCGGAGCCAATAAGGTCTGTAAGCATTACCGAAATTAGGAGACAAAATGGGATACCCGTCTCTTTACACGAAATAAACCCCTCCGCTTGGGAATATTGGCTTCCTCTATACGGTACTGTAAACGCCCCCAGGCTTTCGCAAATCTCCGCCAATCAGCAGGAATACTTAATAGATATCCAAGTGGAGGTCGGCGATTCGGTAAAGCAAGGTCAGACACTAGCATTGCTGGATAATAAAACGTCACTCGAAAGAGTGGAAGCAGCTCGCGCGAGAAACAGAGAACTTGAAGCGCGCTACACTAGATTGGAATCTCTGCATAAAGCGGGAGGAAGCAGCGCTTCAGAGTCAGAAGCGGCTTTCACTTTATTAAAGGATTCTCAAGCCAATTTGAGACTTTTAACCACTGAATTATCAAGGCTGAAAGTAATATCCCCAATCGACGGAGTTGTAATCAAACGAGACGCCGAAACGGGACAATTAAATAACCCTTCTAGACCTCTTTTTGAAGTCGCCGATATGTCGCACATTGAGGTAGAGCTTGACGTTGCGCCAAACGTTTCATCTGTAATAAAACCCGGTATGTTAGCAAGAGTAATGACGGACGAAGGTTGGGCGGACGCTTCGGTGAGAAGGATAAATCCGGTCGCAAACCCCGCAAACGGGCTTTATAACTGCGTCATAATAGTGAATGACCCGACACAGCACTCATTTAAACTCGGAAGCACGGTTGAGAGTCATATTTTGATAGAAAATGAAACAAATGTTGTTTCCGTACCGTACGAAGTAATACGCGAAGTGAACGCAAGGACCGTCGTTTACGTCGCTTCGGGAGATATAGCTGTTGAACGCCCAATAAAGCGGGGGAGAATAACTGACTTGAGAGTAAGAATATTAGAGGGGCTATCCGCCGGAGAAAAACTTGTGCATAGTGGCGTTGACCGCGCTTACGACGGCGCTAAAATTTGGGTGCCGCAAGATACGACATCAGTTGATATTGTTGGCGGTGACATATAATGTGGTTGATAAAGAGTTCCGTTCGTAGACCTGTATTAACAAGCGTAGTATCAATAATACTTATTTTTCTTGGGCTTTATGCTTATTCTGGAATTGGAGTATCTCTACTGCCCAATATTGAAATTCCTATCGTCATGGTCAGAATGAATTATAAAGGCGCAGGTCCTCAGGAAGTAGAAAGGCTGATAGTGGCGCCTATAGAGGATGCTATTTCAACTGTTGAAGGAATTGATTCCGTCCGGGCAATGGCGCGCGAAGGCGTTGGCATAGTCATAGCTGAGCTTGCCTATGGAACAAACCCTACTGTGGCTGCGATGGATATCGGCACGCGCGTCAGAGCTCAGGCAAACCGTTTTCCGGAAAATGCGGACGAGCCGATAGTTGATAAATTCGATATAAATGCTCAGGAGTTTATGACAATTGTAGCCAACTCAAATTACCCCGCAAGCCAAATAAGGGACATCATTGAAGAAAACGTCGCGCGTAGACTTACTCAAATCACAGGCATGGCTAACGCGGAAGTTTACGGCGGGCGAAGACGTGAAATACAAATAGAAGTCGACCCATTAAAGCTAAAAGCTCATAATTTAAGCGTGGCTAGGCTTGGAACGCTTCTTGCAACCACAAATGAGAATACTCCCATTGGAACCATTGCAGCCGGTCAAAAAGAAGTTTCCCTCCGAATGATTGGCGAGCCTGTAGAACCTTCGGATATAGAAAATATAACAATATCGCTTGAGGATGGGAAGGTTATCCGAATAGGAGATATAGCAACGGTCAGAGACACTTTGGAGCAGGAAAGAAGACGCGCGCGTTTTAACGGTAAAGAATCAGTAATGGTAGACCTGATAGCGCGTCCAAACGCAAACGTAATTCAAATCGCGCAAGAGGTGCGACAGACTCTGGGTGAAATAGAAAACCGACTGCCTGAAGGGATTAATCTTGAAATAATTTACGATAACAGCCGAATTATAAAAGAATCCGTAGACAACGTTATTAAAGACATGATCATGGGAACTCTGCTGACCGCTTTATTCCTATATTTGTTTCTCCAAAGATTCGGCGCGACCCTTGCTGTAGTCGTAACTTTGCCCACAGCAATAATCTCCACTTTCATAATACTCAGATTATACAATTTTACGCTTAATACGATGAGCGCGATGGGACTGGCCATTTCGGTCGGGGTTCTCGTCGATAACGCAATATTAGTGCTTGAAAATATATACCGCTACCGTGAAATGGGATATTCGCCGGCAGACGCTTCAGAAAAAGGCGCCGCTGAAATAGCGGTTGCAATAATCGCCAACGTTGCGACAAACCTTGGAGTTTTTATCCCCGTGGCATTCATGGGCGGGATGGTGGGGTCTTTCTTTTACGAGTTCGCGCTAACGGTAGTATTTTCAACCATAATGTCTTTATATGCGTCTTTCTCCCTGACGCCCATGATTGCAACGTATTTTGGAGGTTCGCTTGGTAAAATATCTCCTTTCGCAAGAATAACAACCGGATGGTGGCAATATCTTTTCAATGATTTAAGTAAGATGAGTTTTGCTATTGTTCGACAAACTATCAAGCATCCTATTATTGTTCTCTTAGTATTCTCAGCGATTACAGCCGCTGCGTTCATGGGAATTCCGCGAGCCGGCTTTGAAATGATGGCGCGACAAGATGAAGGATTGATATCAATAGCCGTAACACTGTCAAGCACTGCGTCTCTTGAAGCAACGGACGAGGTTGTCAGAGGAATAGAGGCTCATGTGAGAACAAACCCATATGTGCGAGATTTAAGCGCAAGCGCGGGAGGCGGCGGAAGAATGTCAGCGGCAAATAATGGTCGTGTAAACGTTTACCTTATTGACCCGAAAGACCGTCCGTCCGCGTTTGAAATAATTGGCGAATGGCGAACAAAGTTCGCTGCTATTCCTGACGCCGATATATCGGTAAACGTGCGCTCAAGCCGAGGCATGGGAGGTTGGGGGAAACCAGTGCGAATATCAATCGCGGGACATGATGTAAACGAGTTGAACAGAATATCGGAAGAAGTTATGGCGGCTATGCGGGATACTCCCGGTCTTGTCGACATTGATACGGATTTCAGGTTAGGACGGGAGGAAATTCGTTTCTCCCCGCGCTTTAACAGGCTGGCGGAGCTTGGCGTGTCCCTGCGCAATGTAGCTGATGAGGCGAACGGATATGTCACCGGATATAAATCCGGGTATTTCCGAAATATGGGTTACGAATACAATGTGATAATTGTTTTATCGCCTGAGTGGAGAAGCGATGCTACAAGACTTTCAAGCGTGCCGATATGGACGCCAAGAGGGCTTGTCCCGCTTGACGAACTGATGGGCACGGAAGTAGGAATGGGACCAACCATGATATCTAGAGAAAGCCGCCAAAGAACAGTAACCGTCGATGCAAATGTAAGCAGCGGATACACAGTAGGAGACGCTATGACCGGCATTATTCCGAAGCTGGAATCAATAGAACTTCCAATGGGATATAGGTTTATATATGGAGGAGAAGTAAGAAGCATTCAGGATAATTTCAACAGGCTTTTCATTGCGTTTGCATTGGCCATTAGCGTAACGTTTTTGATAATAGCCGGTTTGATTGAGTCATACATTTTCGCGATAATAATCATATTATGCGTTCCAATTTCAATAGTCGGGATAATGCCATTAATGCTTGCTACGGGAACTACATTTTCTCTTTTCTCCATACTTGGAATAGTTATTATGGTGGGAATAGTGGTTAACAACGCCATAGTATTGGTGGACTTTGCGGAAATGCGGCGACGCGCCGGAGTACATTACACAAAAGCAATAACCGAAGCGGCAAAAACGCGTTTCAGACCTATATTGATGGTCACGATAACAACAGTAATAGCAGTTGTCCCCATGGCTATGACAACAGGCGCCGGAGCGATGGATAGAGCGCCAATGGCAATAGTTATGATAGGCGGCATGATTGGCGGAGGGTTTTTAACTCTTTATCTAATTCCTCCGGTTTATAATTCAGTGTGGGCAATAAAAACATATTTCAAAAAGGATAAATAAAGCGAGACTTGCTAAGAGTGGGGGGCAATCCCCTGTCTTAGCCGAACTGGTCCAAGGGCTCGCTCTACGCCGCATATAAAAGCGGGGGTATTAGAGCGTTAGCCATTGGATAAATCTTCCAAGCGGAAGGGATTTGATTCAACTTGAAACTAGGCAGGTTTTTCATTTTACTTGCTATATTCACATTGGTTTTAAGCATTCTTTCATTTTTTGCCTTGCACTTTAAGAGTAATGACGATGTTTCATTGTCATTATTTGAGCTTCCCGGAAATATGCCCTATTTATATTGCGAATTTAACGGACTCTCAGAAACAAATGGATCAAATGAAAGTTACGTTTTATTTGCTTTTTGGCAAAATGATAAAATACACAAAATAACAGGAACAGCCGTTAACGACGAAGAATGGGATTTTAAAGCGTATACCCCGGAAGCGCAGCAAGTGGTTGATCGGGTAAATCTGATGCATGTCCGCAAAGCAAGGTTAATACCAAACCCCAAAGATAGGAATGTAAAAGGAAGGATTTTAGCGAGCGATGCGGGGCTGATTTCCAGAATTGCGCGCGCGCCAACCGCTCATATTCTCTTTGAAGCTGAACTATCAATATTTGATGATGAATACGTTATGAATTTCGACATACATAATATAGAATCAATAATTCCGGCTGCATGGCTAAGCGACCTGAATCCGATAAACATTGAAAATGTCCCTCTTATTGAAGGAGTTGCTTACGCTAATTTTGCTTCAAATATTACGCTGATAGAATTGATCCCGCAGATTCAAACGTTTATCAACAATAACGCTAAAAGCAGAAACATTGCCTCATCCCTAAGATCTATGAGAGGAACGATGTATGCTTCAATCAGTTCGGAGAGCGCTATGTGGGATGGAATATCAATTCCCGCAATTTCATTAAGGTTTAATTTAAGAAATAACACTATGAAAAGAGTTCTTTTTGAATTTATTCATGATTATTTTAGCAAAAAATACGAGCTTAATTACTCTGATAATGGATATTCTTCAATTGCGCCGTCGTCCGTATGGCTTCGCGAGTTTCGTGATTTCCTTGAAATATGCGTAATTGACAAACGTAGCACGGGAAAAAACGGGGCAATCCTACCGCGACCTCCCAAAGAAGCGCTGATGTGGGTCAGTTTTACTCCCCGTTACTTGGCGGAAGCCATCAATAACTCTATTATTCAAATCAGCCCTGATTTGGATTTTAATGAAACATTGGTCATGCTTAACAAAATTGACAACTGCACGCTTACATTAGACTCCATAAAGTCAGGCGTGTTCAAGTGGAAAACGTTATCAACAGAAAAATAAAGAAGCGCCTCATGAAATAGGAATAAATGGATTATTTAAGCGGCTTATGTTATCCTGTGTATGGTTAGTTATCATATAGTGAAGAAAACTGACAGGACAGGATAGCGAGGAGAATTATAAATGATAGAGTATTCAATTGAAAAAATTAAAATTACAGGTTTTCGAAGACTATTTTCCGTTGAATTGCCAATGAAACCGTTTATGGTTTTAATAGGCGCTAACGGCGTCGGCAAAACGTCCTTTTTAGATGTGCTATCTTTATTATCTGCTTCGGCTTCGGGCAAATTAAACAGCACGTTATCGCAATGGGGCGGAGTTACCAGTATTTTGACCCGCGAGAAAGCTCAGGATATATCGTTCACGGTTGACATGACAGTTCCGGATTATAACCCGCTTAAATATGAATTACAGATTATGCCGATAAACGGCGGTGGTTATTCAATTTCAAAGGAAACTCTCTCTCAGGATAAAGGTAAAGACGCGCCATTTCTGCACATTAATTCAACATACACCAACATTAATTATTTCGATGTTGATGCACATCGTTTTGTCAAGCCAAATTGGCAATATAACTATTCTGAAACGTCTTTGTCGCAGACGCCTAATTTGTTCCGCCAGCCTGAAGAATTGCGGCGAATTTTAGCGACAACCAACAAATATCATGTTTTGGACGTAAGTTCCCGGGCGCCCGTGAAACTACCGCAGAAAATGGATCCGGTGGATTTGCCAGGGGGTAACGGAGAAGAACTGATGCCTTATTTGTACAATCTGCGTGAGAGCGATCAATATAGGTTTGACGCGATCATCGACACGCTAAGGGCAGCTTTTCCAGATTTTGATACGTTAAACTTTCCACCGGTCGGAAACGGTATGATTAACATGACATGGAAAGACAAAAAGTTTAATAAACCGATTTACGTGGGCGAACTTTCAGAAGGTACGCTTAGGTTTATTTGGCTCATCTCTTTGCTTTACAGTTCCAAGCTTTCGGCAATTACTATGATAGATGAGCCTGAAGTGAGCCTGCACCCGGAACTGTTAAGTTTGTTAGTCGATGTCATGCGCGAGACGTCCCAACGTACCCAACTGGTTATCGCTACGCATTCGGACAGGCTTGTCCGTTTTTTGCGACCTGAGGAAGTGGTTGTAATGGATATTGATGAAGAGGGGTGCGCAACCGCTGATTGGGCTGACTCAATGGATTTAGACGCGTGGCTCGATGAATACAGCCTTGACGAAGTCTGGCAAATGGGCAGAATGGGAGGCAGGGCATGAAGATTGTCATTATAGTAGAAGGGGAGACGGAAAAAGCGTTCAAGCCATTTTTGCTAGAATTTCTGAAAACTTGTCTGCAAGGCGCTATGCCAAAACTTAAATTTATTAAATACGATGGACGTATCCAAATATACGAACAACCTTTTTCGTCACCCTTTCAGATGGTATTATATTTGTCTTCCTAAAGCTCTTCACTCAATCGGACAGAGCGAGTAATTAAGAGAGCGGCGGCAGCGATAAAAAGTCCCGCGAGAATGTCCACAAAATAGTGAAAACGTAAGTAGATAGTTGATATAACCAGACCCAAGCTGGGAATCAGGCATACCAAAAAGCGGCGGCGGTTCCATTTCATGTCAAAGAGAAGCATGTAAACTGTAGCCGCGCAATGCAAGCTGGGGAAAACATCCGAAAAGTTTGTGAAAGATGGGTAAGCCGCCTCAAGAAAATCAGTCATGTAGTAACCCTTAAGCGGCGCGGTAAATTCCGAGGCGTAGTTGATGTAAGGTCCGACTGCCGGAACTAGCGTATAGCCGAAATAGCCTATTCCGTAGAGGCTGAACAAGCCGACGTAAAACATTCTGGATAGAGATACAGATGACAACAGCCAGGTAATAATAGAAATATATAGATATACTAAGAAAAATATATAACAGAAGCTTAAAAATTCGGTGAGAAGCGGCGAGATTATTGACTCCATCATGACGGAAAGGCTGCCTCCGGCTATCAATTCATCAAGTTTCCACAATAAATCATCTTTTTTACCTTCGTTGATAATAGGCGACACCCAGCGCAAGTTGACAAACAGTACGCTCATCAAAACCGGATAAATAAGCAGTCGTACCCTCCAAGCCCAAATCGAATCGTGGAAGCGCGTGATGACTATGCCGCCGACAACAATCGCCAGCGATCCCAAGTAAACGAATACATGCAGTGAGAAAAAAGCAACTGAATTCAACAAACGAATCAGCGTGAAAATGATGTAACTCCCAAACACACGTTCATGAATCATAGAATCGCGCCATAAATTAATCTCGGAATACCTCCTTCCCGCCACTCGCCACGCTGATGCTCGCGGCTAAAAGCCGCTCGCGGTCATCCTGGAACAACGAAGCCTACAACATACAAAGGTTATACTTATGTTTTTATAGAAGACTCATTCCATTTCAAAATCGAATGTAGGCGAGGCGGCTCTTGCGCGACGCAGCGACGGCGTAGTTTGACCTACGCCTCGCAAGGCAAGCAAGAACAACAAAGCATACATTCGATTTGGAAACGGAATTAGATAGTCATGATATATTCAAGGCAAGTCCTAGTCCCAAACGCGCTGGCGCCTTTGGAATAAACTGATGTATTCTCTTTAAAAAAGTCGACTCCGGCAATATCCAAGTGAACCCATGGAATTACTTTCCCTTTTTTGGCTTCT
>Ga0099364_10011600_pt1 | contig 12018 bp, 9 predicted proteins | sample TergutTh196P3_FD_73070 | JGI IMG/M metagenome (GOLD analysis project Ga0099364, IMG submission 73070) | Microcerotermes parvus P3 segment gut microbial communities from Pointe-Noire, Republic of the Congo - Th196 P3 | ecosystem: Host-associated > Arthropoda: Insects > Digestive system > Gut ...
GTGCCTACGGTGTCCGATGGGGTATAGGACGCAAAAATAATCAAATCAACATCGCGGATATTATATGGAAGTCCTGCAATGGCGCGGCTAACGGCTTTGCTGCACATAGCGTTCATGGTTTCGGCTTCGGTGGCTTTTGAGCGCGTTAAAATACCTGTCCGCTGGTAAATCCAATCTGCTGTTAATCCGTTTACTTCCAAAAAATAATCGTTGGAAATTCTGGTTTCGGGAATGAAGTATCCTGTTGAATTTATGAACATTGGCTAATCGTTAAATTTATATTTTAAAACCTGTATCCCGCGCCCAGACTGATTAACTGCGAAAGCATCTCTACATTCTCAAAACCTTCATTTACAAGATTACGAAGTCCCAATTGGCAGTTGAAATTGAATTGCAGATTGTATTTCGTTTCATAGCCGATGATAAACCCGATGCCGAAATCCCAACGGCGCAACATCGTATCGCCGCTTTGGGCTCTTTTGTAGGGATTAATGCGTTGGGCTTCGGATTGGAAGCGAGCGGTCAATCCATACGATGCAGAAGCGCCAAATCCAAAATACAATACGCTATTGTCCATTTCCGCTTGTCGCAAGGAATATAAGGGCAATTCAACAGAAAGGTAATAAAAATCGGCTGTTTCGCCTGTGGTCTGGTTTTTTATTTCCGATGCGCGGTAACGTAACATCATATTCGCTTGCACTGCTACATTTTCGATAAATTTGTAATTGTAGAAAAAACCTGCCGAACAACCTGATTTTGACCTTATTTTTAGATTTGCAGATTGACTTGTCAAAAACCCCGACATGCTAACGTCTGCCTTTATACCTGCCGAAGATTGAGCCTTTGCGGGAAACGAAAGAAAACAAAACATTATTTGTATGAAATACCATTTTTTCATGTTCCCAAGCCATATTAATAACATTATCAATCTATTTCAGCAAACCTCCCTCACATTCCCCCGCTCACCCTCAAATATTCCACTTCGCTAATTTTATACTGCACCTGCGCATCAATCAAGTTACCGTATGCTTCCTGCCATTGCGCCTGCGCGTCGAGAACGTCTATAAGCGTACCCATGCCCACTTCGTAATTGTCTTGGGTGCGGCGAAGGTTGGCTTGGGCTTGTTGGAGGGCTGTTTCGGCGAAGCGGATTAAGAGGAAGGCGTCTTGCATGTTTCGGTTGGCGAATTGTGCTTCGATGGTCAGCAATGTACTGTTTTTATTTAGTTCCTCCTGCTGTATGTTGCGCACTATTGTTGCGCTTTGGATTTTCTTTGCGCCCTCGCCAAAATGAAAAATCGGAATGTTGAGCGAAGCCATCAGCAAAGGTCTTGGTCTGCCTGTGCGTATGGCAATTCCGCCGAGTTCGAGGTCGCTCATATAACTGTATCCTGCCATCACGCCGAGCGTGGGTAGAAAATCGGCGCGAACGCTTTTTATATTCAAGTCGTGCAGTTCAATCTGTCTTTGAAGCATACGATATTCGGGGCGAGCCGTCAAATTGAGGAACATATCCGTTGGCGGCGCGGTTGCTGCTGACGTTGAAATACTGTCGGTAAGAATAATTTCCGTATTCAAGTCGGCGCCTATTAGACGGCAAAGTTGCATACGGCTCAATTCCATGCCGTTACGCGCCCTTTGCATCTGATATTGAATATTGCTGCGGCGCGATGTGATTTTCAACAGTTCATTGTCGGTAGCCATTTGTACGGAAATCATGGCTGATACGCTGTGATAGAGCGTGTCTAACAGTATGTCGTACTGCTCAAGCAACCTGATATTATAGTTCAACGAATAATGGCGCCAATAGGCTTTTTCGGCTTCGGCGGCAACGTTGGAGCGCAACATACGGATATTTTCTTCGGTCAGTTCAACGGCTTTTTCTGCCATGCGGTTTGCGAAAAGGATTTTTCCGCCCGCAAAAAGCGGCTGTTGAACGTTTACGCCTAACATAAACAAATCAATATCAGTGTTGGTCGTGATTTTTTCGGGAAGCATTTCGCCAATATCTACTTCAACGCCTTCCATAATTGTAAAAGGCATAGAGGTTTGCGGCAGTCCGAGTTCCATATCGCCGCTTGTGCGAGCGTATGTTGCGGAGGCTGAAAATCGGGGCAAATAAGCCGTCCGGGCAATTTGTCGGTCGGTTGTCGCCTTTTCGATATGATATTGGGCGATTTTCATATCTTCGCTGTTTTCTAATGCCATTTCGCGGCATTGCTGAAGCGACAAACGCAACTGCTGCGCTTCGATAGTGAAGGCAAAGAGTAAAGTCGCGATACTAAAAAATATGGTCTTCATGATTATAATTATTTCGGATTTTTAACATTAAATAAAATTGCGTAAAACACAGGAAGCAGTATCAGCGTAATGATTGTGCCGAATGTCAATCCTCCTATGACCGTCACGGCAAGGCTTCCGTACATTGGGTCGGGGATTAGCGGCAACATTCCGAGAATGGTCGTCGCCGATGCCATGATTACAGGACGGGCGCGGTTTACAGTGCTTTCGATGATGGCTGTGTAGGGATTGACTTTTTCGCTTATCATTCGCGTAATTTCATCAACCAAAACTATCGAATTTTTTATCAACATTCCCAACAAGCCTACCATTGCGATTATTCCCATAAATGTTATGGGCGTGTTGGTGAGCAATAGCGCAATTACCATTCCGACAACGGCAAAAGGCAGACAAAACAGTATCAGCAGCATTTTTCGTATGCAGTTGAACAACAAAAGCAGTATCAGAAAAATGACGATAAACACCATCGGGAAAAACACTGAAATATTGGCTACGGCTGTGACTTGCGACCTTCCTTCGCCCATCCATTCCATTGTGTAGCCCGGCGGAATTTCAATTTGTTCTATTTGCTGCATTATGGCGTTTTTTGTGACGGTAGGGGTAGAGTGTGCCACAGGGTCGCATTGCACTTCTATTGCGCGTTGTCCGCCGTGACGATAAATAAACGCTTCTTCCCAGCCTGTTTGAAGTCCGTGGGTTGCCTGACTTAACGGAATGGCGCGAAATATGTCGTTTGTCAAATCGTCTGCCGAAATGTTGCCCTGCATAACGCCTGCAAGATTTATGTCGTCAAAAACTATGTTTGGTATCATGCTCCAGACGGGAATATCCGCAAGGTCGGTCATCGGGTTGCCGTCGTTGTCGCGAACTTGCAGATAAATAATCAATCTTTTGTCGGCGTCGTAAATCATTCCTGCGGGGAGCCCCTGCGTTGAAGCCTGTAAAGCGTTTGCAATATCCCCGCGCCCCACGCCCGCGCTTTTAGCCTGCTGTTCGGCAAATTGTGCATAAATGGTTTTGGCGGGCGGTTGCCAGTTGTCATTTACGGAATAGGCGTCAACCATCGGCGAGTTTTTCATGACCGCTTGAGCCTGTGCCGATAATTGGCGCAAAATGACAGGGTCGGCGCCTTTAAACATAACCTCGACGGGGTGGCTCGTTGTTATCGAAAGCGAATATTTCCGCACACGGATATAAGCGTCGGGATATTCGCTGCGCAGGCGATGCTGAATGTCGGGCAGCAAGCGGTAGGCGTCGCGGTAATTGTCGAAATTGAGTATGATTTCGCCGTAGTTGTCGCCGCCCGAATTTATTGCCCGCACTAATGAGTATCTGCCGGGCGTTCCGCCTTGACTGACGGCTATTTTCAGTATTTCGTCGTATTGCGATAATTTTTCCGTTATTTCCAAAAGTTCTGACCTCACACGGTCGGAAGACGTTTGCGCAGGCAGCGTATATTCCACATACAGTTGATTATAGTCAAAATCGGGAAAGAATTTTATTTTTACAAAACTGAAACAAAAAATTGACGTCGCAAAAATTAACATGCTTGCTGCAAACGTTAAAAGTTTTCTTTTAATAAACAGCGTGAGCGCCTTGCGTATAAATGCGTGTATTGCGCTTACTTCTTCGGAGTTTGTGATTTTGCGTTTTTCGCGAGCGGGCAAAATAATACTTGCAAAAACAGGTATTTGTGTAAGAGCAAGTATCCAACTTACTATCAACGAAATAGCCAATACAAAAAACAGGTCGCTTGCATATTCGCCTATCGTGTCGGGCGACATTCCTACGGGCATAAACGTTACCAAGCCTATTAATGTTGCGCCAAGTAATGGCATAGCCGTATTTTTTGCCATTCTGAAAAGTGATATTTTCGGTGGTAGTCCGCGTTTTCTGTCCATCAGAATACCGTCCATCACAACTATCGCATTATCAACCAACATGCCCATCGCTACAATAAAAGCGCCGAGCGAAATGCGTTGCAGCGTTCCGCCTACGGCAAGCATAATCGGGAATGTACCCATCACGGTCAGGGCAAGTCCCACGCCGATAATTACGCCGCTGCGAAATCCCATCGTAAGCATCAGTATTCCGATGACAATCAACACCGAAGCCACGATATTCCACAAAAACGAAGACATTGCATCAGAAACGCGGTCGGGCTGAAAATAGACTTTTCCATATTCAAATCCAGCAGGTAGCGTGGCTTTGAGTTCTTCCATTCGTTTGTCGGCGCGTTTTCCCACGTCGGGAACAATCGCGTCGTGTTCCATCGAAATCATCATGGCTATTGCGGGTTTGCCGTCAACCCAAAAACCGCGCGTTTGAGGCTCGGCATATTCGCGCGTTACGTCGGCAATATCGCCCAACTTGACCTGCTGACCCGAAACAGTCTGAATAATCATTTCGCGCAGGTCGTCTTCGGATTTAATTTTGCCCGACACGTCCAATTTTATTTTTTGGTCGCCCGTAAAATAATGTCCTGCGTTAACAGGCTGATTTAAAGCATTTATAGCGCTCATTATTTGCATCGGATAAATGCTGTTTCGTGCAAGCATCGTTCGCGGAAGCGAAATATTTATAATTTCATCGCGCGTTCCGAAAAACGCAATTCGCTTGACGCCATCTACTTTGAGCAGTTCGCGACGAAGCATTTCGGCGTACTGCTGCATTTCGGCATAGGTGTAGCCGTCGGCAGTCAAATAATAAAACATGCCGTATATGTCGCTAATATCGTCAATCACAATAGGTTGCATCGCTCCCTGCGGAAGCCGCATAGCCGCCATCTGCACTTTACGCCGCAAAATATCCCACCGCTGCTCCATCTCTTTGGGCGGCACCGAAAGCGTGAGCGAAATAGTGATGGTCGAAATATTATCAGCCGACGACGACCAAATATCCAACAAATTGCTGATAGTGCGCAATTCGTCCTCCAAAACGGCGGTAACTTCAAGTTCTACCTCGTGAGCGTTAGCGCCCGGATAGTAAGTTATTATCATCGCCTGCTTGATAGACAGAGTGGGGTCTTCCAACTTGGGCATCACCCTGTATGACAGCAATCCCCCCGCAACAATCATCACCAACAAAACCCAAAACAATGTGCGGTTTTGATAGAAAAACCATGTAAGTTTCATAACAGCCCTCCTACATTAGTTTCAGACGCCTTTTGAATAATATTTACGCGGTCGTTTTCGTTAAGCGTTCTTTGTCCGGCTTCTACAACCTCGTCGCCGCGTGAAACTCCCGACAAAATAATCAATTCGCCGCCTTGACTTATGCCACCTGTTAGCACTTCGCGTTTTTTGACCTCGCCGTTTTGAACTATCCAGACGAATGTTTTGTCGCCTTCGCCGAAAACAGTCCTAAAAGGCAGCGTATAAGCGTTTTGTGGCGTATTTTCGGTCATACTGATAAGAACTTCCACGTTCATACCCGGCGCAAGTGGGGAAGCAGGCGTTTTGGGCGCAAAAATCATCTTGTGTAACTGACTGCTGTTGGATTTTCGGTTTATCCCGACAAACGACAAGGGAATTTCTTCATTTCCCGCAAGGGTTGTACGACAGGCATATCCGATAAAATCGTCGAAGCGAAGAAAAAGCGAAGCGGGAAGTTCCGTTTCGACGCTTACCGACGACACGTCAATCAACGTAACAATGGTCATTCCAGCGTTTACCATTTCCGAGCGGGCAAAATTTACGGACTGAATGTAGCCCGAAACCGGCGATTTTAAGACGGTGTTTTCCACGATATTCGTATGTGCCTGCAACTGAACGCCTAACGCCTCTAATCCCGCTTTGGCTTTTTCGTAGTCGTTTGCCGGCAGGCTGTTGCGTCTGTAAAGCGTTTCGAGCCGCTCTACTTCGGTTTTCAGTTGGTCGTACTGAATTTGTGTCGCTTCCAATTGCAACAGGTAATCGCGCGTATCGAGTTCGGCAATAACACTGCCTTCGCGCACAAAAGCGCCCTCTCTGACGGCAATACGGCTAATCTGTCCGGGCGTCTTGAAACCCAGATTGATAACGCTTGCCGCCTTAACCGTTCCCGGAAACGTCCGCGTGGTTAATTCGTCCATCATAACCGGCGAAACAGTCTTTACGTTTTTGACCGCCGCCTGATTATCGGTATTTTCGCTATTTCTGCAACCTGCTAACCAACAGACTGTAAGCAATACCGCAATAATCGATTTACTTTTCATTTAGATACTTAATATTAAAATTATAAAAATATTTCAGGGCGCAAAGGTCGTGCTTTTTTTACTTGCAAAATGTTCACAAAGTCGACAAAGTTGTTCACTTTGTCGTATTTGTGTTTTTTTATATCAAAAAATGTATTACTTTTGTGCTTTTAAAGTAGAATAGAAATGAAAGAAAAAATCAAATATTACGATTATTCCTCACTGCACGGAATGATAAACCGCAAAAGCAGTGTTGGGAATGTCTTTATTTTCGACGATGTAAACTCAATCGACGAAAATTTCCAATTGTACGCCATCATCAGCAAGCCGATACGTCTTGGCATGGTGGCAGGTATTATCTGCAAAAAAGGATATATCAAACTGCGGGTAGGTTTGAACGATTTTACCGTGAGCCCCAATATGTTAATGATAATTCTTTCCGAACAGATTATTCAACTGATAGAAGTAAGCCCCGATTTTGAAGCCTGTTATATTTTAATTAGAAAAGGTTTTTTTGAAATTCAGAATGATTTTAAAATGGGTTTGGATTTGCAAACTAATCTTTTCAACAATCCATGTGTTCAACTGTCTGAAACAGAGATGGAAGAAGTGTTAGTTATTTTTTACATTTTGAAAAACAAGGTCGAAGAAAATACCGATTTGTTTTTGAAGGAGGTGATACAAAACTACATACGCGCTCTGTTTTATATTGCCTGCAATATTTTTTTCAAATCAAACGAAAAAGCCATAAAAACGCGAAAAGAAGAGATTTTTGAGAAGTTTATTTCTCTGCTCGCCCAAAATTTTCGCCAAGAACAAAATATAGGCTGGTATGCCGAAAAATTTTACCTTACGCCAAAATATCTCTCTAAAATTATTTTTGAAGTAAGCGGCAAACACGCCGGCGACTGGATAAAAGACTATATCATTCTGGAAGCGCAGGCGCTATTAAATTCAAGTTCGCTGACTATACAGCAAATCAGCGATGAACTTGGTTTCTCAAATCAATCGCACTTTGGGAGTTATTTTAAGCGGTATGTGGGGGTGGCGCCGAAAGAGTATAAGGGGAAGGGGTAAACGAAGTCTAATAGAATAAATTTTATGCGCAGTACCAAAAAAATGTTTGTAATTCAATTTTTTTTAGTAATTTTGCAGCCGAAAATATGATGACAGAAAAAGAGTTACATAAAGTATTGTCGGACGCTATTTCGCTTCCGGCAGAAACCGAAATTGTAGAGTTCAAGGAGGCAAAGGAAAGTTACGCCTTCGAGAAAATCGGGAAATACTTTTCAGCGTTGGGCAACGAAGCCAACTTGAGAGGCAAAACTTGTGCGTGGCTTATTTTCGGAGTTGAAAACGCTAAACATCAAATTGTTGGCAGCCGCTACCGCACGAGCCGTAAAGATTTGGACAGTCTGAAAAAGGAAATCGGCGACAAAACGACCAACAACATTTCGTTCATCGAGATATACGAACTCAATACGCCATCGGGCAGGGTTGTCATGTTTCAAATTCCTGCTGCGCCACAGGGCATTCCTGTTGCGTTTGAGGGTTTTTACTACGGCAGAGCCAACGAAAGCCTTGTTGCGCTGAATATTGAAAAGATTGACCGCATACGCAATCAGGCGCTTAACCGCGATTGGTCGAGAAACATCGTTGCCGATGCAAGTTTTGACGATTTGGACGGCGAGGCAATCCAAAAAGCGCGTGAACAGTACAAAACTAAACATGCGAAACTGGCACAAGAAGTAGATGATTGGAATGATGCGCTTTTTTTGGATAAAGCAGCAATAACGATTAACGGAAAAATTACCAATACGGCGATTTTGCTTCTTGGCAAATACACATCGCATCATCTTTTATCGCCTGCCATAGGGCAAATTTCGTGGATTTTGAAAACAACTCCCGGCGACTACGAACATTTTCACACGCCCTTAATTCTGACGGTTGATAAGGCTCTTGCATGTATCCGAAATTTGAAATACCGCTATATGATTGACGATACAACATTATTCCCAGAAGAAGCGACCATGTACGATGATTGGGTAATACGTGAAGCCTTGCACAACGCCGTTGCACATCAGGATTACAGCAAAAGTAGCCGCATCATTGTTTTGGAATACAACAACCGTCTTATTTTCGATAATGCAGGCGACTTTATACCAATTTCAGTTGAAGAGGCTATTCGATATGACCGTCCACAACGATATTACCGCAATCCTTTTTTGGTAAATGCAATGCTCAATCTCAACATGATAGATACAGTTGGCGGAGGTATCAAAAAAATGTTTACAATACAGAGAAACAGGTTTTTTCCGCTACCGACTTACGATATTTCAGACGAAAATCATACGGAAGTTACCATTCATGGCGAACTTATCAACGAAAACTATTCTCGACTACTGAAAAAACACCCTGAACTGTCGTTAGACGACGTGATAGCATTGGATAAAGTGCAGAAAAAATTGCCCGTAGGCGAAACGGAAATACAGCGTTTGCGGGAGTTGAAATTGATAGCGGGTTGGACTTCAGACCTTCAAATAATATGGGATTATTCAATATCAACTTATAACGATTATAAAAAATTGATATTGAACTTTATTCACAGAAAAGGTAATGCAACGCGAGAAGATATAGTTAATTTGGTGATGCCTGCATTGCCAGATGAGGAGCCTGTTGACAAAAAGCAAAAGAAAATATCGAATATTATCTCAAAATTAGCATACAAAGACAAAAAAATAAGAAACGTATCTCAATCGGTCAAATACCCATTGTGGGAACTTGTCGATGATGCAGAAATTGATGGTAGTAATAAGAATGAGAGTAGTAATAAAAACAAATAAAAAATAAAAAAATGGCTGTGTAAATATCTATATATCACAATATTACAAAATATACAACAAGGTAGTAATAAAGTAAAAAGTAGTAATAAAAAAGTAGTTGTAAAACTAAACCTTTATCAAATGCGCTAAATTCGGGTCGTTCTTAATCCGTTCAAATTCGTCTGCAACCATCTGTTTTACATCGGCTTTGATTTGCTTATAGTTTTGTTCGATGGCTTCGTGCATGGTATCGTTGCCGTCGTCGTCAATGAAATTGACAAGTTCGGGAATTGGCTCGTATGCCTTTATTTCGGCGGTTACTCGTGCAATATCTACCACTATTTCAGCATGGAATATCTTTTGTTCGATGCGCTCATCGAAATTGTCGGACACAATACGGCTGCTATACAGTGCATTTTTGCCATTATACCACCTTTATTTGAATAGTTTGTTACTCAAGTCTATGTCATCTAAATAAGCGAAATGTCCCGCTCTAATTTGATTATCATCAGGAGGAGTTAAAATCTCCAATATTTCCATTTCTTCACTTAAATATTCTAAATATTTCCAATAATTAACAGGTTGCCAATATTCTTTTGCAACTTTTGTAAAAATTTCATTATTTTCAGTCGAACATTTACGAAGTTTGTGAAGTTTGTGTGCTAAACACATTGGGCAAGCAATGGGGTTTTTCATTCTAACGCGATAATAAAAACTATTTATCCTGACGGTACCAGCATAAGCAGCGCAATTATTAAAATTGCCAAACGCATAAATTACTTTTACCCTACTCGGTGCATTTTGAGGTTTTAAACTATCCAAATATATATTTATCCAACCCATTTCCTTTTTTTCTGCTTCTTGATGGTGTTTTGTCGAACCTGAAAAATCATCAATTCTAATAATTTTTCCAACATTATACTCTTCATCCGAAACGTGAAATAAGTCCATACTGTCCATACTTTTTAATTTGTTAAATTGTTACTTTTTCGTTATTACTTCTATTTTCTATTTTTTTTTTATAGCCTATAAAATTACAAAACCATTTTTTAAGCCGCAAAGGTAATACTTATTTTTCAAAACAACAAAAAAAAGAAAAAAAGAACTCCCTGCTTCATTGTTTATTTCACGTGAAAAGGCATATTATTCATTTTTCGGTCTTTATCAAATGTTCTAAATTCGGGTCATCCTTTATCCGCGCAATCTCATCTGCAACCATCTGTTTTACATCGGCTTTGATTTGTTTATAGTTCTGTTCTATGGCTTCGTGCATGGTATCGTTACCGTCGTCGTCAATGAAATTGACAAGTTCGGGAATTGGCTCGTATGCTTTTGTTTCGGCGGTTACTCGTGCAATATCTACCGCTATTTCAGCGTGGAATATCTTTTGTTCTATGCGCTCGTCGAAATTGTCGCTCACTGACCCTACAAACATACCTTGCGTGAGGTTGGAAATCTTTGATGCGGGGATTAAACTGTCTAACTGCGTGGAAATTGAGGTTGATTTGTCGTTGCTGTTGATAGTCATTGATTGGCGTTTTTGCAGCACCTTCCCGAAACGCTCGGACATGTTTTTTGCCGTTTCGCCAACTACCTGACCGCTAAATATATTGCCTACGGTGTTCATCACAACGGCGGCTTCCTTATCGCCATAGTCCCGTTTTAGTTGTGAAAAATCTTGAAAACCAAGGCAAACGGCTACTTTGTTGCTTCGGGCGGTGGCAATAAGATTGTCCAAGCCACGAAAATAGATTGTAGGCAACTCGTCAATGATGACGCTGCTTTTGAGTTGTCCCTTTTTGTTTATCAGTTTTACGATGCGGCTGTTATACAGTCCAAGCGCGGCGGAGTAGATATTTTGACGGTCGGGATTGTTACCCACACACAAAATTTTTGGTTCTTCGGGGTTGTTGATATCCAATGTAAAATCATCGCCCGTCATTACCCAATACAACTGCGGTGAAATCATGCGTGATAGCGGTATTTTGGCGGACGCAATTTGCCCCTGTAATTGGTCTTGAGCGCCGCCCTCCCAAGCGTCCATAAACGGACTTAAATAGTTCTCTAACTGCGGATAAGAGGTCAAAATTGGAAATATTTCGATGTACTTTTGATTTAAGAACTCTATTGCGTGTGGAAATGTACAGTATTTGCCGTTTTCATAGATTTTCAAGTACCAAATGATGGCGGCTAACAGGATAATTGGACTTTCGACGAAGAAATCCCCTTGTTTCTGGATCCACGTCTTATTGAGGTTTAGCATTATGGTATATGCGCTCTCGTAAGCGTCTGATATATCGGTCATAAAGGCGGGATTGATGGGGTTGCAACGGTGCGACTTTTTAGGATTGTCGAAGTTGATAACGTAAAATTTCGGCTCTATCCTGTATTTGTCAATGTTTTTGAGCAAAGTATTGTAGGCAATAACCGACAAATCGTCGAACTTGAAATCATAGATATACATTGAAAAGCCCTTTTCTATCTGCTGTTTGATGTAATTGTTCACAATGGCGAATGATTTTCCGCTGCCCGGCGTTCCCAAAACAATACTTGCTCGAAACGGATTAACAACGTTTATCCACCCTGCGTTCCACTTTTTGCGGTAGAAAAAGCGCGTGGGCAAATTTACTGAATACTCATTTTCCATTAGGCGCGTTTCCTGTTGAAAACTCTCATTTTCAGTGTTAAAAACATCGTCCATAAGGTTGTTTTTCAAAAGGC
>Ga0099364_10011601_pt1 | contig 12015 bp, 14 predicted proteins | sample TergutTh196P3_FD_73070 | JGI IMG/M metagenome (GOLD analysis project Ga0099364, IMG submission 73070) | Microcerotermes parvus P3 segment gut microbial communities from Pointe-Noire, Republic of the Congo - Th196 P3 | ecosystem: Host-associated > Arthropoda: Insects > Digestive system > Gut ...
CCAGTCCCTCCCGTATCCACAGCCCCGCCTCCCGCCGGCTGCCGTGGCCCGCGCGGGCCACGGCCTTGTCCAGACGCATAAAACCCCTCCCGAGGCAAACGCGGCGCGTTTGCCGGTCATTTTCCCCGCCCCCTCCGAATACATTTGGGTACAGACAAGTCTGACATGTAGGAGGGTGCAATATGTTCATTATCACAGCCAAGCTCACGAGAAAGAAGCTGGCGGCGGCCATTGCCGCCGCCGGAGCCGTCCTGATCGGGATCATCGTTCTGCTGGCCTGGGGCGGCGGGCGGGCCGCCGCCGTGGAGACCGGCGCGGTCAGGAACATCAAGACCAACGACGACCGCGTAGCCTACCTCACGGGCCTCGGATGGACCGTCGAGGCCGACCCCGTCGAGACGCAGGACGTGCTGATCCCCGCGCAGTGGGACGCCACGATGGAGCACTATGAATGCCTGCAAAAGGACCAGGGCATGAGCCTTGAGCGATATAAAAACAAGCATGTGACACGCTATGTCTACCGCGTCCTCAACCACCCCAGCGGGGAAAGCGAGGTCTTCGCCTGCCTGCTGATCTACAAAAACCGCATCGTGGGGGGATGTGTGCAGTCCAACGCGCTCAACGGGTTTATGCACAAGCTGACGGGACCGTAACCCAACGGTCAGCCGTTGCGCTCAAAGACCAGCCTCAGGCCGTGCAGGGTCAGGTTCCGGTCCACCGCGGCAATCGAGGCGGTGTGCTCGGCGATCAGGGGAGCCAGACCGCCGGTGGCGACGACGGGCACGGCGGGGCCGCCCATTTCGGCGCGGATTTGGGCGACGATGCCCTCCACTCCCCCGACATAGCCGTATACCGCGCCGGCCTGCATCTGCTCGACGGTGTTGACGCCGATGGCGGCACGGGGCTTTTTGAGCTCGATGCGCGGCAGCTTCGCGGCGCGGGCAAACAGCGCGTCCATGGATATCTGAATGCCCGGGCAGATCACGCCACCCATATACTCGCCGGCGGCGTTGAAGGCGTCGGCCTTGGTGGCGGTGCCGAAGTCGACCACGATGACGGGCGTTCCGTACATCGCCATGGCCGCCACGCCGGTCACCGCGCGGTCAACGCCCAGCGGTTCCTCGCAGAGGTTGACCAGCCCCAAGGGAAGCGTCTCGCCGACGACATGGAGGGGGCGGGCGAAATATTTCTCCAGCGCGTGCAGCAGCGTATACATCAGCGGCGGCACGACCGAGCCGACGACAATGTTTTGTATGGCGGACGCATCCAGCCGGAAGCGGTCGAAAAAACCCGTGGCGAGCAGACCGATTTCGTCCGCCGTGCGGACCGCGCCGGTGGTCAAGTGAAATTTCGCGCGAAGCTCCGGCCCGTCAAACAGGCCGAACACGATGGTGGTATTGCCAACATCAATGCACAACAGCATGGGATCACCCTTTCAAACTCACATGCTCAAACGCCGCCGCGCCGCCGGTAATCCGCAGGATACCATACGAGGGCGGGCCGCCGCGGGGCTCGGAAACGCTGCCGGGATTGAACAGTGTTATGCCGCCGCTTTCCGACAGATGGGCCCTGTGCGTATGGCCGAACAGCGCGGCGGCCGCGCCAGCCTCGCGGGCCCGGGCGCACAGGGGGGTCAGCGATGCTTTTACGCGGTGCGTGTGCCCATGCGTCAGCAGGAGGCGCACGCCCTCAAGGTCCAGCAGAAGCTCGCCGGGGGCGTCGCCGAAAAAGGGGTCGCAATTGCCGCGCACCGCGACGACGGGCGCAACGGCGCTCAGGACAAGCGCGTCCCGGATGTGGTCGCCCAGATGGAAGATATAGTCGGGCCGAAGCGTCCTCACAGGGGAATCGTCCCTTGCGAGGGCTTCCAGGCCCGACGTTTGCCCGTGGCTGTCGGATACGACGAGGATATTCACGCGCGCGACCTCTTTTTCATATAAATGGAGAAGAGCGGCAATGACTCTATCACGCGGAAAAGGGGGTACATTCTTTTGAAAAACAGTTTTGAGCAAACGGCCAGGGAGATCCTCGGAGAGGAAACCGCCAGAAAGCTGGACATGAAGGCGCTCGGCGCGCTGATGGACAGCCCGGAGGGAAAGGCGCTGCTGCGGCAGTTGTCCGGGCCGGGCGGCGACGCGCTGAAAAAAGCGGCGGCCAACGCGGCGGACGGCGACAAGGGCGCGGCCCAGCGGTTGTTTTCCAGCCTGATGAGCTCCAGGGAGGGCCAGACGCTGGCCAGGCAGGTCATGGAAATCAACAAGAAAAAGTAGCGGAGCCCAGCCGCCGGAGCGGCGAGAAGGCAGGTGTTTTGCGTGGACGGGATGGAAAGTAAAATCCAACGGATTTTGAACGACCCGGAGGCGATGGGCGCGGTACTGAGCATGGCCCGAAGCCTTGGCGTGTCCGGCGCCCCGTCCGTCCCGTCCCCAACCTCGGAGCGCTCGCGGCCGGCGCCGGAGTCCGGTGATTCCGGACCGGGAGGTCTCGGAGCGGAGGGTTCCGGACCGGGAGGTCTCGGAGCGGGAGGTTCCGGGTTGGAGGGCCTGTCTGAACTGCTGGGGAGCGCGGACCCGGCGACGATGGGTAAGCTGCTGGGGCTGCTGGGGGAATACACGCGGGACGACGATCGCCGCGTGCTGTTCCTGAAAGCGCTGAAGCCGTATCTGCGCCCGGAACGGGCCGGAAAAATCGAACGGGCCGGCCAGCTGGTGCGCCTCGCCCGGACCGCCGGAAAAGCGCTGGAATCGTGGAATGAGAAGTAGGAGTTGATGCCGTTTGTACAGCCGGTATCCGTTATACGAAGAACGGCCGGAGGGCCGGACGCAGATCCGCACCCCGCCGCCCTCCCGTTCGGCCCGCCCCGCCCGCGAAGAACGGGAGGAACGGGGCCGAGGACACGAACCGGAGCCTGAGCGCGTCCCTCAAAAGGGCATTTTCGGCTCTTTTGAGGGGATCGGCGGATTGCTGCGCGGCCTCAAACTGGACTGGGATTCGGGGGACATCCTGCTGATTTTGATCATTCTGTTCCTGTCCGCCGAAAGCGACGACACGGAGATCGTCATTTTGCTGGCGCTGCTGCTCATCGGCCTGTAATCTTGACCGTCCCTTCCGGTTGGGTGAAGTATCCGTCGCCGGGGTCGCCCTCCCGATAGGCGGTCATTTCCATGCAGTAGACAGGCCGGGTAGGGTCCGGATCGTCGATGTCGTAGAAAAACGCCTGATGCAGCAGGCCCGTCTCCTCGCTCAGCAGATAATGGCCGATATACAGCTTCTCCCGGGTGTTGACGACCAGAAAACGGCCCTGTTCGCCGGTCTCATAGTCGATATAGGTGATCGCGCCCTCCGGCAGGTTCAGCAGATTCTCGTATGTGGGCACGGAGCAAAGCTCGTCCGCCGATTCCGTGCCGCGCGCGCCCTCGTAAATCACGCCGATCATGTCCCCGCGGGCCTGGGAGGTCCAGCGGAGCTGGCGTTCCGGGTTCATCAGGTAATAGTAGTCAGGCGTCGGAAGCACAGGGCCGGACAGATCAACATCGCCGGAAAATTCCATCACACCGTACAGGTCGCCCCGCACCGCCAGACGGTAGGTGCGCGACACGCCGCCGCCCGCCCAGAGCCATTGCACGCGGATGTCGCAAAGGTACGCGCGGGACCGCGAGAGCGTCTCGATGACCTGCGGCGCGGTCGCCGGGTCAAAGCCCAGCGGGCGGTAGGGCGGGAAGCTGATCATGGGCCTGGGGATGTCGCCGTCGGGGCGTCCCGTTTGCGCGTCCTTCGGCGGAAGCTCGATCGGCGGGCGGTCCCGCCCGGCCCAGCCGGACAGGAAAAAGCTCGTCAACAGCGCGCCGACCATCAGCAGCGTGATCGTGACCGATAAGACGGTGATCTTTCCTCGGCTCATCATTCCCCTCCGTCACGGGCCGCGCCGAACTCGTCGGGCGGCTCGGCCCGCAGGCCGGATTTCCACAGCAGGTATCCCAGGATGCGTTCAGCGGCGCGCCCGTCGCCGTAAGGGTTGGCGGCCTCCACCATGCGCTCGTACAGCACCGGGTCGTCCATCAGCCCGCGGGCCAGTTTGACAATGTTTTCCTGTTCGACGCCCGCCAGCAGGACGGTCCCCGCGTCAAGGGCCTCGGGGCGCTCCGTCTCGCGGCGCAGGACCAGTACGGGCTTGCCCAGCGCGGGCGCCTCCTCCTGCAAGCCGCCGGAGTCCGTCAGCACAAAATGACAGCGCGCCATCAGCTGGTGCATTTCCTGCACGTCCAGCGGGCCGGTCAGATAGATGCGCGGCTGATCCCGCAGCAGGGAATAGACCGTGCCGCGCACATTGGGACTGGGATGCACGGGCCACACCACCTGCAGCTCGGGATAGAGCCGTGTGATTTCCAGCAGGGCGCGGCAGATATTTTCCAAAGGGCCGCCATAGTTTTCGCGCCGGTGCGCCGTGACCAGCACGGTCGCCTTCTGGCCGTCCAGTATACGCTGGAGCATCGGCGAGGCAAACACATAGCCCGGCAGGACCGTCTGGTTGATGGCGTCGATGACCGTGTTCCCTGTGACAAAAATGCCGCCGCGGACGCCTTCGGCCAGCAGATTGGCCTTGTTTTGGCGCGTAGGGCAGAAGTGGTATTCCGCGATGCGGCTGACCAGCGTGCGGTTGATCTCCTCCGGATACGGCGAATAGCGGTCATAGGTGCGCAGGCCCGCCTCCACATGGCCGACGGGAATTTTTTGATAAAACGCCGCCAGCGCCGCCGCCAGCGCGGTGCTGGGATCGCCGTGGCACAGCAGAATCGACGGCTTTTCCTCCCGCAGGATGCGCTCCAAGCCGGTCAGGGTCTTGGTGGTGATGGCGGTCAGGCTCTGATTGGCTTCCATGATGTCCAGATCATACTTCGGGCGTATGCCGAACTGCTCCAGCACCGGCGGGAGCATGTCCCTGTGCTGGCCGGTCACACAGCATACAGACTTGATTTCCGGACATTGCGACAGCAAGCGGCAGACCGGAGCCATTTTAACGGCCTCCGGCCTTGTCCCGAAAACAGAAAGAACCTTAAGCATGGCCGTCGTCCTCCGGTCGGGCGGCGGGCAGAGCCGCGTCCCGCGGCGGGCGGTCCTCCGGGTCTTCGCCCGGGGGCGTCCCGCCGTTGGCCCGCGGCCGGGAAATGCGGCTCCACAGCACCAGATAGCCGATGGCCACCATCGCGGCCATGATCAGCAATACAAGAATCGCGCGAACCTCGCCCAGCGTCGTCAGCACGACGGCGGTGATGCCCATCACGGCGGAAATGGCGTACAGCAGCGCGACGGCCTGTTTCTGCGAAAAGCCCATATCAATCAGACGGTGGTGCAAATGCCCGCGGTCCGCGTGCGCGGGATTGGAGCCTTTCAGCAGCCGGCGGAACACCGCCACGACGGTATCGAAAATCGGCAGGGCCAAAATCAGGAACGGGACGGCGAACGAAATGATCGTATAGACCTTGAACAGGCCCTGTATGGACGCCGCGGCCAGGATAAAGCCCAAAAACGTCGCGCCCGTGTCGCCCATAAACATCTTGGCGGGATGCACGTTAAACGGCAGAAATCCCAGACAGCCTCCGCTGAGAGCGGCCATGATCAGCGCGATCTCCGGACGCTGCATCGCCAGGGCGATGATCAGCAGAGACAGGGAACCGATCAGAGACACGCCGCAGGCCAGCCCGTCCAGCCCGTCAATCAAATTGACGGCGTTGGTGAGGGCGACAATCCACAAAATCGTGATCGGGGCGGACAGTATCCCCAGATGGATCTGGGCGGGCCCCACGGGGATCGGGTTGGAGAACACCTCGATGGTCAGGCCGTGCAATACGGCGACCAGCGCCGCCGTGAACTGGAACAGCAGCTTGACGAAGTAGTGCAGGCGGATCACGTCGTCGATACAGCCCAAAACCACGATGATGACCGCGCCGATCAGGATGCCGCGCAGCTGCGCGTCAAGATCGGCAAACAACAGCATCGTGACGATGAAGCCGGCGAAAATCGCAAGCCCCCCCAGACGGGGCATGGGTTTTTTATGGATGCGCCGCCCGTCGGCCGGAACGTCCACCGCGCCGACCAGCGCGGCAAAGCTGCGGCACAGCGGCGAGACGAAAAACGCGACCAGCGCGGCGGCCGCGCAGGCCAGCGCGATAAACGGGATGCCCGCGGGGTCGATCCATCTGGCTAACATGAGGCGCCCCCCTTCGCCGGGCGGCCGGTCAGTCCGACGGCCTGCCACACGCGGGCCAGGGTTTTGGCGGCCATCGCCTCCGCCCTCGCCGCGCCGTCCTCCATCAGCGCGTCCAGCTGCGCCGGGTCGTCCGTGTAGGCGCGGATGCGGGCCTGCACCGGCCCCAAAACAGCGTTGACGGCTTCCGCCACGGCGGGCTTGAGTACGCCGTAGCCCTGCCCCTCAAAGTCCCGCTCGGCCTCCTGCGGGGTTTGGCCCGTACACATCGCGTACAGGCTGAGCAGGTTGGACACGCCCGGCTTGGCGGCGGGGTCGTAGCGCACGGAGGCCTCGCTGTCCGTGACGGCGCGCTTGCACTTTTTCATCACCGTGTCCGCGTCGTCCGCCATCGAGAGGTACGCGCCGGGCAGGGGGTCGGACTTGTCCATTTTGCGCGCGGGGTCCAGCAAACTCAGCACCTTTCCGCCGATCGGCGGGATCACCGGCTCCGGGACGACGAACACATCGCCGTACAGGCCGTTAAAACGCTCCGCAATATCGCGGCTGATTTCAACATGCTGTTTTTGATCCTGCCCCACGGGCACGACATCCGAATCGTACAGCAGGATGTCCGCCGCCTGCAAAACGGGATAGTCAAACAGTCCCACATTGACGTTTTCAGGCCGCTTCAGGCTCTTTTCCTTAAACTGCGTCATGCGGCTCAGCTCGCCCTGCATGGTGTAGCAATTGAGAACCCAGGTCAGCTCGCAGTGCTGCGGGACCTGGCTCTGGACAAACAGGAGGGACCGCCGCGGGTCCAGGCCGATGGCCAGCAGCAGGGCGTACAGATACCGCGTCCGTTCCCGCAGGACATCCGCGTCGAAACGCTGAGTGATGGCATGAAGATTGACGACGCTGAATACGCAATCATAGTCGTTTTGCATCGATACCCAGTTTTTCAGCGCTCCGAAGTAATTTCCCACGGTCGGCACGCCGGAGGGCTGGATGCCGCTGAAAGCGCGTTTTTTCATAGACTCACCCACTGTATTGTAAAATGATACCGGTTAAGCGGTTACAGACTCGTCCAGGGTTTCAATCAGGCGGGCGCAGCCGGCGCCGATCTGCTCGAGGGAGGGCAGGGAGAAGTTCAAGCGGATGGCGGAGAGGGAGCGGCTCTCGTCGGCCAAAAAGCTGGCTCCGGGAACGGCGGCCACGCCCTTTCGGGCCATCCGGCGGCAGAACTCCAGGCCGTCCAGGCCGTCCGGCAGCTCGCACCAGAGGAAGAGCCCGCCGTCGGGCACGCGGAATTTCAGGGCTTTACAGGCGCGCAGCGCGTCCGCCATGCGGTCGCGCTTGGCCCGGTACAGGCCGCGGCAGCGTTCGATATGCCCGTCCAGGTCGCGCGTGGTGATGTATTCATGCACAAGCATCTGGAAAAACAAATTGGAATGCACGTCGGCGACCTGCTTGGCGACGGTCAGCTTGGAGATCACCGCCGCGGGCGCGCAGACGAAGCCCAGACGGATGCCGGGCGCGATTACCTTCGAGTAGCTGCCGCAGTAAATCACGCGGCCCTCCGTGTCCATCGACTTGATGGGGGGGACGGGCGGCCCATCGTAGCGCAGCTCGCAATAGGGGTCGTCCTCCAGCACCATCACGTTATGCTTCTCCGCCAGCGCCAGCAGGCGGCGGCGGTTTTCCGCCGGCATGGTCACGCCCGACGGATTTTGGAACGTCGGAATCGTATAAATCAGCTTCACGCGCGGCGTACTGTCCAAGGCCGCCTCCAGCGCGTCCATGTCCATGCCGTCCGGGCCGCAGGGCACGCCCTTCAGCGTCACGCCGTAGGAGCGCAGGGCGTTCAGCGCGCCGATGAAGCTCGGCTCCTCGCAGAGGACGGCGTCGCCCGCGTCGGCAAAGCACTTGGCGGCCATTTCAATGCCCTGCTGGGCGCCGCTGACGATGATCAGGTCGTCCCTCGGCCCGCCCGCGCCGAACCGTTCGCGCAGGCGCGCGGCGGTGGATTCCCGCAAGGGCGCGTACCCCTCGGAGATGCCGTATTGCAGCGCCGGCGCGGCGCGGCGGGCGAAAATATCCGCGGCGATGGCGGCCATGTCCTCCGCGGGGAAGGTCTCCGGCGAGGGGTTGCCCGCCGCCAGCGAGATGACCGACGGATCCGCCGTGACCTTCAGGATTTCCCGGATCGCCGAGGGCTGCAAGGCGGATATGCGCCGCGAGAATGAATACTCCATGATCTGCAAAACACCTGCCTGTCTTTCCTTTGGGTAGTATACCATTTCCGGCGCCTGATTGCAAGAGTGGATAGTTGACAAAATCACGGCGTCCCCGCGCGCCGGGGACGCCGTGAGGGCGGGTCCTTCGGATTACACCAGCTTTGCGATCGCGTTCAGTAAGTACGTTTCTCCCAGCCCGAAGGCGTTCATCAGCGCCTGAATCTCGTCGATGGCCCGGTTCTGGCGGCCGCCTCCGGCTTTGGCCCGGATCATCACGTTTTTGGCGGTGTGCTCGGCGGGGGTGAACTCCGGCATGTCCACCGCGTAGCCCATGCTCTCCAGCATCAGCGCGCGCAGCGTGTCCGTGACCAGCGTCGCCATCTTGTCGCGCTGGACGCCGTAGCGCAAAACCGGCTCCAGCGGCGCGCTCGTCAGGCGATGCTGTAATTCGTGCTGACAGCAGGGGGCCAGCAGCAGCGCCCTGGCCCCGGCAGAGGCCGCCCGGACGATGGCGTCGTCCGTCGCCGTGTCGCAGGCGTGCAGAGCCACCACAAAATTCGGCGTATACGGCAGCCGCGCGTCCAAAACGGACCCGGTCACAAAGCCGATCCGGTCGCTCAAGCCCAGCCGCGCGGCAATGGCCGTGCACTCGTCCAGCACGGAGCTTTTCAGGTCCACGCCCGTGACGCGAACCTGCCGCCCCACGCGGCGGAAGAACGCCTCCATCGCGAAGGTCAGATACGCCTTGCCGCAGCCGTAGTCCACGATGTCTAAAGGCTCGTCCATCGCGTAGACATCCAGCACATTGGTCATCAGCTCGATAAAGCGGTTGATTTGCACAAATTTTTTCTGGCGGCTGGGCTTGACGCGGCCCTGCGCGTCCATGACGCCCAGCGCGGACAGGAACGGCTCATGCGTCCCGTCCGGAAAAAAGTAGTTCTTCGCGCGGTCGTGCGGCTCCGCCCCGGCCGGCCCGGTATGGGAGGGCGGCTTGCGCAGGACGCTGACCTTGCCCTTCTTGCTTTTGAGGATATAGTAGTCGCAGTCCGGCGTAAACAGCACGGCGTTCTTGAACACCGCGGCGGCCAGCTCCATATAGGCCGCGCACTCGGCGGGATTGAGGTTCTTATGCGTCACCATCGTGCCGCGCCGCTCCTCGGCCTGATAGCGGTACTCTCCCTCCAGCGCGACGGGACGGATATCCACGCGGGTAATGTCAGCGTTGCCCGGCGGCGGTACGCTGAACACCGCCTTTTGCAGTGAACCGTCCTGTATCAGCCCCGATATAAGGTCCATAACGCAGCCCCCCGCCCTCTTTCATGCTCTCTTCTATTGATCCCGGTACACCGCAAGGCACGCCTTGTACATCATATAGGTATCCAGCTTGCTGACGACCTCGAACGGGGCGTGCATGGACAGCACCGGGACGCCGCAGTCGACGACCGGGATATCCCGCCGCGCCAGATAGGCCGCGACCGTGCCGCCGCCGCCCTTGTCGACCTTGCCCAGCTCGGAGGTCTGCCAGAACACGCCCGCTTTGTCCAGCACGCCGCGCAGATACGCCATCGTCTCGGCGGAGGCGTCGGACGCGCCGGCCTTGCCGCGGGAGCCGGTGTATTTGCAGATCGCCACGCCGTTCCCGAGCCTGCCGTCGTTGCGCGGGTCGGAGACCTCGGGGAAATTCGGGTCAAAGGCGTTGCAGACGTCGGCGGACAGGCAGAAGCTCTGCGCGAAGCACTCGCGCAGGGACACGCCCCGCGCCGCGCAGAGGCGGTCCATAAAGCGGTCAAAAAAGGCGCTTTGCATCCCCGTGACGCCCTCCGAGCCGATTTCCTCCTTGTCGGCCAGATAGCACACGGCGGTGTACTCCGGGAGCGGCCCGATATCGAACAGCGCGCGCAGTCCCGCGTAGGCGCAGACGCGGTCGTCGTGCCCGTAGGCGCCGATCATCGTGCGGTCCAGGCCCACGTCGCGCGCCGTGCCGGCGGGCACAAGGCACAGCTCCGCCGAGGCGAAGTCCCGCTCGGTGATGCCGTATTTCTCATGTAGCAGCGCCATCACGGCCAGCTTTACGCGGTCGGAACCCTCCGCCGGGTCGGGGCGCGAGCCGGCCAGGACGTTCAGGCCCTCGCCGGGGAACGCCTCGGCGACCGGCTTTTTCATCTGATCCTGGCCCAGATGCGGGAGCAGGTCGGTGATGACCAGCACGGGGTCGCTCTCGTCCGCGCCGACGCTGACGCGGACGGTCCCGCCGTCCGGCGTGCAGACGACGCCGCGCAGCTCCAGCGGGCTTGCCATCCAGTGGTATTTCTTGATGCCCCCGTAATAATGGGTCTTCAGCAGGGCCATGCCGCTGTCCTCGTACAGCGGGCACGGCTTGAGGTCGATGCGCGGCGAGTCGATGTGGGCGGCGGTCATGCGGAAGCCCTCGCTGAGCGGCTTCCGGCCGACGACGGCCAGCACACAGGTTTTGTCCATGCGCGTTAAATAGATTTTGTCCCCGGCCTTGACCTCCATGCCCGGCGTGTAGGGGACAAAGCCGTGCCGCTCGGCCTGAAAGACCGCCTCGGAGACGCAGTCGCGCTCGGTCTTGCCCGCGTTGAGGAAGCTCTTGTAGCCCTCGCAGTAGGCCTCCGCCAGCTCCCATTGCCCGTCGTAAAGACGTTCGTAGCCGCTTTTGCCGTCAATGAACAGTTTTTCGCGCCGCGGGTCCTTTTTGTTTTCCATGAGAGTTCCCGTCCTTTCCGGTTATATCAATTGATGAAACGTCTCTTTCGCGCCGCGTTCCAGCGCCTCCCGGTCCCCCGTGTTTTCCAGGGCGAAATCGCAGTTTTGGGCATAGTATTCGTCGCTTTTCTGATTTCTGACGCGCTGGCGCGCCTGCTCCTCCGTCAGCCCGTCGCGCTCCGTCAGGCGCGCAACGCGGCGCTCGGCGGGGCATGTCACGGCAACGGTGTGGTTGCATAGCTGCCGCAGGTCCGTTTCCAGCAGATAAATCGCGTCCAGCACGCAGACAACCGTGCCCCTCGCGCTTTCCGCGCGAAGGCGGTTCCAAACCGCTTCGATCACATATTTGTGGGTGATGGCGTTCAGGTCCAGCAGCGCCTGCCTGTCCGTGAACACGATCTCCGCCAAGCGCCCGCGGTCCAGCTCCGCGCCGGAAAACACATCCCCGAACCGCGCGGCAATCTCCGCGCGCAGCTGCGGGTTTTGCGCTAAGGTCTCCCGGTATACCGCGTCCGCGTCGATGATCACGGCCCCCATGCGCCGCCAAAGCGCCGTGACGGTGGATTTCCCCGCCCCGCTCCCGCCGGTGATGCCGATAATCTTCATCCCATCCGCCCCCGCAATTCTTAGCTTTCCACTCTCAGCTGCCGGTCCCCCGCCGCTTTTTGCAGCCGGTTGACCACCGCCAGCCCCATGCCCTCCGGCTCCGGCACGCGGGCAAAAATCTGCTCCAGTCCCAGCGCGTCCGCCCGGCGCAGCGCGTTGAACAGCGTTTGGGCCGAATACGCAATGACGGGGAGACCCTCAAACGCCGCCGCTTCCTCCTCCGGGCACAGATCCCCGCACCGCCCGGGCCGGGCCGCCACA
>Ga0099364_10011602_pt1 | contig 12015 bp, 10 predicted proteins | sample TergutTh196P3_FD_73070 | JGI IMG/M metagenome (GOLD analysis project Ga0099364, IMG submission 73070) | Microcerotermes parvus P3 segment gut microbial communities from Pointe-Noire, Republic of the Congo - Th196 P3 | ecosystem: Host-associated > Arthropoda: Insects > Digestive system > Gut ...
TATTCTCGCGCTCGTCAAACCAATTGGGGTTATAAAACACAACCTCCCTGTTGTCCCGTATTCTAATGCTAAAATCAGTCATAATCATCCCAAACAGGGCGTCTATGCTCCTTAGGCTGTTCGACGTCTTGTAGAGCATTATCAGAGCCTCGCATAGCGCCCTCTTTTCGCGCACGCTGAACAGCTTAAACTCGTCAGCCCCATACACGCGCGAACGCTGCTCAAGCTCGCTCAATATTATCAGCATCCGAAAATCGCGCCTGAACATACCACATATCCTATCAATATGCGCCAGCATATGCGTTATTATATCACAAACGACCAAATCGTTCGGGTCGTTGCGGCCAGGGCGCAGAATATGCTCAAAAATAAAACCAAACCTATGGTACGGGTTGACGTCCACCCTTGAAAGCTTTTCCTCCAAGGTGACGACGCCGTTCGGGTCGTACACCACTTTTGGCAAATACTCAAGGAGCGGCGATACCTGGTGAGCACCTGCGTCGTAGTAGATCAGGTCGTCGCCTATGTCAAACACAAATTTCCTGTCCCTGAGCCTATACCTCAATTTCGTTATATCGCAATCGTTCTGCACCGCTTCAATAAGCGGGTTCCAAATATAATTCATAGCATTTCACCAACGCAGAGGTATTCGTAAAAATAATGCTGTAATTCCGACAGTGCGTAAAACATTGCTTCATGCGCCCAAACCTTGTCCTCGTTAACCTCAAATGTAAACAGAAGAAACCTCTTGCCCGTTAAAAAACCGTTGGTTTCAATAAAAAAGTTATAATCAATGCCCTTGTACCTCATGACGTTCTTTACTGTAGCCGGAAGAACCTTGATGTCAGCAAGGCGCAAATCCGCCTCTTCGCTTAACGAATGGACAATCCTTTCCGCTTCGCCCCTTGTCGGTATGTATTTTTTCTCCGCAAGCCCGTCGAGATAGCCGATCCTCTTCTTGTTTGTCTTTAACGGCAGGTACAATGAGCTGTCCAAATCTTCGTTTTCGGTAATTCGCAATAGTTTGAATTGGTCAATCTTTTTATTGTACGTACGCACGTACATTGCATTCCCTCTCCGGAAACCCGTAAATTTGCACCCAATCGGGCAAACCAAATAGAATTGCCCCTCCGGCTTAACAATTCTTAATGTATGCTCATACTGCACGGCGTTGTACGCCGGCCTTGTGTCGCACACCGCAACGGGGGCGTCCAAGGTGCTTATGTTCCATAGCAGAGCTTTGTCGAATGACATGCATTTTTCATACGGGGAAAAGTTAATGTCAAAGCTTTTTATCTCCCCTAAACCCTGGGGAAAATCATTTTTACAGACAACATCAAGAAATTTATAAAAATACGCGCTGTTTACGGTTTCCCAAGGCACTTCATTCTCACTGAACACATAATACAGGGATTCCAGCTTCTGCAAATACTTCGCCGAATAACGCAGGGTAGCCTGTGTTTCGATAGTCTGCGATTTCCATTGTATTTTAACAGGGTATACGCGGTTCATGGCTTCCTGCATAGTCCGGTAGTCGCACTCAGCAAAAACCGTTGTCACATAGCCCGGGCTTTTTATTGGCGGATCCGTCGAAACCGGGTACAGGTATAGGTGCTTGCTAATGTTCTCTTCGGCGCAAACGGCGGTTTTTATGATCGGCCTGTTGTCGTTCAGCGGCAGTTCACTGCACACCTCGCTGTTAAGGCTGTCAAAACGCTCTTTGATGTAAGCGTTCAAACTTGACAGCGCTTCATACAGGATTTCGTTCAGCGACTCTTTGTCTTCCCACTCCTTCAAGCGGGTTATGCGGTTGTTTAGCAAATTGTTGTCCATTATCGCCCCCCCGCGCCTGCTGCGGCAACTGAATCCCCTGTCTCTGCATCCTGTCCGTTTATCTCCGACAACACCCTTGACTGCACATCCGCCCTATCTCGCTGTGCGCGGGCCGCTTCCCCTTGCGCCGCGCGGGCCGCTTCCTCTCGCTGTGCGCGCGCCGCTTCCTCACGCAGACTGCGTATCTCCTCTTCCAGAGCCTTGATCCGCTCCTCTTCCTGCGCCTTCTGTTCCGCTTCCCGCTGCTGCCTTTCTTCCTCTTCCTTCAGCCTATCTTCCTCTTCCTTCTGCTTTCGCTCCTCTTCCTCCCTCTGCGCTTGCGCCAGAGCTTCCTGCTTTTGGGCCTCCTCCTCTTGCTGCCTGATTTCTTCCTTTATTTTTTCTATCCTCGACACCTCGTTCATGACGCCCCTGTACTTCTCATGTCCGACGCCAATCCCCATTTCCTTGTACAGCTCCATCATAATTTCGTAATTCCGTATGGCTTCGTCATATTCAGTGCCCTCCTCAGCCTGCACCGCAAGGTTGAGGTGGTCTGTGGCGTCTTTGTCCAACTGCAACTTGCGCTCGATCCTGGCTTTGTCTTCTTGGGACTGGTCGTTTGTATTACCCATATCGCTATACGTCCTAATAATAAACTCGGCGTACGAGAGTGCCGTCTCGTATTCTAGGTTCTCTTCAGCCCTGCCCATAAACTCCCTGACTTGCCGGATCAGGCCCTCCTCGACCGACCTGTTTTCGTTGATCTCAGCCTCACGGATGAGCTGCAATACCTTTCTTCTAAGGTCAAGATTCCCCATGGTCTTAATAATTTCTTCCGCTTCAATGAAACACTTCAGAGCTTCCGAATACATCTCCTCCAAAACATACATTTCGCCCTCTTCAATAAGGTCGTTTGCCGCTATATGGTTTTCAGTCTGCTTAATCTTGTTCGACAGTATCTCCGATACCTTTTTATCCGATAACTCTGTATATGCCCCTGTTTCCCTGTATACGTTGTAATACACAGCATCAGCGTCCTCGTAAGACGCCTTCGCTCCATGGTAATCCCCGCTTTCCATGCTCTTATCCCCAACCATAATGCTGTTGAAAAAATGCCATTTTTCAGCAATCGAGTCAGTCAATTCCTGCTTCTGCCTCCTGTATTGCCAATTGTTTACCAGCCTGCTGGTCTGTTCCCTTGCCTTCTCATACTGTTCGTACGCCATCGAATAATTCCCGAAGTTCGAAAACCGTATGCCTTCACTATCCAGCCTGTTTATCTCGTTCATTGCGCGGCGATCCCCCGCGCGTATTATCGAAAGGACAATTGCCGCGATAATTGCCAGAAGCGACAGAATTATCACAACAGCAATTATGATACGGCGCCGTTTTTTCTTTTTCGCGGTGTCTTCCTTAAACGCTTTCTCAATAAACACCGCCGCTGTGGCATAGCTTCGTATGGAGGAGTCCTTGAGCTGTGTGAACAAGAAGAGTTCCTCAAGCTTTGGGATGAACTCTTCCGGCTTTGACTCCTCATAAACATCCAAAATCTCTACGTCGTCAACCCTCTCCCAAACGTTTCCCGTTGCGAATAGCATCGTGCTTTCTTCCAACAGGAGAACCTTTTTGGAAATAAAAGTCTTTGGGTTCCGCCTCTTGCCCAAATACTGCAAAAGGTTTTTGTTTTCCTCAATGGGCGCCTTGCTGGGGCCGTACTCGTCGGCGGCAAACTGGTAATAAGTTTGCGTGTCGCTCCTTAAATAAAATGCGTCTTCGCTCAAAAGGTACAACTTGATGTTCCCGCAGCTTGCGTACTGTATCCTGGTATAATCTGAAAGCACCACTGTTATAGCGGCTTCCAGCCTGTTTTTTACGCTATTTGCCCGGATCTGGTCGTTCGCGTACTTGATATAGCTCTTAAGGTTTCGAAAAGATGGGTTGCGCTCAAATTCGACAAGCACAGCCTCAACGGCGATTTTTGCACTGTTCAAATCATTGTCGTTGTCGAAGCTTTCGGCAACGGCGTAGCAAACCATGTTTTCCAACGGAATATAGGCGAAGTAGGTTCTATTGACTTCGTCCGCGCCTTTTTCAGAAATATAGCTCACATTGAATTTGCTGTTTTGTTTTCTCATCTCACAACCTCTACCAGAAGCGCCGTTGCGTTTAGTTGATTGCTTAACCCCTTTTTATCAATAAACTCAACCACGGCTTGGGCTTTGTCAAATATTTTTATTTTTTTTGACTCAATAACTCTGATGCGGTCCATGGGGTGCGTAGAAACATGCACCCCAACCGACATTATCCCAACAATGTTCTTCGAAAATAATACTTGCTTTCCGCTAGAATAAGAACTGGTTGCGTCGCCGCCAATGATGCGCTCGTTAATCCCGTCATAGAGAAAGATTTTGTTGGTACCCACGTTGAAATACCGCATCTCCCCTTTTGTAAACAGGGCTACAGTCAATGACAGCCTGGGGCTTCTCCCAGTAAAAACGCTGCTTTGAACATACCTATTGGCTTGCATGGCTGTCTCCAGCGCAAACAAGTTTGTATACCCGCTGTATGCTTCATGAGACATTGCGTCCAGATAATACTCGACTGCCAACACAGCGGCCCTGCGGCCGTTTGGATGGTCAATAGTACCATCGGCCAAAACAGCCAGCATATCCCCCGCTTTGTTGCATTTTGTAGAAAAATAATTGCTTTGCATTTTTCGGCGGCCTATTATTTGAGCATTGCCGACCCGATAGCGATTAAACATCATCAAAATCCCGCCAATTAAATTTAAACCCTTCGTTGTCGCCGCAAAATGCCACGAAAATGAACTCGCTTGCGCCTATCTTCAGGCGATCGCCCGACACTAATTCCTTTGGTTCGTAAACAACTTGCCATGAATCGTCATTGTCCAATTTGTACACCAACCCCTGCGAGTCGCCCGGCAGCACAACCGTGTGGTTCTTTTCCGGGTCGTACATAATTACGGCGTGGTTGCGGGAGTTAACAGTATTGTCCCCAATAACGCGTATGTCCATATCCTGGGAGCGCCCGACAAAGTTTTTTTCAGGCAAAATGCGGTAGTCCCTCCCCTTCGAAGGCCCATCGACACACACAAGCCACCCTACAACGCGCTTCCTATCCTCAAGTTCATCCAAATATGTATCGTTGTACGGCCCGGGCAGGTCGTCTTCTTTCCATTTCGTATCCTGCTCTAAAGAAATATTACAATATGGACAGATTTTACCGTGCTTTACTTCGCTGAACATATGCCCGTTTTTACAACGGTTTAGCGCCATCTCTATGCCCCCTTCACATTAACAGTAAGCGATCGTTTTCAATGAAAATAGTATCGTTATAACATAATTTGTACATGACGCCGGGTTTCAGCTTGTATATGTACTGTTCCCCTACTCGCTTCAAACCAACTTTCCTGTCTTCAGACGAGCGTTCAATAAACCACTCGTTTTCAACACGGTTTAATACTGCAAACTCGTCAACAAGGTAATCGTTTTCTAAACTGATATATACGTAATCCCCTTTGACTATCAGCGCGGACGTCCTATTAAGCAGAAGAAATTCGTCTGCTGGTGCGTTCGTGTCTGTCAGCAAGACTATTTTTGAAACAGCTTTCGTAGAAGTTCCGGTTTTACGAAAATACGGCATCAGCGAATAGACAAACACCGAACCCGACGCCGCAAAACACGCGAGTAGTTGAGAAAGGAACATATTGTAAAGAAAAGTATCCGTGTAGTTAAAAGCAAACACAATAAGGATTATCAAACAGTATGCCGCCACAGTGCCGCTAAAAAAAACAACAAACTCATTTTTCGATTTCATAATCCTCCCTCGCCAATGACTCTGTAGGCGTACAGCGGGAAGCGCCTGGCGGCGCTCCCCTGCGCCAACATACGAACTTGGAACTGCTTAAGTTTACTCAACAGCTTACTCCACTGTTACGCCGTCAAGCCTGTCCTTTTTCTGTCTGACGACCAACTTGAAGAACCCGTTCTGGTCTTCAAACCACTCTCTAAAGGAAACCACAAAAGCATGCGACATGTCATATTTTCTGGTTGAGGTAGTGTGGTCGAATGTTATCGATACCGCCTTGTACGTGTCTGCGCTGTCAGGTTTCACCAATGCCCATGCCGCAATTTCTTTGATTGAGTCTTTCATGAATAGTTTGTCGGAGTCATAGGCAACCCTTCCGGTTATTGATACCGTTGCCGCGATGTCTGATGAACGAGCATAAGCGCTGTCAGGTATTGCAGAGTCAAACTCCACCTTTATGACCTCTTCTGTTAGTTCCGCTACGTCTGCGATAGTGATCTTGTACATAGCACAATTCTCCTTCCAAATTGTTTTTTTTTATTCTATTGCCAAATTAAGAAATACCGTCCCCAAGGTTGTCGAGATAAGCGGCTCCTAACAGGCTATAGTTCAATCAGCAATAATCTCCAGGTTAATATATTCAGCCGTCCCCCCGAAGACGACCTCTATCCTGGTGTTTCCGTCTTCCGTTGCGGGCATCCCTATGCTGTCCGCATCGCCAAGGATGGAGTTGACATACCCTTTGACAAGTTCCCACTTCTTTACCTGCCCCCCTGGCGCGTACTGCTTTTCAATGCCGGCGCGCTTATCGCTGCTCAGGATGCGGAGCATCCTCAAAATATACGATGTCGTCGTTTCTTTGAACAGGCTTACAAAACTGCCGTCTTTCTCATACATGGAACGCGCCTTGAACACGACGACGTTGCCGGATTTGTCCGATGAGAACACATATCCGAAATTGTTGTCGTTGAGCTTCTGCCTGTCGTCGTTTGTGATCCCGGCTATTTCCTTAGCAAATGTGGTTGTTATGATTTCCGAGTGGCTCTCGGCCTCTATGTCAAACCTCACCCCGGGCAAATCCTTTGATACCTTCCCGGCGCTTCCAAACCTCGTCGCCAAATAGCTTGGGCACTGGCAAGCCGCCGTAAGCCCTGCGGCAACGTAAGCGGCGCTTACATACACCCCGTATATCCAAAACTTGAACTGCTCTTCAACGTCTTTTGAAAACTCCACGCCTTTTTCCGTTTCATAAACCCTTGAACCGTATACCACTTTTGAACGGTCCCTTGGAATCACAGTGAAGTTTGGCAGGCTCGCAATTGCGAACTTGTCATAATCCGTGGCGACGAGGTTCTGAGTTTTTTCAATATATGCGTCAATGCCGTGCGTTGCCAGCCTAGAAAACGTTGTGTCGTCCCCAGTCTCAAATGAGAAAAACGTCTGTATCCTATACTTCTTTATCCCGTCCAACAACAGCTGAAGACACATCATATCGTTTGGCTCAATCCTCGTCCCCGTGTCGAAATCGCCCGTAAAGCCCATGTCCCGCATGGTCTGGACGTCTATTTCCGGCTCGTCGTCGCCTTCACTGAATTTTATGTCTGGCACAATGCCAAACCATATCGTATCAGTGCATTCCAATTTGTTGTTGACAGATTCCAAATACTGCTGAAGCTGTTTAAAATAGGCTTCTTCTACTATACTGTCAAGCCTTGAGTTTACAATAAGGAGTTTTGGCCTCATCTTGGGAAGCTTTGGCTTGTACTGGTCAAAGAAAGCCTTTACATTCAACAATTTTTCTATCAATACCTTGGCTTCGCGTATAAAAGACTTCTCCCAAAGGGCATGCAGAGCTGAGAAGCGGTTATACTTCTCTACCTTCTCCTCTTTAGACATTTGCATGAGCGCGTAATTAGACTTGTCAGTAAAGGCCGACAGAACAAGCTCGCGGTGGAACCCCCCCTTCTTGGGGTCGTACTCATTGCCAACAGAAGAATATATCTCTGTCATGCTCTGATCGTAATACTTTTCCAAAGTGTTTATTGTGTACGATTTGTAATCAATCTCGACCGGAGTGGAACTGCCGTCCCCAAGGAGCTTCATCTCAGGGGTGCTGCCTTCAAGGAGCGCCGAAGGCCCCCCTGCAGAAGAACCAGCCGACAGGGCTAAAAACTCCTCACTGGGGGTCAGGCTGACCAGCTCGCCATCTTCAAAGACTGGCACTGCCGGGGGCGCGTACTCCTTGCCCGCTTGGGACGCCCTTTCCATGGCTATGAGATTCTCTTTAAGCATCCCAGCCGTCAAAGCTAATTGGGCCCCTGTTTCATTGTAGTATTTTCTGGTAGATTCGTATTTCGTCAAAAGCTTCTTCACTGCGTCGGCTTTTGCCGGGGAATCCCTTTCAAGCGTTTCGTTCTGCCCTTCTAAATACCGGATTTCCATCTTGATCTTGTGCATTTCTTTTAATGCCTTTTCCGGTGCCAGCATTTTAGTGACAGCTTCGTAATCAAATGTAACGTTGGTCGCGTTTGAAGTTTTTTTGCGATCCATCATAGACGTAAACATCTTTAATATTCGGTTGTTCCGGTCAAGCTCAATTGTCTTGACAAACATATCCGGAACGCCCACAGGCTTAATCAACGAATGCTGCGGCATATTGTTCTCGTCAAAATAGCTGTACAAGGTTGGCTTGAACTTTTTCAAGAATTCATCGAAACTGCCTACAAGCAACGCATCATTTATCTCCTTAATCTTCTCGTCTGTTAAGGATGAAATGTTTTCTTCCGTTCCTGTCATCAAATCTGATAAATTAAAGACCTCTGGATTAATTACGTCAAAGAGAATGGTCCGATTAGTTTGGTTTATCAATGCAAGTCCTCCTTTTCAATTGTCATTAGTATACCATATTTAATATAACAAATACCAAAGCTTTGTCAACATGTTTTTAGCAAAGTCTGGGCTATAAATCGTAAATAAATATTTGAATCCCATGTTTTTACTTTATCCTGGAAGAAGTACCTGGTGATATGCGAGAAAGCGCCCCCATGACGCTTTCCCGCACCGGCGTTTAAGCCGACAACTGTTTACATATTGACTTGAACATTTTGCACCATGCCTTTTGCCCAAGGTGTTTTTCAACAGCCTTCTACTCGACTTTAACGCCGTCAAGCCTGTCTTTTTTCTGTCTGACAACCAACTTGAAAAACCCATTCTGGTCTTCAAACCACTCCCTAAATGAAACAACAAACGCATGCGAAAGCTCGTACTTTCTGGTTGAGGTAGTGTGGTCAAACGTAACTGATACTGCTTTGTAGGTGTCTGCGCTGTCAGGTTTTACCATTGCCCATGCGGCAATAGCCTTGATTGAGTCTTTCATAAAGAGTTTGTCAGCGTCATACGCCACCCTTCCCTTTATGGCCACCGTCGTCGCAATGTCAGATGAACGCGCGTAGGAGTTGTCCGGAATCCTCGCGTCAATCTCCACCTCTAAAACTTCTTCTGTCAGTTCTGCTACGTCTGCGATTGTGATCTTATACATAGCTAAATACTCCTTCCGATTGGATTTATATTCTATTGCCATATTAGGCCCTACCAAGAAAAGGCAACTCCCAACAGGCCATAGTTCAATCATCAATTGCATCCGAATACAATTTAACCATAAATTGATTCCGAACACAGTCACACCATCAATTGCCTCCGGGTATAGCCCAATAATTGGTATTTACCCCGCGAAGCACTCGTTTTCTATTATTACTCCAATACAAATAAATATAGCAAATTTCTACGCTTTGTCAATTGTTTTTTTGTTCGCTAGCTGGTTTTTTTTGTTCGCTAGCTGGTTTCTTTTCTTCTTTTCTTCATGCGTTTGTGCCTTGCAACTTTTAACAACGAAGCAAGGCGGCAAAAAGACAATTAATTAGTACAAGCCTTTTTGCTCTGGTTATAATTTACATTTGGTTTTTTATTCATGACATATGTTCTTCGAATTTCTGCCAAAGAAGTCTAACATTACCACCCACAATAATGCGCATGCGCTGCGGGAGGGTTCCTCTTGTGGCTTCCAATCTGCATTTGTTACTCAGCTCCCTCTATCATATAATTTTTTACAGGATTTTTCAATACAAAATCCTAAACATATTGACAAAACAATTCGCTTTTGTTAGTATGGGGCATAGGGGTATGCCCTATAATTGCATGCATGCTCTATGGTTGCATGCATACCCTATAGTTGCTTACATGTCCAATATTCGCATGCATGCCCTATAGTTGCTTGTATGCCCAATATTCGCATGCATGCCCTATAGTTGCTTGTATGCCCTATAGTTACATGCATGCCTTATAGTTTCTTCTAAGCAAAGTGTTGAGGTGATATCATGAAGCAGGAAATGAATGTTGAAGCGGTCACCAACCGCCTTAAACGAATTGAGGGGCAAGTGCGGGGAATAATAAAAATGGTTGAGGGCGACAGTAGTTGCGAGGATATACTTATTCAGATCAGCTCCGCCAAGTCCGCGCTACACAAAGCCGGGCAAGTGGTTTTAGAAGCGCACTTGCACCATTGCGTTTTAGACGGGATACGGGAGGGGAAAGAAAAAGAAACGATGAAAAAACTGTCCGCCGCGATTGAACAGTTTTCACGCATCGTCTAACGATTGCCCTGTTTCTTGAACAAGAAACTGTTAAGTGTCAATAAGTAAGCGGGGAGATTCAAATGGCAAAGAATAATAACAAAAATAGTCGCCATGATAATAATGGCAATCACAGCCATGACCTTGGCGAAAACAACGACCACAGCCACGACAAAGATCACAGCCACGCCCATAATGGCAACCACAACCGCGATCATAAAAGCCATCACGGCTACAGCCAAGATCACGGCCGCCACAGCAACGGCCACGGTCACCGCAGCCATGGCCACCGTAGCCACAGTCACGGCCACCACGGCCACAGCCACTCGCATGGCGACGACGGGAACATTGGGCTGGCTTTCTTTCTGAACCTGTCATTTTCAATCATTGAGCTTATTGGCGGAGCACTTACGAACAGTATCGCTATAATGTCCGACGCGGTGCACGACTTTGGTGACAGTTTGTCCCTTGCGCTCGCTTGGTATTTCCAAAGAAAATCCAAGAAGGGGAGTACTCACAAGTACACATACGGTCACAAGCGATACTCCCTCCTAGGGGCAATTATAACTTCGGTCGTACTGGTCGTCGGAAGCATGTATATACTGTCGGAGGCCGTCTCCCGCCTGTTTGACCCACAAGAAACGCATGCAGTGGGAATGCTTGCCCTTGCCATCCTGGGCATAGCCATCAACGGAATAGCTGCTCTGCGGATGCGCAAATCAAGTTCAATCAATGAGAAAGTGGTTACAATTCACCTGCTTGAAGACGTCTTTGGCTGGGCAGCCGTTTTAGTTGGTTCCGTGATTATTTACTTTACGGGGCTTACAATAATTGACCCTATCCTCTCAATAGCAATTGCGTGTTTTGTATTCTTCAACGTAGTAAAGAACATTCGGCAAGCTATGCCGATTCTGTTGCAAAGCACCCCAGCCGGGGTCGAAAGGGAAAGAATCATTCATGGCTTAAAGGGCATTGGGCAGGTTGAAGAAGTACACGACCTGCATATTTGGTCATTAGATGAGGAATATAACGTGCTTACTGTTCACGTGTCGCTAAAAGAATCCATGCCAATGGAAAAGCTGGCGGAATTGAAAGAAAAAATCCGCGAAATCCTACGCAGGGAAGACGTCCACCACGCAACAATAGAATTTGAAGGGCCGGGCGAGCCTTGCTCTTTCGAGAATTGCGTATAGACATCAGATGTTATTCACGGAAAATTTTATTTCTGTTGACAGCCAATAATGTTACAATTATAATTATATTTGTTATAAGGTACGCGGTTGTGGTGGAACTGGCAGACACGTACGTTTGAGGGGCGTATGGGAGACCATGCGGGTTCAAGTCCCGCCGACCGCATAAAGAGGAGCTGATTGGTTCAGCTCCTTTCGCATGCACATAAAAATTGTTTTCGAAAATTGTTGTAAGGGACGGCTTGCCCGTCCCTTGCAGTAGTAATATCGTTGGTAGGTCAAATCCGGTGTTTCTTTAAAATTGGGTTTTCACTATACCTAGTGTCCAAAACGCATTTGATAATTTGCCCCCAAGTGTATTTCGTGGGGATTTTCAAGGTATAACACCTTATGGAAATTAGGAGGATTTTATGCAAAATAATTGGGGAGTATATCCATGGTTTTTAGAGGATGGTATTGACAAAATTCATCCAGATGACTTAGATAGCTTTAAAAGAGAGTCTAACAACTGCAAAGTTTTTGAGTGCCTCGGAGAGGAACATCCGTTTATCATA
>Ga0099364_10011603_pt1 | contig 12015 bp, 8 predicted proteins | sample TergutTh196P3_FD_73070 | JGI IMG/M metagenome (GOLD analysis project Ga0099364, IMG submission 73070) | Microcerotermes parvus P3 segment gut microbial communities from Pointe-Noire, Republic of the Congo - Th196 P3 | ecosystem: Host-associated > Arthropoda: Insects > Digestive system > Gut ...
CGCTCGTTCGTCAGGAATTTTACGTGATTATCCCGCCTGAATACTCGAAACAAGGGATTATTCCGCCATATTTGTACATTGACGATTTGATGAAAACGCTCAACAAGCCGTATTATATAGGTTTATTGTCGGCGGCAGCCCTGCATGGCGCAGCACATCAGCAACCTATGGGATATACTGTTATTACTCAAAGTCCGGCGCCGCGAAACATCAGCAAAATGAACATTGTTTTCTTCTCGAAGCAGAAATTTCTGCAAGATGGTATTATTCAGCGGAAAACGCCTGCGGGTTACATTAACGTATCGTCGCCGGAACTGACAGCATTGGATTTTTTCGACTATATCCATTCATTCGGTGTAAACCGCATTACCACTGTGTTGCAGGAATTGTCGGAAGAAATGAAACCTGCGCCGCTTCTAAAAATTGCAAAACAATTTACCAATACCGCAGCAATACAGCGATTAGGGTACATCTTGGACACAGTGGTTTCAAACGAAAAATTGTCGAACGTATTGTTGAAAGTTTTGGGCGAAAGAACATGTTTTCACGTTCCACTTTCGCCACAAAAAGAGAAAAGAGGGCAAACGGACAGTAAATGGAAAATCATTAAAAACATTGAAATAGAGAGCGATTTATGATACCACAACGATATATTGAACAATGGAGAGCCGTTGCGCCATGGACGTTGGACGCACAGGTGGAACAGGATTTGGTTATAGCGCGGACAATAGTCGAAATATATTCGGACGATTTGTTGAAAAAATCGCTGGCTTTCAGAGGCGGGACGGCTTTACACAAACTGTATTTGAAGCCGCAAATCCGTTACAGCGAGGATATTGACTTGGTGCAAATCAATTCTGAACCCATCAATCCTATTTTGAAGCGTCTGCGGGAAAAATTGACTTTTCTCGGAACAAAACGCACTGTAAAACAGAGTATTCACAACAATACGGTCGTCTATCGTTTCCTTTCTGAAATGCAACCGATTAGTAATATGCGATTGAAAATTGAAATCAATACGCGCGAACATTTTAATGTGTTAGGATTGAAGAAAATACCATACGAAGTGAATAATTCTTGGTTTTCGGGGCAATGCCATATCACTGGATACGAAATTGAAGAACTTCTGGGTACAAAACTCAAAGCGCTGTATCAGCGTAAGAAAGGGCGGGATTTGTTTGATTTATTTTATGCATTGACGCAGTTGGATATTGATACTGAAAAAGTTGTTCATTGTTATAAAGTCCACATGAATAGCGATATAGACAAAAAGCCTCCTACGCAAAAACAGTTTTATGCTAATATGAGCGAAAAGATAACGGATAAGAATTTTCTGGAAGATACCCGTTTGGTTTTGAAGCAAGGGGTTGATTATGATAATGAGGCGGCTTGGGAGTTGGTAATGAAAAATTTAGTAGAAAAAATATAAAACGTAGTATATATGTACCTTCACGAATTAAAATTATGGAATTTTAGGAAATATGGAATTGTGGGAGATGTCTTTGAGTCTTCCGAGCCCGGATTAAAAATTGAATTCAAAAAAGGCGTTAATGTTCTTGTAGGGGAAAATGATTCCGGTAAAACAACCATCATTGACGCAATACGATATGTTTTGAGAACCCAAAGCTTAGAATACATTCAGATAGAAGAAAAAGACTTTTATCAAAACCGTTCATCAGGTCAACGTGCATTGGAAATGAAGATTGAATGTACTTTTAGAAATTTTTCCAATGAAGAAGCAGGACATTTTCTTGAATGGATTGGTTTTGAAACAACAGGTGAAGACAATACGAATGATTATTTCTTGAAAGTTTGGTTGTATGCTCGCAATAAGGACAATTCAATATATCAATATGTTCGCGCAGGAATTGATGCAGAAGGTAGTTATATTGAGGGAGAAGCACGAGATTTGTTACGTGTAGTGTATCTGAAACCATTGAGGGACGCACTTTCTGAAATGACACATGGCAGTAAATCACGATTAGCACAAATATTAAAGTCACACTCTATTTTCAAAAAGAAAAAAGATGCACATGGAAATGAAATTGAACATGAACTTGAAATCAAATATAAAACGTTAAAAGAGAACGTTGATAATTTTTTTGACATATCAAAGACAGAGAACGGAAGTAATATTACAAAAACAATAAATCAACTACTTAGTGAAAAATTCTTTTTGGGAAAAGACCCAAGAAAAGCAGGTATTACCCTTACAGGTAGCGACCTCGTTGATATTTTAAAACAATTAGATTTGATATTAGAAAAAAACAAATCAGGCTTAGGTTCGTTGAATCTATTGTTTATTGCAGCGGAATTATTGTTGTTTAGAGATGCAAAATCCGGATTAAAATTGACTTTAATTGAAGAGTTGGAAGCGCATTTACATCCACAGTATCAGTTACGATTAATAGATTTTATTAATACACATAATGAGTATGGGCAATTCATTCTTACTACACATAGTACTACTTTAGCTTCTAAAATTGATCTTAGTAGTCTAATCGTATGCAATGAGGAATATGTATTCCCAATGGGAGAAGGAAATACAATCTTGAGGGCGTCAGATTATAAATTTTTAGAGCGTTTTTTAGATGCGACAAGAGCTAATTTATTTTTTGCTAAAGGAGTTATTATTGTTGAAGGAGATGCAGAAAATCTACTTATTCCAACCATTGCAGAAATTATTGATAGACCATTACACAGATATGGAGTTTCTATTGTTAATGTAGGCAGTACAGCATATAAACGCTATGCAAACATATTTGTAAGAAAAGAAAAACCCGTATTCGTTGTTAAAGTTGCTATTATTTCGGATTTGGATGTTAAAAGTCTTGAATGTTATAAAGATTCAGTACCTACCGTAACAGTTGTTGAGGAAAATTTTATTGATAAATTGAAATTGGTTACTCAAGATATTTATTACGATAACATTCCCGAATTTTTCATCAATAGAAAAGAATTTGAAGACTTCATTAAAAACAATAAAAGTGTCGCTCGTTTTGAAAAACAACACGAAGGACAAACTTCCATTAGTGAACAATTATTACAATTATTTATTGAAGAGCCGCAAAAGCCATTAGACGAAGATATATTGTCTTCGATAAGGAAAAAGAAAAAAGAACGAATAGAAAGCCAATGGAGAGATAAATTACCTGTAAAAATATATCTTCCTGAACAATGGACATTAGAGTATGAAATAGCATCGAGTAAATTGTACAAATACCTATGTCAAGCTATAGAATTAGCAAAAATTGAACAATTAAATTCTAATTTTAGCGCTAAAGATGATGACTATATTTCTAAAAAGAATGATGCCAACGAGTTGTATGATGCAGACGTTTTAACTGACAAGAAACAGATTTATGATGTTTTTTGTCGTGTTTATGAAGGTACTGTTTCAAAAGCCATTGTCGCTCAATACTTGGCACAAATTTTAACAAATGAAAAAAATAATGCAAATATTCAAGAAATGATTTACTCTACTACACACTTGAAATATATTGTGGATGCTATATGCTATGTCACAGAGCCATTAATTGTAGAACCTAAAAATCCTGAATAAAATGACAAAATTTGCAACACCAGAAGAAATACAATATGCCTATTCGGTCTTGTTCAAAAATACTGATAATAATTTTGAGCCGGATAAAATTGAAATCATTGAATGTAATGAAAGTAGGGATGTAAAAGCATGTCCCGGAAGTGGAAAAACAACAACACTTTTGGCAAAATTGATAATATTGGCAAATCGTATGCCTTTGCCTGACAATCAAGGTATATGTGTCCTAACACATACTAATGTAGCCATTGATGAAATCAAAAATAAATTAGGTCACAAAGCCAACATATTATTTAAATACCCAAATCATTTTGGAACAATACAATCATTTGTAGATAAATTTTTGGCAATACCGGCTTTGAAGAAATATTTTAGTTCTGGAGTTCGTAAAATAGATAATGATGCTGCAAACAAATATATTCTGTCAGAATTCAAAAGATTGAATGAATATGAAGATAAACTGCATAAATTTCTGTATATGAGATTCTATGAAAAAAATAGTCTAATAACTAATGAAGATATTTCGATATGGGAAACAAAAACAGGAGATAACATGATAAAACAAAAGCTAATTTCAACAGGTATTTTAATTGAAAAAGGGGAAAAAAAAGTAAAGAATTTTTATCTTGATTCAAAAAAATCAAATTGGAAGCAACTCTGTCAATTAATACAAGATAAGAATATTTGTAAGATTGTTTATGAAAAAAGAAAGGAAACAAATAAATCAATTGAAATAGAAAAAGATAAATTCATTTTGAATTTAAAATTGAGTTATATAAATAAAACAATAAAACATGACTTCTATTCCTTTAGTTCTCAATCTGAATCAGGGCAAAGTTTTGTTAAGTTAAAAGAAAATTCCTTTTCAAAAGGAATTTTGAGTTTTTACGATGCATATTGTTTAGCATTTCGATATTGCTTTGATAATAAGGAAAATCTAAAAAAGGCTTTTTCATCTCGTTTTAAATATATTTTCATTGATGAAATGCAAGATACAGACAGCCACCAGTTAGATATTGTTGAGGCAATATTTGATTTAGAAAAATCAATTATTCAATGTTTTGGCGATCAAAATCAAGCCATATTCAATAATGAATTATGGCAACCCACAAATGTTTTGAAAATAGATGAAAGTAAACGATTTGGAGAGAACATAGCAAAAGTACTGCGTTATGTATGTCCTGAAAAAAATGATGAACTTAGAGCAAATCCTAATATAAATTCACTACCACCGACAATTATTGTTTTTGATAATCCTTTAAATGTGTTACCAAAATTTTGTGAGTTATTACAAACTAAAAAAATAGGCTCAAAAACAATTTGGAATAAAGCTATTGAAGAAAGAATAATTACAGGCAACTTCTCTCATAAAATTAAAGCGATTGGTTGGGTTGGTAATTCTGACAATTCAAATAGACCAGTAGATAACCTAACAATTAAATCATATTTTAATAATTTCAATTCTAATGTCAAAAAGAAAGAAAAAGTTGATTATGACTCTCTTAAATCATTTCTTAGAAGACAAGATGGTTCAAAAGTAAAAGATTATTTGAATACAATTATAGAAGCCCTTTTACGTATTCTTTCAATTGCAAACATAAGATATTCAAAAGGCGAAACTACTCGAAATTACACCAAAACTTCATTATTAGATTTTTTTTCTAACAAATCACCTGGTATATTCCAACTATTTAACGCCAATATTGCAAAATGGGCAAAGAATATACATAATAGCGATGGATTTTGTGACATAACAATTAATGAAATTAAAGAGTTTATTACTACAATATTTTGTCCAATTTTTGAAATTGATTCTACAAATCAAGATATAAGCCAATTTTTGAATAATTCGTCAACAAATGTTGTTGCTATTGACGAACTAAAAAGCAATAATATATTTAAACAGAACGAAATCGAAGTTGAAGTTGCCACAATTCATTCTGTAAAAGGTGAAACACATGTTGCAACATTATACCTTGAAACATCTTATTATGAAAAACATGAAAGTCAAATTATAATGGAACAACTGAACAAAGAGTATTATCAACTCCCCGAAGACAATGAGCGTAAAAAAGAAAGTTTAAGAATAGCATATGTAGGAATGAGTCGACCTAAATATTTTTTGTGCGTTGCTATAAATCGCAGTAGATTTAATGAAATTCTTGATATTAATAATGGAGGAATGTGGGAAATTGTATATGCCTAATAATTTGATACACTTTGAGCAGTTTTTGTTTTGTGTTAATCAAACTTTTTTACGACTTAGAATGACGAAAAAATATTCTTGACAGGCAGAGAGTTCAAGTTTTCTTATATATGTAAATAAATATTCAGTCAATAAATGACAGAATTATGAAATCACACAAATACTACATGTGTATAAACTCTGACTGTATGAATACCCCGACCGAATACACGATTAGTCAAAGAACATGTATACAGAACAGGCAACTAATCAATCATTTGCCTGTTTCCCCCTACCTCAATTTATAACCACCCGTACCGTCCTCACATCATCTTCCGAATGGATTTGTAAAAGATACACTCCCGCAGGCAAGTTTGTAAAATTGCAGCGGAACAGTGCTTCTTCCGTTTGTTCGGGAACGACGAATGATGTTACTGCCTGACCGGTAATGGTGTACAGTCGCGCTAACAGACGCGATGGGCGAGCAAGTTTTACTTGCACTTGGATATCGCCGTCGCCCGGATTGGGGAAGGCTATCGCTTCGATGATTTTTGACGGCTCTCTGTATAGCGGTTTTTCAGATACGTCGTCAATGAATATTTCACTGCCGCCGCCGTTGCCTTGCGCATCGTTTGAGCCGTCGCCGCCGCTTTTTAGTTCGGTTCCAACGGTAATGGACTTGGTGTTTGAAAGTGCGCAGCCGCCATTGTCAACGGTCAGTTTTACAGTGTACACTCCTTCATTCCAGAACGCATATTGGAAAATTGGCTCACTTGTTCGGAAACCGGTGCTTAAATCCCAATTTCTGTCAATGATAGGTTCGGGGTATGACAGGTCTATGAAAACAACCGTATCGCCCACGTTTGACATGCTTGCAGCAAGAAAATCAACGATTAACGGGGTAACAACGCCGTTGAAACGTATCTGTTCGGTCGTGGAGCAGCCGTTGGCAAGGGTTACGCGCAAAAAGTACGTTCCCACATCACTGACGGCAAAACTGCGCCCTTCGTGGATTTCAACATCGCCCTCTTTCCACCATTCTACGGCGGTTGCATAATAATAATCGTTCATCTCGAGAATGGTTTCCTGACCAAGACAGACGTTGCGGTCGCCGCCCAAATCCAATCTGGGCGATGATTGACTTATTACGTAAATAGAATCGGAGGCTACGCACATGGTATTCAAGTTGGTAGCCGTGACGCGATACCAGCCCTCGCCGAATATTTCGGAAGAAGACGCAGTAGAGCCGGTATTCCAAAGATAGGAAGTATTGGCTTCTTCCGCCGTATGAAGCGTTGCAGTGGCGCCATAGCATAAGGTAGTCGTTCCCAAAACTTTAACTTCGGGGCTTTCGATGATTTCGATTTGTACTGTCTTACTGCCTGTGCAGCCGTTGGGTTGCGTGACGGTTACGCTGTATGTTCCGTTTTCTTCAACAAGCAATGTGCGGGCGGTTGAGCCGTTGTTCCACAGGTATTCGCTGCCCGGATTGCCGGCGTCGAGCGTTAATCTGCCGCACGATTGAGTATCGCTGATGGTGGGTACTACGGCGGAATTTAAGACTATGTTTACGTTTTCGCGAGAAACGCAGCCGTTATTGCCGGTCAGTTGCAGCCAATAAGTATCGCTTCGGGTAACGTTTAGCGATTCCATTGTTGAGCCGTTGCTCCAAAGGTAATAGGCGCCCACTTCTTCGGGCTTCAGCAACCAATTATCATCGCATACGAAGATATTGCCGCCCCAGTTGATACGCGGTGGACGAAGCACGGTAATTTCGCGTGTGAGCGAGGCGCTCCAGCCGGTATTATTGGCGTCAATGGCGCGAAGGGTTACGCTGTAAACAGTCGTTTCATCATCGTGGTAGGCTTTTACAGGATTTTCTTCACTGCTTAAGCCGCCGTCGCCAAATTCCCACTCAAACGTTATGCCGCCCAAAACAAATTCCGATTCGTTGATAAAACGCAATTCTGCGCCCTGACACAAAACGCTGTTTTCAATACTAAAATCTAAAACGCCAATCTGCGTAACCATGATATTGCTTGAATGGGTAGCGGAACATCGGTCGTTGCGGGCAGTAAGAACAATCGGAAACTCGCCCATGTCGGGAAAACTAATCTCAACAGGCGAATAATCGTAGGCGTCGTCAAGAATTGTCCATTCTAAAAGTTGAGTGTTGGAATCATGATAATTGGTTATGTTATGAAACCGTATTATCCCTTCGGCAACTATTTCTGTATAATAATCAGGCTCGGGCAACGCTTCTACATGAATAGTGATGATTTCGGAACTGTTGCTGCACCCATGTTCGTTCTCAACGAACAGTTGTACATCATATTTTCCGGCGGCGGTAAAGTTTTTAGTTACCATTGCGCCAAAAGCAGAGTCGTTGTCGCCAAAATCCCAACGGTAAGTATGCTCGGGCAAAATAGCCGTTTCAAAAACCCAACTGTCTGTAATGCAGCGCATAATGTTTGTATTGTCTATGGTTGTTGCTATTATTGCATCAGGTAGCGGCAACGCAGTAATATTGATACTTGCGCGGGCAATGCAGCCATTGCGGGTGTTTACGGCTGTAAGCGTTACTTCGGTATCGTTTTCAAGATTGGCGACTGTGAAGGCATCGCCGATATTCCCAATACGGTTAAGGATTTTAGACGTAATGCTTTTGGCGGTTGCACCGGATTAACATCTATCATCATTCCCGATTCGGTAGAGAAAATAGCGCAATCCACGTTTATCGGCTGTACCGGCTTGACTTCCATAGTCATTCCCGATTCAGTAGTCGAAATGGGAGGCTCTGTATTCAAAGAATGTACCGGTTTGAAATCAGTTATCTTTTCCAAATCATTAGATAAAATTTATGGATTTAGCGAATGTACCGGATTATCATCAATAAATATCAGTGGCAAAGAGGGATTCGTTATTCCCGATACTGTAAAAGAGATTGAAAGCCGCGCCTTTGCGTATTGTACCGGTCTATTGTCTGTTGTTTTACCCGATTCTGTTAAGGCGATTAGAAGAGGCGCTTTTAATTGCTGTACCGGTTTAGCGTATGTTTATATTCCTGCTTCGGTATGCGAAATTGACGAATACGCTTTTTCGGGCTGTACCGCCCTGTCGAATATCACTGTGCATCCCGACAATCCTTTTTTTACAAGCGAAAACGGCAATCTGTACAGTAAGGACAAGAGTGTGTTGCTGAAATATTATCAGGCGCAGCCGGGCGAGATGAATATTCCCGAAACGGTTACAGTTATTGGCGACGGCGCAGTTAGAAACTGTGTTGCAGTGACTTCTGCTGTTTTACCAAACTCGGTGAAAAAAATCAAACATGGCGCATTTTGCGGCTGCAGCGGCTTAACAACCGTTGTAGTTCCCGATTCGGTAACAGAAATAGGCAGTTTTGCGTTTAGCGGCTGTACCTCATTGACCTCCATTATTCTACCCGCTTCGCTTACGATGATAGGAAACTGGCTTTTTTCTGATTGTTTCGCATTGACGTCAATTATTATTCCCGAAACGGTTACACACATAGGCGAAGATGCTTTTAGAGGATGTACAGCCCTTACGTCTGTTCATATTCCCGCTTCGATTGAGTGTATTGATGCGTATGTGTTTTATGGATGTCCGGCTGTAATTACGGTGCATCCCGACAACCCTGCGTTCAAAATCGAAAACGGCGAATTAGTGGAAAAATTGTAATAAAACCGCAATACTACACGATAATTATGTGTTTTTGCGTTTTTAGCGAAAAAAAAATTGAGAAAAAATATTTTTTTGCGTTAGAATCAAAAAAGTTTTGTACCTTTGCATTTTTGTTATAATGAATTGATGTATCAATGAAACAGATTGTTATCAACAAGTTGCAGGCATTTTTCCCCGCCTATCCGATAGAAAAGGCGTGGGTATTTGGCTCGTATGCTCGTGGCGAAGAAACTCAAAAAAGCGACCTTGACGTAATGGTGCGGTTTGATAAGGACGCTCGAATTTCGTTGCTCGATTACATTGGCATTATGAACGACCTCGAAGATTTGTTTCAACGGAAAATTGATATGGTAGAAGAAGGACAACTTCGCCCTTGGGCGCAGGAATCTGCGGAACAAGAAAAAGTATTAATCTATGAGAGAGCGCATTAGAGATAAAGGACGGCTTGAGCATATTTTGGAATCAATAGATTACATTTTTGATTTCTCAAAAGGCATTGAATTTGAGGTATTTAAGTCGGATATGAAATTGCGATTTGCAATTATCAAAAATCTGGAAATAATTGGCGAAGCGAGTAACATGCTAACCAACGAATTTCGGGAACAGAATCCCGAGATGCCGTGGCGCGAACTAATCAATTTAAGACACGTTTTGGCTTTTCGCGGAGGGACGGCAATACACAAGTTGTATTTAGCGCCTCAACCGCGATATTCGGAAGATATTTATTTGACTTATTTGCCTAATAGTAAACTGATTACGAAAAATATATAGTAAAATGATAACTTTTGCTTACGACCAGAACGGAGAAAAAATCAGACAACCCTCTTTTTCAGGACAGAGGGCGGAATGTCCCATATGCAAGGGAACTCTTATCGGTAAATGCGGAGAGATTAATGTTTGGCATTGGGCACACGAAGACGGAACTGAATGTGATACATGGAAAGAATTTCAAAATAAACAAACTAAATGGCATCTTGACTGGAAAGCAAAATTTCCTCTCGATTGGCAAGAAGTGCGAGTAGAAGAAGACGGAAAAATACATATTGCAGATATAAAAACGTCCAGTGGACTTGTAATTGAATTTCAAAACTCTTCCATATCAACTTTCACAATCCGAGAAAGAGAAAATTTCTATAAAAACATGATTTGGGTGGTAAATGCCAAAAATTTCAATATTACTAAAAAAAGTGAGGTGAAATCATCGTTGAGAAATGTTGACGATAAAACTTCTTATTATTTGGATGAGTTACAAGATTATTATGCAAAAGAAGTAGAACAGATTGAAAATGAATTGAATATAAATAAATGGGAAATAGATGAAATGACCTCACTTATCGCTGATAAAATCAAGACATTATTTAGACTAAAAAAAACAAACAAAGAAGCATACATTGCTGACGAAATTAAAAGAGTTGAAAACTCGTCATCATTATCGTCTGTATTTATCGAAAACATAAAGATAAAGAAACAGTATCTACAAACATTTGAGAATATAAAAAAATTACAAAACGAAATTGATTCATGCGAAAAAGAATTGTTAGAAATAAATAAATTTAAAGATTTTATTATTGATAATAAGACATTTAAAATTGTTAAATATGAACAAATCTCGCCTCAAAATTTTCATGTTGCAAGAGCAATATCTAAAGAAAATAGAAATGCTTTATTCCCAGAAATAAAAGAGTTTAAAACAGAATTGAATTTCAGATACTTTAGTGCTCACAAAAATAAATATGACTTTTTTGTTGACCCTACCTCCAAAATTAACTTTTGTAAAGATGGAATCGAAGACAGAAAAAAGTCCATAGAATCTATTGAACACTCACAAATGATGTTAAAACAGTCTATAGCAAATGAATGTGAAAGAGAGTTGAAATACAAAATTGAAAAGATAGAAAAAGAAATCAAAAATCTTAATAAAGAAAGGTCCGAGTTGATAAGCAAAAACAAAATTAGAGAAGAACAGCAAGCGAATATTTATGAAATTAGAGATAAAAACATTCGAGAAGAAAAAAGAAAAATAAACGAAAATCGTTTTAAGATTATGCGCGAAAAAAAAGGACTTTATCGCTTTATTTGGAAGCATGAAAGAAAAAGTTGGAAGGAGGCATCTAAAAAAATATATTTAGATTTTGAAGACGATTACCTTTATGAACTGGTGGGTGAACGCCAATTAAAAAGGATTGAGGTAATACCATTTCTTGAACAATACCTCAAATAGCCTAATTTATATTTACTTGTAAGTCATTTTATATGTTCAATAAACAAAAATGCCCAAAAAATCTCAAAAATATTTTCACCCTGTGCTGCGATATGGCATTTTGAAACGCTATCTTTGCAGAAAATTTTAATTTAAAAATAAGTAATCAAAAAATAAAAATGGAAAATCAAAATTCAAAAATGAATAATTTTGCAGCAATAGATTTTGAAACCGCCAACCACAACCGCTCAAGCGTGTGCAGCGTTGGCATAGTTATAGTTCGCGAGGGGCGGATAGTAGATAAAATTTATCGTCTTATTCGTCCCGAGCCGGAGTGGTATTCGTGGCGTTTTACTGAAATACACG
>Ga0099364_10011604_pt1 | contig 12014 bp, 4 predicted proteins | sample TergutTh196P3_FD_73070 | JGI IMG/M metagenome (GOLD analysis project Ga0099364, IMG submission 73070) | Microcerotermes parvus P3 segment gut microbial communities from Pointe-Noire, Republic of the Congo - Th196 P3 | ecosystem: Host-associated > Arthropoda: Insects > Digestive system > Gut ...
TGAACTGCATGGTTTTTCGCCATTTTAAATATGATAGAGGATGACACTAAATGTACTCCAAAAACAAATCTAAAAAAAAAAATTCTACATGGAAATTAAAATTTGTTACGGAATTTTATGCTATCACGGCGTTTCATTTCAGCCGACACTTCTGTCCGCCCTTTCGGTACCTTCTAATACGGAAAGTGAAACACGTGAATAACTCTGCTGTGTTGATAATCCAGTTAACAATTCAACGTGTTACACGTGTTATTGGAACGCAGTCCACATCTAAGCTACGGCGTCTAATTTCGCTTGAGAACAAGGTGAAATTATTCAACAGTTTTCCACTTGTTGAACTCGTGGGAATTCAAAGAAAGTTTTGTTCTAATAATCCACTATAATGCTGTTATGATTTACCACATTCCTTTTTACAGGGAATATTTATACATTATGCAAGTGTACGTTTTTTATTTCAAGTACTGTAACAACAAAGTGCGCCAATGCCACAGAATACTATTATGCGATATTTTGATGATTGCATATCCCTATATAAAGTGACAAATTCAAACATTTTACATCTAGAAATAACACGTGAGTCATTTGAGTGACAAAAATTAAGCGTTATCTACCCTGAGCTAGTCCATGTATGGCTCTTGAATGTACGTATGCACGTGCCCTCCAAAACTCACTGTTTGCAGTACAAAGAGTGCAAATGAATAATCAAAATTATATTATCTTTGTTTCACAGAGGTAAGGTTCATAGCAAATACAACACGAATAGTCAAAATGAAATTCGTTTAAGTATCGGATCCAAGTAAAAACACTTGTCATGAGGAAACTGTGTTCGCTGAAAGTTGTTAGCGATGTGCAAGTTACAGAGTGGAATTATTAAAATTATATTAGCATAATAGAAATATCACAAAGAGTTCAGCAAGTCAGGTAGGTTAAAATGTCATCAGAGCCTAATTTAACTCACTGTTTTTATACCTACCGCGGCCGCGTTCGCTCTTGCTTCCGCCGCTGCTGTTGCTGTTGCAGCTTCTTGAATCTTTTCTTCCGCTTTTCTCTCTTTCAGAGCTTTGAGCAATTTCCACTTGCTGCTGGAGGGTCCGCTGTCTTTGGACATGATATCTTCCTTGACTGTGCTGACCCCGTCAGTTTCGATTTGGAACTTGGGTACAGACGACGTAGAGCTCTCTGCACCTTCTCGGAATTCGCTACCAGCTACATATTCGGCTTCACCTTCCCCTTCCCAAACGTCGCTGGCCGCAACACTTACGGAACCTTCGCGTACTGTAGCTGTTTCTTCGGTGTCCCAGCCGTCACTGACTGGAATACTTATCGACATCTCACTTGGAGGAACACTTAATGATCCCTCCCTGCTCAGCGAGTCTGAGCCTTGGAGAAGTTTCTCTCCATGACGAAGGGTGGAGCCGCTCGAACTCCTCATGGATCTCGCCAATTCCGCTTCCATTGCGGCCTCTTCTTCCTCGTCAACTTCCATTTCATCCATACTCTGATGCGGACTATCGGGACCACTCGTTTCTCCTGATGAGGACTCATCTTCGTCTCTAAGCCTACTGGCACCTGTCTTCTTCGGTTCCTCTGTCACGGGCACTTGCGGCGCTTGGTCTGAGATGGACTGCAATTCATTTTGTTTTTCGCCAACGTCATGTTGAACATCCTCCCACCGCATCATCGATACTGTAGACCTTGCTCGCACCTGACGGTTGTAGTCTTCTTCTTCGAGAACCCCTTCACGTGTTTTGGCTTTCAGCTTTAGCTCCTGGAGTACAAAAGACATCTGCTCCTTTACATCTTCATCCGGTTCAAAACATTCGGTATTTTCTTCTTGCATAGGTTCCGGGTCTTGTTGTTTTTCTAATTCTTCCAACTTGCGTAACTCATAACAATACCACTCATCTTCACTATCTATACTGTCTTCAGTGCTTTGTCTTCTGGAAGATACCCGGGATGTGCTTCTCCATGAGTGGGTACTTCGGCTGTCTTCGTCACCCTCACCTCTAGACCCACTCCACGGGATTTCTAAACTCTGTTGTTGGCGGGTAGTGTGATGCCTCCCACTAGAGTAACTGCGCATACTGGACACAGACGGGCTTGCTTCAATATTAGAATGTTCTTCCACGCGAGAATGTTGCTGTTGTGCATTGATATTTTCTGATTCCTCAACTACAGTCTCTGCCGTCGGTGCATTGTATATATCTTCTTGAATAACGTCACCCGTTGTAGCGATAGCAGGAACTTGTTCGCTAGATTTAGTAGCACAGACATCCTCTTGGTTCGCCTGTTCATCTGCAGTTATAGTGGAAGACTGACGCTGACGATATTTTCCCAAGGCTCGGGATACGGCAAATTCCCTGGAAGCGCCGCCTAATGCAACTGGAGGAAACTGAATTCTTTCACTTGTTGCCGTTTCTTCACTCGTTGAGGACATTGTTTGGGTTGCTGCTCTCTTTACTTCACCTACCGTTGGAAATAGAGTGGATGGATCCCCATCTAGAGAGTGTTCTTCTGCAGGCTCTGCGTCATATGGAACTTCGTTTACTTGTTCCATATCCGAGTCCCTTCGCGGTCCCATTCTTGTGTTTGCCAGAACCTGTTGCTGCTGTAAACTGTGCTGCCTGGGCAGGCTGTGTGCTACTTTGGCAAATATATTCGAATCAGATGGAACATCAGAAAATACACTGTCCTCGCTATCTTCAGAAAATCCACTCTGTCGACCACTCCACTCCGTTTCTGACTGTTCTGGATCTGACAGTGACTGAGAATGCTGGCTGCGACGTTTGGCTTTTTGGAGGATTCCAGACATTGTAGAGGCGAGTGGATTTTTCTTTTTCTTGCGAGGTAGTGTGGTTGTTGAACGTGGTTGACTTTTACCGCGTGACATTATATACCCCTTTCCATGTTCTTTGGACAGTACAAGGTCTTCACGTCGGACACCTGCTGGTAGGGAATGGGAGCGATGCCTTTTGCTGAGGTGCAAACCAGGCAACCAACTGCTCACAGAGCTCATTGCTGATTTCAGTTTACCTTTTTTACTCACCTTCTCGTCTTGAGGATATTTACTGTCTTTTATATCAGCAGCAATAGATATATAACCCGACTGTGACACTATGACACCACTGGGATCATAATATTGCCCGTCGTGAAATTGTTGATGGTAATCTGAAACATTTCTTTTCCTTAGATCATGTTCCAAGTACTGCATGTCAGAATGCTCGCTCCAAGAGTGTTCTCGAGGATAACTTTCGTCTGAGTCAGCAATCCTTTCCATTCCAGGCTGTGAACCGTAGTGTTGTTGTGGTGGATGTTGTGTGTAACGTCTTGCATCCACGTACTGTGATGACATATACCCGCATTCTACAGTGGATGTAGGAGCACTGTCTAGTGATATAACTGACGCAGATGTGTGATCATGTTTTATCTGGTTCGTACCTGCGGAGTCAGTATGCGCCTGAGAGCTACTTAACCAAGCAGAACCGTGACTGTAGGCAGGTCGTGATTGGTTTCCGGACGGTGTCGAATCATAGCGCGTGCTGGTAGGGTAATAAGACAGAGCGTCTGTGATGTTTCCCGTAGGGAACATTGTACGGTACATGGCGGTTTTATATCCCTCTAGGTTTGCAACTCCATTGCTGCTGGGAGGAGCAGAACCAGTAGAATACCCTCTAGAAAGGTTCTTTCTGCTTGAATGAGAAGTTGAAGAGGCACTAGATGAGGGGTAGCCACCAACAGAGTGACTTCGGGAAGTAACGCGTTCGGATTCAACCTGGTAGCGGTATCCTTGGGCTGGGTGTTGTTCGTTGTTGCTGCATGGCTCCACCAAATCTGGGTACACTGATCCAGATGACTTGGGAACATAACTTGATGTACCACTCGTATACACCGAAGTGAAAGATTGTTGCCGATTACTTCCTGCTACCGAATAAATTGCAGGTTGTTCACTACGATAGAGAAAATCACCGTATGTTGCCGAACCGATAATTACGCCAGCACTGGGGGACTTCGGAACACGATGAGATCGCCCTCTAGGGCTGGTATTGAGTTCAGAGCTCGGTACAGGTGACGGGACGAGGTTTCCAGCGAAGTTGTCGCCTGTTATGGAAGGTGTACTGCTTCCCACACTCGTTGGTGATTTAATGGTCGTGAAAGCCGATAGATGATGTTCACCCGTTATAAGGGAATTAACTAGATTAGGAGGAAGGGAAGGAAGAGGAGAATGAGGAGCACTGTATTGGAAGGAATCTGAGTTAGCGAGGGTAGTAAACGTGCAACCCTCTTGCGGAGATACTGATGACGAGGAAGAAAAATGCATTTGAGATGGTATAGGTGATGTTGCTAGTAGTTGCTGATGTCCACGACCAAGTAAAGAATCTGACGTATACGAGGAGGACGTCGGTGTCTTGTTGGTACTACTAATGACACTCTTTGGAGAGACAGGAGATTTCTCTACGCTAGACCAACCACTCATGGAAGAAAGTCCAGAATCAGATTTAGCTGTTCCAATGTTAACAGACATAGATTTAACTATATTCTTAGGAGACAGTCTTGGTGATTTCGGGGAGTGTGGGGTTCGAGGGCTTAAACGTCCTTGTTGTTCAGTCGACGGAGAAGTAATTGACATAGAACTAGTAGCCGATGCACCCAGCAGTGCTGAAGGACTTTTAGTGATATTTAAACCGGACCCAGTATCGGCCACGGGCATCAAAAAGGCATCTCTACTGTCTCGAGGAGCCGGTGGTGGTGGACTCGTTGGGGATGGAGAAGGCGTAGTTCTACTTTCTGGAAAGTCTAGATCTAACCTCCCCCCTCCACCTATATAGCCATCTTGTCGCGTACGAATGCTTGATCCCGATAACGCTGGCGGAGAATTTAAATTCTGACTGGAAGCCACTGCAAACATTCCGGGTGATGTTTGAGGAACTGAAGAATGAGATGCGGCTACAAAATTCTTCAGTTCTTGTGTGCCACTATATTCTGTAGCGTATGAATTAAAATCGTACCGGTCAGCGATTGTTTTAGGAGAGGCAGCGCTACATGATGACGATGAAATATCGGCTTGCAATAAGGCTGAACAATTATAACCAAGTCTTCCAGATGTCTGTGAAGTCAAAATGGCAGAAGTGTCGACAGAATTAGATGAATCAAGAAGGGCACGATGTCTCGGTGACGTAGATGGTGATACATTTGACCTGAACCCGGATAATGCTGACGCTACCTCTGAGTCTGTGGTGGCACTTCCACTGTCGGTAGACAGGCGAGAACTAGGCCGGGACTTATTACCGCTGTTGAGGCCACTTGGTAATATCGTTGTACCTGCTAGTAATATCAATTCAGAGGGGCCGCGTGCTGAACTAGAGAAGCTCCAATTTTCTAATTCCGACTCTGCGTAGATCTGAAGTAACTGCTCGTCTATGACGTCGGCTTCTTCCGCCAGGACTCTTTCACTTGTGGATTCGTTTTCTCTACTCTCCTTCATATATTGGTGTTGAGGGGATTCCAAAAGACGGTCCTGAAGTTCTTTGAGGTTTTGCGAATCTTTTTTAAGCTTTGTTGTGAGCCTGTCAAGCTCCTGAAGCTTCTCAAGGGCTACCTGATCTATTACACTCAATCTAGTGAGTTGAGCAAGGTCCTGATCGTTGACACACGGTGAGTTTCCCCTATAGACTTTATAGTCTAATGCGCTGAATACTTCTTGTGTCTCTTCGCCTTGCTCCAATCCTTCCCTAGTCTCCTCCGTATTTGTGCTTTCTTCAACATCCTCGGCCTCTTCCCAGATCATACCGAGCTGTGAAGAAGTGACGGAAGGTGGCACGGTTGTTTCAGATCCACCCAAATCATCACGATACGCGTTGTTCAGACTGCGATAGAAGGCCTCATCTGGCATATGTATCATTTCGTCCATTCCCATCTCTATCTGCAGTTCTGATATTAATGCAGCGGCACTTGAGGACGAGCCAGTAATATCAGAATTCGATACTTCTCCTACTACGCTACGTCCTGCGACACTAGCTGCAGCTGCATCTTCCATCAAATCCTTCATGGTCCGTTGCAGCTTATCCTCAGTCGTCTCTGTTGCCGTCGTCGTATCTTTAGATGCCGAAACAATATCTGTGTGTTCTTCCGTCGTACCCTCTGTTGTACCCATTACTGTGTAAAATTCGAGAAGCTGAGCGATTACACTTTGCTGTTCGTAAAGGAGGATCTCCAGCTTCTCCAGTCGCTCCCACATCTTGATATACTCTTGCGACAGAAGATCCAACGCTCGCCATGCGTACTTTAGCTCCGTCTCCAGAATATTCAGTCTTGTACCCAGCCTCTCCATATAATCACTGATGATCAAGTCGATGCTTTGGACGTAGTTCTGTTGCCCCAGCGTTGGTGACGCCGGGGATGCAGAAGTGGAACTCGACGGAACGCTTTTAACGGAATCCATTATGTTAAAATTCACTTTACGAATACTGAATATAACTGCATCTTAGTTCATTTTACACACACGGACCGACGGAATTCACAGTGAACAATTTTAACAGCTTTCCTCTTGATAACCTCCACTGAGATACATCGCTTCAAACATCAACATCGAAATGAACTGCAAGGAGACTGAGCAGCACGACACACACTGTTCTGTCCAGAAAATAACACTTATTCACAACATAAGGTAGTTTCAACGGGGTGACAAGTCTTGTAAGCATAACAGTTTGATTAGAGTCGTTGTGTTCTGGGAGAGCACATTGGGAGGTCCTGCTGACTGATGCCGTCTGCAACCGCGAACCATTATCCATGTCACAATCACGTGTTCAAATTCGTAAACAATAACATCCGTAAGACGGACTGTAATAGTCTTCCTTGTACTTCCATCGCCACAATTCAATGGCAAACTGTCGTTGAAAAGTTCGTTGTAGAAAACCTGAAAGGAATAAAGCGTCACACACTGTCCTTGGATCATACATAAAAGCTACTGGGCAAAAGTATTCGGTTAAAAAGTGACAGGCGAAAAAAGCACACACACAATAAAAGCCAGCATGTACATTGTAACACGAAAAATAACATTCGGAATAAAGCATAATAATTCAGCAACATCAGACCCTGGAATATTTTAGTAACAAAAGGTACTTGAAAAGTTATGCAAGTTGCAGCGACCTGAAAAGTAAAATTATATGCCTGGACGTGTCACTCTTGACCAACACTGCAGGCACTGATTTGTTTTGAAGTACAGTTTATTTATATTGGTAAGCATTTAAAATCTTATCAGTTGTTACATTCAGTGTGCTCTTTATAAACTCCATGTTTTGCATTTACTTCGTTTTAAAGTAAGTATATTCATAATACCACAAGACCGATTATTATGAAATGTTGATTCCAATACTTCCTCTATTACCATAACTGTGTGTCGCATTATTTTGTTTTTTCAGTGATATTTCTCAGTAATTTACCGATCGTAAATCGCCAAGATTTAATTTTTTCATCACGTTAATTGAACATATTCAAGTTTCACGAAGTAAGTCACCATTGCAAACATCACACGTCTATGTAAGTATATTACAAAACAAGCTATGACTTTATTATTAATGTCAAAATTTCTATAACACTGCACCGATATGCATTGAAAACTGAAACTGATCTTACAGTCGAAAAAGACAATAAAATACTAATTAGTTAAACTGAGAGTTGGCTGCAATGAACTGATTAGCCTATAGTCTTTCCTAAAATAAAATAATGTAGGTTTATTTGTTCAAAACTTTCATTGTGCGCTTGCGCGCGTTTGTGTCCAACTTCAATTTTGAAACAATTGGTCTATATTAAAAAAAATAATAAGAAACTGATGCTCTTTGAGAATATCGCCAAGCCACATTTTCTTAATTTTATCGATGGGTAATTTGCACATGTACAAATATTACAAATACTTCTTTTATATTTCCATATTATGGCGATATATAACGAAACACTAATGTAAGTATGTGAAATTTGGTACGGAAATAGCTAAGTATAAGTTATATAAGCCTGTATATGGTACATGAAATGCTGTTTGTAAGACAACGATGGCAAAATGGTGACAACTAGAAACTTCAGGTTATATCCGATAAATTTAACATACACAGAGTCTACAACTCGTAATAATTTCTTCACCAAATTCAAGTGAAATAGGCATTGTAATACTAGCATTATGTAGGAGCAGACTGGCGACGAAATCCTTTTGCACTCGAAAAATATTTGGGAAACCCCTAATAAACTTATTCTAAGTATATATGAAGTCCAAAAACTAGGCCTAAGTGGCTAAGGATATAAATAAATAAATAAATAAATGTTAAGTGATATGAGTTCATTATATTATTAACTGCATGTATTTAGAATGAAAGTGACATTTCAAGCATTCGAAAAAGACGCTTAACAACATGTATGCGTCATATTCGGAATTTTCATGCAAACCATTATTTTAATTTAGTCTTACACGCATTGTTTTATGCGTGGGTAGAAAATGGATTTTAATTCTAAAATATGGTGCCGCATAAAGGCTGTCTCTCTGTTTCGTTTGTTACTGCCTCAAGGCCGTACATGACTGTGTTGGCGAATGGTGTCAGCTAACGAAATGCACATCTTTATAAAGTATTGTTTGGTCATAACATGACCGAAAATGTAATTTGACGTATTTCTCTAAACTAATAATTAAGGACAGTTTGAAGTACCACAGATGACGTATTCACAATCGATCTTAGAAGAGATTACAGGATTTTATTTTATACAGGACTCTGTGTGAATCGAGATATTGCTATCAATAGTGTTTGAAAAATGCTTTATGATGTTTTAATATACATGAAAGAGACGATCCTTTATGCTGATGCTTACATCACGGTCAGGTTTCCGTCCCAGTTTTTAAAGTAAGTCTTTCAGGTGGCGAAGCTAGATTATTTTGTTCTAAAAGCAAGATCCAAAACTGCCGTTGCGTTTAAGGATAAAATCCTATCCCCTGCGCTAACAATATTTACGTCCTTTAGTTGAAGCGACAGCACTTTTTCGTTTAGTTGAATCAAGATATCCGTAATGTAAACAACTCTGATTAGCCATGGACGGCCTTTATCCAACGACCAGAAAGATTTTGTGATCCAGAAAGTATGTAGAAAATTCGTGGCGCAATGAAAAATAATCTAACAAGCACTCCTCATGACAGCCACCGTAATTTGTAAGCCTATTTCGAAGAACAGCTGTCCTGACTACTCGCATCTTCACACACTTTTGAACATTTCTGGCACCAGTGGTAAGGTACGTATGTAATTACGTAATGTGCTGCTTTACCCAACACGTTTTAAGATTAGGATGTATCTTAAGAGCTCGTTTCCGTGTTTTATACACCGACTGTTGGTGCAGATTGGTGTTGCAATGTCAATGTCCGTTACAGCGCAAGTCACGAACCCTACAATTACTTTGTCACCATCACTACATCCATCGACATATTTTCCTAGCTTATTTTACGTGTTTTCATAAATTTCTCGAAACAGATAACCGTATTCTCACCAGCAGTACTAATCTGCAGATATCCGCAAGAATGCGGGGCTTGCTTAACAGACTTATCTAAATCGTGACGGACAGACACAGGGTCCTTGTTTATCTGAAAAATACCATTTGAAACTTCCTGTTGGCTTTGTCATCGCAAAGAACCCGATTCTCTCAACGATCCCCATAAGACAGTGCTATTGGAAAGTAGTTATAGTTGTAGTCTTCCAATGTTAGTCGTTAGTTCCAATGGGATTCCACTAGCAAATCGCGTGTTTGCATATGATATCTGCCAACCCAGTTCTTACATAAAACGTCATTGCAAACTCAGGTGACAGTTTCCTGATGTGCCTGGTCCAATCACGACAATTTACAAGTAAGTGGAAAGGTTCTGTGCAACAGTTTCCATTCGAAGCAATAAAAGAACACAAAGGAGAGAGTTGCAAAGGTAAAACTAGACGAAACTGGTGACAGATTGGAGACATTTCCGAGAAAACTACAGACGCAACTTGCATAGTAAACGGGCGTGTCTGCATCATCAGCACGAAATGCAATAAAACTTCTACATTTGTGTCCCCAAAGCAACTGCGGTTCACAAACACTACGAAACATATGGTGAAGCTAGAATGAATTTTTGAACTGGTAACTTCATAGGGTATGTGACGGAGAAATAGACTCCACAATAAGTGTGTTTAGCAATTCAGCTTAGTTTAATACTAGTGGGTAGGTGATTTCTCAAGAGGAACAGGTAGTGGTATGCCGAAAATTCCATGTTCATCCACGAAGTGCCATTATCTGACGTTACGATTGGGGTGTGGTGTGCTATCAATGTTTGTTCCATTATTTTCTGACAGCATAAAGTCACATCAATAATACACACATTTAACGTTCATGGAACTGTGCATCGCTAAATTGTATTTTATATAACCAACGAGATGCAACTTATACAGTGTTCTTTATTATTATCAGCGCTGTACATGTTTCGGGCGGTTTTTCCGCCCATCATCAGAGCTTATAAAACTGTATGTGCAGCCTTGGGTATTGTCATGGTTTCCTGCTGTCTACCGCTGGTGTGTTCCAACCCAACCACACCAGCGGTGGACAGCAGGAAAGCATGACAATACCGAAGGCTGCAAATACAGTTTTATAAGCTCCTGATGATGGGCGGAAAACCCGCCCGAAACATATAGAGCTCTAATAGTAATAAAGAACATTGTATAAGCTGCATCTCGTTGGTTATATAAAATACAATATTACACACAGTCTGGCACCAATTTTTGAACACGTGCCCCGTTACGGGAAAAAATACATATTTTTAAGCAAAAGAGTGCAACAGCGCATTCCTCAAACAATTCTGTACCTTGTTTAGCGAATGCGTTTGGTGATAAAAAATAATGACGAATTGTGGCCTTCTCGTACGCCAGATTTGAACCTGTACAATTGTTACTTATGAAGCATGTTGAAAGGACGAATTGCATATATAAAAAGAATAATCCTGGCAGTGGAAATAGTCTGAAAACAAGGATTTCGGATATAGGGCAATCAATTTCACCAGCAAAACTACGATGTGTAAAGCACAACGTGATTGTTAGCTGTGACGATTCTCTGCGAGGCGAGGGAGACAATTTCCAGAACCTCCCTTGAACATGGCGAGGAACAACATAACAGAAACTGTATACAGGAGATTTAAAATTGCACGTTGGTGGTGAAATTAAAATCTTTGCCTTCCAATACATTACGTTCATTCCATATTGGTCGAAACTATTTTAATAAACTGTTTTGTGACCTTATCAAACAAAATATGCCACTGAACCGGAAGAAATAATGTCAATGCCATACTTAGTATTTCAGCGAATAATGACATAGGACATCTTTTTTTTTTACTCTCACACTCTGTAGGCTAAAAATACTGTTTACATGAGACTTTCATACTCACTGTTGTCTTAAAACGTTAGACCGAAAGACACGTTATAATCACGTAGAGTTTACTCATTGGCTGTAAACAGTGGCATCCATTATGACCCAAAATCAAACTAGTTTGATATCGTATATATTACACAGCATAGAAATTTGAGTCGTTAATAATCATTACTAGTTCCTCTGTACAAGTATATTGATAATTTTTCCACATGTATGCATAGAGTAAAGCCGGTTTTCGAATATGCCAAGTTTTTGCAAATAATTTTAAAATAAAATTATCTTCCAAAATGTAAAAACTCTGTGTCTATGACGCAAGGTCCTTACGGAATGCGTATTATGGTTTCATATTGTGTATTCATGATTAATTAATCTACAAACGGTATTTGGTTATTTTCCTTTTTCTTTTGAGTTACTCATTTCTTCCGGATGAAGGTTTATGTTTCAAATGTGGCTCCAAATATACTCAATAAACTAATAGAATTTACGTTCGGGAATCTTGCAGGAAATTCTACAAAATAACTGGACAAACCTATTTTTTTACTCTTGGCGCGACAGCCCCCTAGTGGGCCTTGGCCTCTTCCTCATTCATGAGGATTTCT
>Ga0099364_10011605_pt1 | contig 12013 bp, 9 predicted proteins | sample TergutTh196P3_FD_73070 | JGI IMG/M metagenome (GOLD analysis project Ga0099364, IMG submission 73070) | Microcerotermes parvus P3 segment gut microbial communities from Pointe-Noire, Republic of the Congo - Th196 P3 | ecosystem: Host-associated > Arthropoda: Insects > Digestive system > Gut ...
AATATAATCATCCCTTTAAACTGCACGGAGAACACTTGCACCTTCACCATGCCTGCCCACCATATCACCATCGCAGCCACGTTCCGCGACACACGCAGCACAGGCAATGGACAATGGATAATTGACAATGGACAATTAAAGGCATGGACGGTAAATGGTGTATTGTATGTGAGCGGCGTAGCCAACGGCGCAACGCTGCGTGTGTACAACATCTTCGGCGCATTGGTAGAAGCCTCCCCCAACCCCTCCGAAGGCGGTTTTATTTTACCCGGGCGCGGCGTATATTTTGTAGTATCCGGCAATAGTGTCGTAAAGATTACGAATTGAATAGGGGGCACGCAAATGACGCAAATTTTCGCAAATAATATACTTTTAAAAAAAACAGCAAGTATGTACCTGACAATTAGAATTATAAAAATTTGCGAACATTTGCGTCATTTGCGTTCAAAAAAAAATAGGGAAATGACCGGTATTTTCTTTACGGGCGAAATTTGGTAGTTTCAGCAGCCCTGTCAAGGAAGAAAATCCGGTACATTTCCTCTTTTTGAACTATTTACGAACACAAATTTTGGCCGATTTGTAGATTAAAAATGGAAAGTCGACAGTCTATGGTTTCAATAATGCTGTCAACTGCTTCACCCCTTCCGATGCGCCTGATTTGATAATGTGAATATCACTTCGATATGTCTTTATTTCGTTGGGGTCTATCAGGTAGATGGGTTGTCCGTTGCGGACGTAGTTCAACAGTCCGGCAGCCGGATAAACATTCAGGGATGTGCCGATAATAACAAAGATTCCGGCTGATTCAACAATCCGGACAGCCTGTTCAATCATGGGAACGGCTTCACCAAACCAGACGATAAACGGACGCAACTGGTCGCCATGCGAATCGGTATCTCCAAGATGAATCTCCGGATGGTCGGACGAAATATCATACGCCTTATTCGGGTTTCGTACCGAGCAGGATTTCATTAATTCGCCATGCAGATGAAGAACAGAAGAACTTCCTGCGCGTTCGTGGAGATTGTCCACATTCTGTGTAATGATTTGTACATCAAAGTCTTTCTCCAAATCCGCCAGTCCATAATGTCCGGCATTAGGCTTCACTTTTAGTAATTCTTTTCTGCGTTGATTATAAAATTCCAACACCAATCCGGGGTTTTTGGCAAATCCTTCGGGAGTAGCCACCTCATCAATCTTGTAATTATTCCATAATCCGTTGGTATCCCTGAAAGTGGATATGCCGCTTTCGGCGCTCATCCCGGCTCCGCTAAGTATAACAACCTTTTTCTTCATACGTATATCATATATTTTAGAAATACGAAGATAGCCATTTTTATCGAATCACCCTCCATCAAACACAAAAATATTCAATTATTCAGTTATTCAATTATTCAGTTATTCATAATTTCCCTATCTTTGTCCTGATTTTGCAACAAAATATATGGATTTAATTAACCGATGTGCCTTGTTTTTTTATCGTAAACGGCTGAAAACGATAGATTCGTATGGAAGGGAAACGGAAAAGTTTCAACATGCGCAACTGAGCATGCTTTTGAAGTATGCCCGGCGAACCGAATGGGGAAAAAGGTATGATTATACCAATATCCATAATTATGCTACATTTGCCGAACGCATCCCCATCCAGACTTATGATACACTCAAACCGTTCATCGAACGGATGATGAATGGGGAGGAAAATATCCTCTGGCCATCGAAGGTGAGGTGGTATGCCAAGAGTAGCGGCACGACAAACGACAAAAGTAAATACCTCCCTGTTACCCCGGAGATTTTGAAATACTGTCATTACAGGGGAGGATATGATACGGTTGGTCTGTATTTGCGAAATAATCCGCAAAGCCGGTTTTTCTCCAAAAAAGGATTGATTGTAGGAGGAAGCCACAGTCCTTCGGCGTTGAATCAAAAGGCGCACTGTGGTGATTTGTCGGCCGTATTGATCCAAAACATCCCTTCATGGGTAAATTTAATCCGGATACCTGAAAAGCAGATTATCCTGATGAATGAATGGGAGGCAAAAATCAAAGCTGTAGTAGAACAAACCTGTCATAAGGATGTAGGTAGCATTTCAGGCGTTCCTTCATGGATACTGACACTGATAAAAGCCATCCTGAAGCGTGCCGGAAAAGAAACACTGACGGAAGTATGGCCGGATCTTGAAGTTTTTTTCCATGGCGGGGTCAACTTTGCGCCATACCGGATACAATATGAAGCGTTGATCCCTTCCGACAAGATGCATTACATGGAGATTTATAATGCTTCGGAAGGGTTTTTCGGGATTCAGGATGATCCGGACGATTCGGGCATGTTGTTGATGCTTGACTATGGGGTGTTTTATGAATTTATTCCAACGAACGAACTTGATCGAACAGACAATCCTGCAGTTCTGCCGTTGGAGGAGGTGAAGGTAGGCGAGAATTATGCGATGGTCATTTCTACGACCGGCGGATTATGGCGCTACAAGATTGGTGATACGGTGCGTTTTACGTCACTTTTCCCGCACAAGATTGAGATTTCGGGTCGTACCAATCATTTCATCAATGCGTTTGGTGAAGAATTGATGGTCGACAATGCCGAGAAAGGGATTCAAATGGCTTGTCAGCAAACCGGCGCGGAGATTCACGGTTTTACGGCAGCGCCGTTTTTTATGTTAGACAAAGCGACGGGACGTCATCAGTGGCTGATCGAATTTGAGAAAGCGCCTGCTTCGATCAACGGGTTTGCAGAAGTTTTAGATCAATCACTTCAAGCATTAAATTCTGATTATGAGGCAAAAAGATACAAGGAGAGTTCATTGCAATTATTGGAAATCATTCCTGCCAGGGCCGGGTTGTTCCACGACTGGCTAAAGATGAAAGGAAAATTAGGCGGACAGCATAAAGTTCCCCGTCTGTGTAATGACCGGAAAATGATTGAAGAACTATTGATAATCAATTAGAATGCGAGTTGTTTCAAATGAAATGTAGAAAGCAAATGACGCATATTTTTATCGTTCACGGATCACCATTCCGAAACTGCTGATCCATGGAACCAACGACTCTTATTGGAATCTCGACGCAACTAAATGCTACTGGAATGATCTTGTTGGCGCCAAGTATATCCTGACGCTTCTCGACGGTAGAGGAAATTATCTCGCTACGGTGCAGAAGCTAACGACCGGATACGTGGGATTCTATATCGAACTCGAAACTGAATATGAGGGAATACCCTGTTCGTTGACTACCAAGATATTCAATCACTAAATAATTGATTTTCAATCTTCCGGTTGTATCCAGCGCATATAGGCGAAATCCATCCTGTGAGGCAGTTTTTCGTTGAACGGATATACCCGGAATCCTGCTTTTAGTCGGCCAAATTCGGTGATTCGCCGTTTCAGTTCAAAGTAAAGTTTAGTACCTTCTTCTCTGACTAATTGAAAAGGTGCAGCAACAAAAAATTCAATTTTGTGATTCTCCGGATTTTCTCTTGCAAATACAGCTTCGACCCCTAACATACATTTCAGGTCTTTCCTGTCAATAGCGAGTTCGATACAGTATTCTTCTCCTACAATCGGTCGAAGAGCCGTATCGCAATATGAAAATGAAACAACTTCGAAGCTATCCCAGTTAGCTTCCACATGTTGTTTCCAGGCAGCAATGTCTTTCGCTTCTTCATAGTTATTTTGTTTCAGGAACGAAGATCGAATCGCCAATTTGTTGTAAAAATGTTCGACGTAATCGTCCAACATTCTTTTCATTGTATAATGTGGAGCTATCTGTGAGATGGAATTTTTGATATATTGAATCCATCCCTGCGAATAATCTTTGTCTTTTTTGTCAAAATAAAGCGGAATAATCTCGTCTTCCAGAATATGGTAAATGGTTGCGGCATCCAACTGATCCTGATATTCCTGATTTTCATACGTTCGTTTGTCCGTCAAAGCCCAGCCTGCACCTTCGCGATAGGCTTCGTACCACCAGCCGTCCAAAACAGAGAAATTCAGTACGCCATTCATTTCGGCTTTTTCGCCTGAAGTACCGGAGGCTTCCAAAGGTCGTGTGGGTGTATTAAGCCATACATCAACGCCTGAAATCAAGCGACGTGCCAGGCGCATGTCATAATTTTCCAGAAAAATGATTTTTCCCAAAAATTCGGGACGACGCGATATTTCAACAATATGTTTGATTAATCCCTGTCCGCCTCCGTCGGCAGGATGCGCCTTTCCTGTGTATACGATTTGAACGGGAAACTTTTCATTATTTACGATTTTAGATAGACGGTTCAGGTCGGTAAACAGCAAATGGGCGCGCTTGTATGTGGCAAAGCGGCGACCAAAACCAATCAATAAGGCATTCGGGTTGATTTTTTCTAAGATGGAAACCACCTTGACGGGGTCGCCCTGGTTTTTAAGCCAGTTATCCCGGTATTGAATTTTGATATAACTAATCAGCTTGCTTTTAAGCTGCTTCCTGATTTCCCATATTTCGCTGTCGGGTGCAAACTGTATGGCGTTCCAGATGCTTGGATTGGATTGGTCGCTGACAAATTTTTCGTCAAAAATGCTTGTATAGTATTCTTTCCATTCGATGGCTGTCCAGGTCGGCATGTGAACACCGTTTGTAACATGACCAACATGCAGCTCTTCAGGGAAATATCCTTTCCAGAGGGGAGCAAACATCTGGCGCGACACAATCCCGTGCAACAGGCTGACGCCGTTTGCTTCCTGACACGTATTGAGTGCAAACGTACTCATCGAAAATTTTTCTGAACTTCCCGGGTTTTCACGTCCCATATCAATAAAATCCTGCCAGCTGATTCCTAATTTAGCTGGAAATTCTTTCATATACTTCCCAAACAGGGCTTCATCAAAATAATCATGACCGGCAGGAACTGGTGTATGAACTGTATACAGCGAAGAAGCCCGGACTACTTCAAGCGCTTCGTTAAAATGAAGATTTTCATGCTCAATATAATCGACCAAACGTTGTACATTAATCAAAGCGGCATGACCTTCGTTGCAATGATACACTTGTTTTTTGATTCCTAATTTGTTCAACAGCACAATACCGCCTATTCCCAGCAGATATTCCTGTCGCATCCGGTTTTCCCAGTCGCCGCCATACAACTGGTGTGTGATGGAGCGATTCCATTCATCGTTTGCAGCGATATCCGTATCCATCAGATATAAGGGCACCCGCCCTACATTTACTTTCCAGACACGTGCATAGACCGGTCGTTCAGGAAAAGGTACTTCAAGCGCCATCGGTTCGCCTGATTCGGTTCGTAGCAGGGTGATGGGGAGTTGCTTGAAATACTGATGTTCGTAATTGGCAATTTGTTGTCCTTCCATCGACAAGGTCTGGGTAAAATAGCCATGCCGATAGAGCAGGCCTACTGCTGTAAGGTTGATATTGCTGTCGCTGGCTTGTTTCAGATAATCGCCGGCAAGGATACCCAATCCTCCGGAATAGATTTTCAGGATATTCGTCAGACCGTATTCCATACTGAAATAGGCAATGGAAGGTTTGGAAGCATCGGGTTGAATTTGATGGTATGCTTTAAATTGCTTATATACATCATTGATCCGGGCAAGCAGCGCATCATCTGCCAAAATTTCTTTGATGCGTTTATTCGGTAATTTTTGGAGTAGAAAAACAGGGTTTCCTTCTGTTTGATGCCATAACTGAGAATCAAGTGTTCTGAACAGTTGATCCCCTTCATGATTCCATGTCCACCAGAGATTGTTAGCTATTTCGAACAGTGGCTCTAATTGAGCCGGAAGCTTGGCTTGGGAATAAACATCCCGCCAGATTGCTTCGTTTGAATTTCTTGATTGAATTTTCATTGTAATTTATATGATAATGTAAATAACCCGGTGCAAATATACGTTAAAAAAATGAATAATCGGATAACTGAATTCGAAGAATCAACGGAGTCAGTTGAAAATCGGTCTTAGTCAATAACTGAATAACAAAAGACCAAAAACATATAATTTTGCGATTATAATCGCAAAATTATATGTTTTTTACGTGAATGACTCAATTCTTTTGGCAGCTTTAGTAAATGCAATATTGTAGGCTGTATGATAATGTGCGATGAATTCTTTCCATTCGGCTTTGGATGCCAATGCAAAACATTTCTTTTGTATGTTTTCCATTTCGGGTTTTCTCTTTTTTACAAGTTCATGCAGAATGACAGAAATATGTTGAACTACTTCTCTGTAATTATCATCCGTGCGATGCACAACGGCTACGCCTTCATCAATGGAATGTTCCGGAATCGTATTTTTTGCCCATAATCCAAAGCCTGCCAAATCAGTTGTAATCGTCGGAATACCAAAGGCAATGCTTTCCAACGGCGTATATCCCCACGGTTCGTAACAGGAAGGAAAGACCGTGGCGTCCATTCCGATTAACAAATCATAATACGAGCAATTAATAATGCCATCCAGTCCATCTAAATAACAGGGAATAAAGATGATTTTCAGCTTTTCGGAAGGATTGTTTGTAAAGCCTGCATGCAAAATAAAATTCATCACACGGTCTTCGTTCATTCGATGAAGCCAATGGGTAAGGAAAGGCGTTTGCAACGGCTCTGAGGTATGTAAATTATTATCCAACACCTCCTTCAAATCTGCACGGGGAGCATAGACCCATGCAGGAACCATGATAAAGGCAATCACTTCGCGTTGAATTTCGTCTGAGACGCGCAATTGATTCATTACATCAATAAATACATCAATCCCCTTGTTACGGTATTCGTACCTGCCGCTTGTTGCAACCAGAAAAGCCTGTGGGTCAATTGTTTTGCCCAACAATTTTCCGGCTATGTTCAAGACGGTTTCCCTGGCTTTATTTCGCTTGAAGGCATATGATTGTTTACCGGGAACAAAATCGGGATCGAATCCATTGGGGGTAACCACATCAGGCGTTTTATTCAGTAATTGCGTACATTCCAAAGCCGTAATATCACTTACGGTGGCAAAACAGTCCACATGGCGGGCTGTTTGTTTTTCGACGGAATGTTTTGCTTCCATGTTGAGTTCATGCGCCATTACGTCTCCGTTGTATTGGCTTATATGGCTGTAGAGCGGTTTATGATTCCCTGCAATGGATCGTCCGATAGAGGTGGCATGGGTGGTAAAGACCGTAGCGATTCGGGGGCAATATTTTTGAACGTACAAAGCGCCCATCCCAAGCATCCATTCATGAAAATGTGCGATAATTTTTCTTTTCTCCAACTGATGATACTCATAAAAACATCGGATCACCTGTCCGGTAGCATATGCAAAAATACATGCTTCGTCATAGTCGCCATACGACTGTGATGAATCGACGCCAAAAGATTCCCACATGGTGTAAAACAACATATCGCGTTCGCTGAGGAAAGGCTGATAATCGACTAAAATCGCCGGAGGAGTTCCGGGAATATTCCAGCGTCCGACCTTCATAAGAAGTTCATTCTTTTCTTTCAAAAATAGGATCCAATCCGGAAAAAGGGTAGGATCCTCCACAAATTGGGGGTTCGGTTGTCCCAAATCCGGACCGATATAGATCACTTTATCAGCGAACCGGTGTTGCAGCGTACGTGCTTTGGTAGAAAGTACAGTATAAATACCTCCCACTTTATTACACACTTCCCAACTACATTCAAAAACATAATCAGGGGATGGCGGAACTTGTCCGCAATGACGTTCATTTGAATCCGCCATTCAGTATTTTTTCCAGTTACGCCCATTCATTCCCTGATAATACGAACGAATGGTATGAATATCTTCTTCAGCGTTGTCTGTCGGATAAAATGTACCTTTAAAACCCATTTCCTTTTTTCGGTAATCAATATAAGCCAACTGGATAGGGACGCGCGCTTTGCGTGCTATAAAATAAAATCCTTTTTTCCATTCATCCACTTTTTTCCGTGTACCTTCGGGCGCAATAGCCAAATGCAATGACTTATAACGGTCAAACATTTTAGCCATTTGGTCGGTCATTGCTTTCTTTTTGCTTCGATCTATCGGGAAACCGCCCATCTTCTTCAAAATGAAATTGAACGGGAAAAAGAACCATTCTTTTTTCATTAAAAAATGGGCTTTTCTGCCAATGGCTGCATAAAACAGTTTTCCCAAAATAAAATCGTAATTACTTGTATGAGGGGCTACACATATAACACATTTCGGTATATTTTCGCCCATAGGTCCGATCGTCCATCCTAACCGACGCAGAAACCATTTACAGATCGCCTCTTTCATTCCTTATTTTCTTCTGCCTCCTTACTTAACTGCTTCATTTTCTTTGCAATTACCTTTAACTTCATATTCAAAAAATAGAATTGCCAAAATTTATCCGGAGCAAAGGTAATGATTTTTTCTTTCGGATTACGTGATTTTTGATTAAATTTGTGACAGGAATACGTATCTTTGCCGGATAAAGTAAAGATGATTTTTACAATAACAGACTTGTATATAGCAGTATGAATTATATAACGAAGGAATGGCCGACGCTTTCGTCAGCGGTTGAAATAAGTTTTTTTTCGCCTGTAAAGGGACTACCCGAATATCATGCCATGGTTCGGTTAACAGACCCAAAGTGCGATACAGCCATGCAGTTTAATCGAATAGAAACGACCATTCAATTTGTAAAAGACTATTTGCCGGAAACGACATTGGTCTGGAAGCGTTATTTTGTAAGTGATGCGATTAACCAGCATGTTTTTATCGAATCCGATCCGGGCACAGCCATCTCTATCGTTCAACAACCGCCTTTAGACGGGACAAAGGTAGCCGTTTGGTTGTATCTTGTTCCCAAAGTACATATAACAAACGATGTTCAGGGCATCATTATGGAACATTCTTCCTATCGTCATCTTTATCATACACAATTGCATTCGCAAGGAGCAGATGAAACCGGTCAGACCGAATCGTTATTTGCTCAATATATTCAATTGCTTGCTAACCGGAATTGTACACTCGAAAAAAATTGTCTGCGTACGTGGGTTTTCGTACAAAACGTGGATACGCATTATGCCGGCATGGTCGTTTCCCGCAGAGAATGTTTTGAACGGGAAGGTCTCACATCCGACACGCATTTTATTGCAAGTACAGGAATCGAAGGAAAATATATTCGTCCGGAGGTGTTGGTTTTTATGGATACATATGCAGTGCAAGGACTGAGACCGGAGCAGATTCAATATCTTTATGGTCCAACACATTTCAGCCCTACCTACCGGTATGGGGTTACATTTGAACGAGGTACAGCCATTCAATATGGGGATCGTCGCCATGTTTTTATTTCAGGTACGGCCAGTATCAACAATCGGGGAGAGATTGAACATCCGATGGATATCATCAAACAGGCAGATCGGATGTTTGAAAATATCCGGACACTTTTGTCAGAAGCTGGCGCTGAAATGAAAGACGTAGCCCATTTGATTGTTTATTTACGGGATATTGCTGATTATGAAACGATTGTTTCTTATATAAAACAAAATCAGCCTCCTATTCCTCAAGTGATTGTGTGGGCGCCAGTTTGTCGTCCAGGGTGGTTGGTCGAAGCAGAATGTATGGCGATAAAAGAAAGTAAAGATAAAAGATTTGAGGATTATTAGTATTTTAAGAGGATAACATTCCGGAATCTATCATTATCCGATTCATCTTCCGGGTTGCCTCGGCAGAAGCGATAAACGCTTCTTTTTCAGTTTCAGTTAACGGAAATTCCACAATTTTCTCCCAACCGTCTTTCCCTAAAATAACCGGTACGCCAATTGCCAGACCGTTTTGTCCGTATTCACCCTCAACCATTACTGCGCAAGGGATTATTCGTTTCTGATCTTTGACAATTGATTCGGTCATGATAGCTGCTGCGGCTCCCGGAGCATACCAGGCAGATGTTCCCAGCAAGCCGGTCAAGGTCGCGCCGCCTGTTTTCGTTGCTGCAACTACTTCATCCAACTTTTCTTTTTGTAAAATATGTGTTACCGGTGTTCCTTTACAGGTTGCTAATGAAACAAGCGGAACCATCGTCGTATCGCCATGTCCTCCGATAACGACGGCTTCAATGTCATTCGGATTGACATGCATTGCTTCACTCAGGTAATATTTGAATCGCGCGCTGTCGAGGGCGCCTCCCAAACCCAATACTTTATTATGTGGTAATCCTGATATTTTAGCTGCTAAATAACACATCGGATCCATTGGATTACTGACAATGATAAGTGTTGTCGCTGGAGAATACTTTAATATGTTTACTACGATTGATTTAACAATCTCTGCATTCACTCCGATCAATTCTTCACGCGTCATTCCAGGTTTACGTGGAATCCCTGAAGTGATGATCACCACTTCCGAACCGGCAGTAGCCCGATAATCATCTGTAACCCCTTTTACGCCCGAACGGATACCTAACAGCGTAGCTGTTTGCATGATATCCATTGCTTTACCTTCGGATACACCTTCTTTGATGTCTAACAAAACGATTTCGGACGATACATTGCGTATAGCCAATACATTTGCACAGGTAGCCCCCACGTTACCTGCGCCAATTACAGAGATTTTCTTTAACATAATTAAAATGAACGTTTGAAAGAAAACAGGTCGGGATTATAAGCTGGCTATATCTTCAAGGCTTAATCCGGTTATTTGTTCTACTTTTTCAGCGCTATCGCCGCTTTCAAGCATTTTCTTTGCAATGTCCTTTTCAGTTATTTTTTCTACTTTATCAAATACAAGATTTGTAAGCTGAGTGATACCTTCAAGTATTTTCAGATTACCAATGTTTCCTTTCAAATTCATTCCGCAGAACGTTTCTTTTTTCTTATATCCTGCTATGTAATAAATTGATGAAAGCAACATGACGGTAAACAGTCTAACGTCATAATCAGAATTTTCAAACAATGGAGCAAAACGGTTGACCATTTTCTCAATTTTCGCTTCACGTTCAGTGATCAAAGGATCTAATAAAGATGACTCTTCGATCATTTCCCATGCAAGAATCTGTTGAATTGCTTTTTTCTTCCATATAACATCTAATATGGTTTCCATCATATTTTGGTAAGACTCTCTTGTCGTGTCACTACTCTTATCGCTGAAAATATCAATCCAGTACTCCCAACGGCTGATAAACTGTTCGATAATATCATCCAAATCCTTAAAGCGTTTGCTTATAATAATAGGACTGACATTCGAATATTCTGATATCAGATTGATAGATAAAACAGTAAAGCCTTTCTCTTTTACAATCTGGTAAACTGCGTCAAAAATACCTTTCTTTATTTCAGCATTTGTACGCCTGATCCTCTTTGATGATTTTTCGTCATCTCTTAACAATTTTTTCTTATCCATATTTTTAATTTTCCAACTACTTTTTAATTAAATTATATATACTCATAAATGTTTTACGTGTTTCTTCCAAATCAATTCCTTCAGGCATGATGATCCCTTTATTGCATAGTCCCACATAGGCTTGCTGGAATATATTTGCAACGGATTCTGCTTCAACCGCACTGATCACCTCACCGGATTGAATGGCATTAAGCAAAACGTTTTTCCAATTATTCAAATCCTCATCATCCTTTTCTTTTGCCAATTTGGCATATTCGGGATAATAGTATATGGCTTGATTGGCTATATTTGCATAAGCAAAGTTCATGTTTTTAACTCCCAACATATTCATTTGCTTTTTAGACTCCTTAATTTGGTTGATGAAAAAATCAATATACGATAAGAGAGTCTGTTGACCGTTTGCCGGAGCCAAGATTCTGCCAAGCATGTATTTATCTAATACTTCAATAAACAGGTGCTCTTTATTTTTCATATAATAAAAAATAGCGCCTCGCGTCAATTTTGTTACCCGTTCCAAATCCGAAACCGTAACTTGTTCATACCTTTTCCATGCGAAAAGTTTAAAGGATTCTTTTAGAATCAGATCTTTTGTGTCTTGTTTCATTTCCTTATTATTAATATTTTTCGCAAAAATAATAAAACTTTTTATATAAATCACACATATATTTAATTTTTTTTTTT
>Ga0099364_10011606_pt1 | contig 12012 bp, 7 predicted proteins | sample TergutTh196P3_FD_73070 | JGI IMG/M metagenome (GOLD analysis project Ga0099364, IMG submission 73070) | Microcerotermes parvus P3 segment gut microbial communities from Pointe-Noire, Republic of the Congo - Th196 P3 | ecosystem: Host-associated > Arthropoda: Insects > Digestive system > Gut ...
TGTATCACCGGTGGTTTCGATTACCAAAATTCCGTTAAAAGCAGGTCTGACACTGTACCAGATTTCAGAACCTGAATATATATTCCCGGAAACGGGAACTCCTCCCGGACGCAGTTCCTGGGGATTTTGGTAAGTTTGTGCGAATACACAAACGCTGATAAGCAAAGACAAAGATAAAGAAATAAAAATGTTTTTCATTTGCGCTCCTTAAAAAATAGTGAAACCTCATACGAGATTTTTATTACACTGTTCATTTCTCCTTTTTCTCTTTTCCATTGATTTGTCCGGACACAAGAAGCAGAAGCCCGGTGAAAAAACATCCGGCAATGAATGTTAAAAGCGGAAAAAGCCAGTACTGAATCATAGCATTTTATCCAATTTTATCTCACTAACCTGACCCCTGACTAAGGACGAACAAGGCGGAAGCCGATGGTATTGTACCTGAGATACGGGGGGAAGTCGGAGAAGTCGGGCCGGGCAGTCGTACGCAGGGCATTCGCATTCGCAGTGGTACTCCAGATACCACCGCGTGCTACACGACCAAGCCACTCGTCAGGAGGCGGAGGTCCTAAGGGGTCAATCTTCGCCTCATCGGTATAATCTCCCCACCAGTCCCAGCACCACTCATGCAGGTTCCCGCTCATGTCGTATAACCCAAGCTTGTTGGGATCCTTTAGTCCTACCTCATGTGTTCTGGAATTGGCGTTTGCAGAATACCAAGCTACATCACCGGGGATGTCGCTGCCGGAATACGAGACACCTTCCCAGCCGGGTGCATCTTGGTTACCGCCCTTGGCTGCATATTCCCACTGTGCCTCGGTGGGTAAACGGTAACCATCGGAACCGGGAACTATTTCTACTGCATCCCATATTGCCTGTATTGGATCAGTCAAGGAAGAAGTGGAAGCAGGCACTATCCCCCAATCATCAGGGTCAGTACTGCCGGATATTTGATACGCAGGGCTAAGTCCCTCCATTATGCTCAAGCGGTTGCAGAATACAATTATTTCATACCATTTTATTGACTCAACAGGCCGTCTCTCCTGAACTTCCCCGTCCTCTGGCGTCGTGTCAAAATAACTACTAACATGAAGCTTCATCCCACTGTTATCAAAGAAACTGGGCGTGGCACTAATTTCGTTTGTATTGCCTGTCATAACAATCTGCCATTCTTCCTGAGTTACCTGATACTGGCTCATCCAAAAATCGCTTAATGTTACTGTGGATACAGGATTTACAGTTCTGACACTGACTCCCATACCAAGTCCAAACTCGAAAGTGCCGCCGGGAATTTGAATCATCGAGATACCAAGTGTCCACGTGGTTGTAAGGTTTACATTGACAGTCAGGTTTTGCGACACTCCCCCTCGTGTTACCACTACTGTAAAGGAGCCTGTTATGGCGGGAACATATGTTGTAGGGCGGGTGCCTGTTACAGTTATTGTCGTACCGCTGACTGTTGCGGTTACTTCCTCGGGTAAATCGCTTGTTTCTAATGTAACTGTTCCTGTTGCGGTTCCACCGATGTTGACAGTTCGTGTCGTATTGTCGTCATCGATTGTTACACTGGGCGGGCTAAGGGTTAACATGACCGTGGTCGTTCCGTTCTTGCATCCGGAGATCAAAATAATAAATAACAAAGAAAAAATAAAAAATATTAAATTCCTCCTTTCTCTTTGTTCTTTTTTCATTTTACTTTTTTCATTCATACTTTTTCCCTCTCTTTTACTGCAAAAAGACTTTTTTTCTTGTCAACCAACCGGATGACAACCCCAATCTTACAGTATGACAAGCAGAAAGAGGTGGACTTTTGGCTAATAAAAATTGTACTTTTGGCTAATTTTAACTGTACTTTTGGCCAATTTTTTTAGACTTTTGGCTAATAATTTTGGACTTTTGGCCAGAATAATATCACTTGATAGAGGCACAAATGTGAGAGTCTGTAGACAAAATGCTCTAATGGATTTCGCTGATTGTATATCGTAAGTAAGCAATTATAGATCCACATACTCCGGCCGGCCCAAAGACCTCAGGTGAGTGGCTGCCCTTTCCGCCTCATCCTCGCAGACATAGGCTCCCTGAGCCCGGACAGGGAAGGAAGTGTCGTTGCCGGAATAGAGCATGTCCCCTTTTCCCAGGAGCTTTTCTGCACCGGGGGCATCCAGGATAACCCTGCTGTCCACGTTAGACGCAACCATGAAGGCAATGCGGGCGGGAATGTTGGCCTTAATGACCCCGGTTATTACATTTACCGACGGGCGCTGGGTGGCAAGTATGAGATGAATGCCCACAGCCCGGCTTTTTGCGGCCAGACGGGATATAAGAGTTTCGGCTTCCTTGCCTGACACAGCCATGAGATCCGCAAACTCATCAATAACAAGCACCCAATAGGGCATGGGATCCAGACCGTTTTCCAGAGCGGTTTTATTGTAGGACTTTATGTTACGGGCACTTGCCTTACCGAGTATGTCATAGCGGCTATCCATTTCGTTGACACAATGACGAAGAGCTTTCAGGGTTTGCTTGGGCTCGGTGATGACAGGGGTTAAAAGATGGGGAATCCCGTCGTAAAAGCTCAGCTCCACAATTTTTGGATCGATGAATATCATCCGGCATTGATCGGGAGTAAACTGGTAAAGCAGTGAAAGTATAATTGCGTTTATGCACACCGACTTGCCGGAACCTGTTGTACCCGCCACAAGGAGGTGAGGCATGGCGGCAAGGTCTGCGGTTAAAATTTCGCCTGTTATGGTCTTGCCCAGATATACAGGCAGGGCTTTTTGAGCAGATGCGATGTCCTGTGGCATGCAGCTCTCAATGGTTTTCCTGAAACTTACAAGATCACGCTTTTTGTTCGGAACTTCAATGCCCACGGCATTTTTTCCCGGAATGGGAGAGAGTATCCTGAGGCTCTTTGCGGCAAGACGCAGGGCTATATTGTTTTCCAGTTCTGCGATTTTTGACAGCTTAATTCCCGGTGCAGGCAGTATCTCGTACATTGTTACCACCGGCCCACGGATTATGCCTGTAACATCAGCTTCGATTTTGAACTCCCAAAGGATTTCTTCAATTGCTTTCGCCTGACTCTGTGTTTCCTCGGTATGGTCTTCATCATTCACAGGGCACTCGTTCAGGATACCGTCCACGGGAAGGTAGTAGTGGTCCCATGTCTGTTTCGGCGCTGGCGGAGGCGGCGGCATTGCTGCTGCCGGCATTACCGGCAGCTTAGGTGGCGGAGGCATACCTGCCGCTTGCATTACCGGCAGATTAGAAGGCGGAGGAGGAGGCATGGGCTGTGCTTTCTGCTGTGGGAAAAGCACCAGGATTTCCGGCGTGGATTGCGCCTGCTGCCATGCGGTCATTCCCTGCTTCCACACAAGAGTTTCCCTGCCTATACTGGCCTGTCTTATAAGCTGAGACATTTCCGTAATGGTAAAAGGTCCTGCCTGCCTCCCATCAAGAGCCGCATAAAAAATGCGCTGTTCCTGCGGCGGTGTTTTAGAAGCACTGCTCCTGCCGGTAGTTCCGGCAGGCTGGCGGCTCATGCCCATGCCCATCATTCCGCCCATACCCATCATCATCATCTGCTGCTGGGTAAGACGAGTACTCGTAGTGTTTCTTTTTTTGGCCATAAACCCTTCTATTAACTTTACTCTTACTCACGCAACCGTATCAAGCGGCGGCGGAGCAAGTGCAATGATGCGTAACATTTCGGGCAGATCCTCGGCTCGCTTCCAGGCAGGCATCCCCTGATGCCAGACCAGGGTATCCTTTGTGATTCTTTTTTCGTTCACCAGTCTAACGATCTCGGTTTCGGAAAAAGGCCCTGCCTGCTTGCCTTCCAGCGCAACATAGTAAAGGTGGGAAGGCGGCATGGCCGCATTGGGCATGGGTGCGCCTGGCTTCATTGAATCCGGCCAGGGCTGCATTGTCTCGGTCATGGTCTGATTCATATTGCGCATAACCTGACCTGCAACAGCCGCAGTCATGCCAAATTCCAAAAGCCTGTCCATGGAAAATCCGTTGTTATTATTCATGATAACTCCAAAAAATACTATTTTATCTCACACAGAGGCACAAGGACACAAAGGTTAGAACATAAAAACCCATTGCCTTCTTCGTGACTTCGTGCCTTTGTGTGCGAAATTCAAGAATGAAAATACCGCTAAAATTAAAAAGTTCCATAGCAGTAATTATTACACCGGAGGTGCCGGTGGTGGCGAAGCTGCGCCTGCGAAAAGCGGAGCAAGTTCCGGAACGGTTCCGGCCTGCTGCCACGCAGCCATTCCTTCCCGCCATACCATGCTTAGGCTGTTTATCTGCCCCGCACCTGCCATTTGGGCAAGGGCGTTCATGTCAAAGGGGCCGTAGGTCTGCCCGTCAACTGCAACAGCAAACTGAATGACCGGTGCCGCGGTCTGGGGCGGAGCTGCTGCTCCAGGCATTGGTGGCGGCGGAGCTCCCGCTCCGGGCACTGGAGGTGGTGCTCCTGCACCCTGAGGCGGCAGACCTGGAGGCGTCATGCCAGGCATCTGCTGATTCATCTGGTTAAACACATTGCCCATCATGCCGGCCATACCCTGACCGACAGTGCCGCCCATTGCCATTCCCGCCATCATCGCGCCGGGGTTAAAACCGCCGCCTCCTCCCATTCCGCCGCCTGCGCCCATTGCTCCCATTCCGGCTGCTGTAGAACCAACCATTTCTGTCTGCGCCCTGAGCCGGTGCAGTTCCATACCGCCAAGGTCGGTCTGCATTCTCTGGGCGTACTGATTTTCTTCACGGTTAATGCGCATTGCTTCCGCCTGATTTTCAACCTGGGCGGCGGCCATGGCGGCGTTAGTCTGCATATTTATTGCGTACTGATCCCTCATGCCCTGAGCGCCCAGATCAATCTGGGTTTCCATCTGCACCTGGGTAAGACTTGCAACCTTCTGGTAACCAGGACATTCCTTGTTAAGCTCAATGGCTGCAAGATTCAGATCCACTATGGTAACACCGTAGACATTTAACAAATTAGACATCAGATCAGGCTCAAGGATGGATTTTATTTCACGTCTGTAGGTTTCGATCTGCGCCAGAGGCCTGCCGAGCTTCATCATGATATCCATCATTGTGTTTCTTACATTGTCAATGATGGCATTCCTTATTTGATTGCCGAATTTCGTCATATCAAAATCGACAAGGGACTGTAAGGTAACGAAGTTTTTGTAATCGACAATCTTGAATGTAATGGTTCCGCGCACCGCAACTTCCACCGGATGATCGGGAAGGCGGGGATCGAACATATTAAACCAGGGAACACCGAATTGCACCTGATTGACCCCTGCCATGTTGATAAAGTAGACCTGTGCGGCAAAGGGAGTGCCCCCGCCGTACGCCGCGCCTACAATGCCGGCAAGGATGGGCATGTTGGCCGTCTTAATAGTATCGCTGAAATATCCTTCGATATAGTCCTGCGTACCGCCGCTTACTCCCCTCCCCGCATACTGGAAAACGGCAACCTCTCCCTGCCTGACTGTAAGGTTGGATGAAAAGCGGATGGAGTTTTCCCGTTTTGTATTTCCGGCTTCTTCTCCTTCAGGCCTCCATTTGTAAATAAGCCAGTCCCTGTTCTGCTCGGGACTCATAATCATGTCGGCCCATACGCCGCCCTTGTTAGGTTTGTTTTTACCGAATGGCATAGCTCTCTCCTTTAAAATTAATATTTACAGCAAAACCAACAATAATACCATTAAAACAAAAGTTATTGCTGCGATTGCGACTAACATTAGCAGAAAGAGAACAACAGACTTTATCTGGTTCATCTTTTTGGCCTTTGTTAATTTTTGATAAGCTTCTTTTGACCTGTCATGGAATCTCTTTATATGACCCATGGTCTCGGTGTCGCCCTGCAAAGCTATAAGCGCCCTGTCTTCCACCTTTTTACACTTGTTCTCCCAAACCTTAGCCCAGAAATGAGCACTGGCAATTTCGCCCATGGTTCCGCCCTGTTGGAGATCGATTACAGTTTCAGCTTTGGAAGACGCCATAAGAACAAATTCCAGCATATCCTCCCGGCTGTTGGGGACGACAAAATTTTCAATGTAGCTTTTTTTCACTTTTTCTGACTGTGAAAGCGCGGGACGGGCAATTGCATTTTTGAAATTTTTAATGATCTTTACAATAAGGAAAATGGCCCCGGCAAAAACACCTATTGCCAGTAATCCTCCGGCAGCCGATTTTCTTGAGCCAGAACTTGATCTATTGTTACCCGAGCCGCTTAAACTTGCACCGATCAAAGCACCGGCGGCCCCTGCCCTAAGATTAGATGATTTTCTGGATGATGAAGTTCGGGACGAAGATACTGTAGATTTATTAGCCGCTGCCTTCTCCGGCACAGCTTTTTCTTTTGCGATCTTTTCATCCAGAGAATTGATTTCCGTTGTAAACTCCCTGATGGCATCCGATACCTTGTCACCGCCAAGCTCGTGCCCGCAGGAGTTGCACCTGGTTTGAAAAGATTCCACAACTGAGCCGCAGGACGGACATTTTTTTACCTGCCCAACAGTTACAGTACGAGGCTGGGCTGGCTGTTCAGCCGCAGGCGCGCCGGATGCCGATGTATCGTCCGTTGCTGATGCACCGGTCGTTGCTGAAGCAACGGCTTGAGTTCCGCAAGAGGGGCAAAATCTTGCCTCTTTAATATCAGTACCGCAGTTTGCACAAAAAGCCATATATAAACCTCACTTTCATAATAATTTGCTAGTAATTATGTACTATATTATATCAATCATTCAATTTTAGCAATAAATTATCTCCTCATTCAGATTGACATGGGAAATAATACACTATGGCGGAAAAAAAGCGTTGTACTTTTGGCCAAATTTAACTGTACTTTTGGCTAATTTAAATTGTACTTTTGGCTAAATTTTTTGTACTTTTGGCCAATGTCGGGAATAGCTGATGTAGTGGCTCCGCTTATTGAATATCCGGTGCAACCAGACCTTGCCCAACAGCATATATTGCAAATTTTGAAATACTGTCAAACCCTGTTTTATTCAATATCGTGGTTATATGATGCTTGATCGTAGATTCTGAAATATCCAGTTTTTTTGCCATCTCATCCCTGTCCATACCCTGACACACCATACGGATGACTTCCAGCTCTTTATCCGTAAATTTTGAAGCAAAGGGGGAAAAATCCGGGCCAGGATAAATGCCAGTGCCTTTCATAGTACTACGAATGACATACAGCAGGTGATCCTTGTCCATGTTTTTTTGGAGAAAACTATGTACCCCGGCTTTTCTGGCTTCTTCAATAAAGGTTAGTTCGGGATAGCTAGTCATTACAACAATTTTTATGTCAGGTATGTTCCCAAGAATCTCTGCTGAGTAACGAATCCCATTGGAGTTGTTTTTTGTTACCACATCCATCAGCACTATGTCAGGCATTAGTTTTTTACATAACTCAAGTGCTTTGGAAGCATCATCTGTTCCACCAATAACTTCCATGTCACTCTGTCCATTGATCATGTGCTCAAGCGCATCCCGCAGCATGGTCTGGTCTTCTACGATGAGTATCTTAATCATAACCTCTACCCCCTACTCTTAAAATATTCCTCAATTCTATCAAGAGCCTTGTCATTTTTATCAAGTAGAGAAAAATCATACAGGGAAAAATACAGCTCTCGTTCTTCCGGGTTTAACTTCATCGCACCAAGCTTCATCAGCATTTTTCTGACACTTACTGTGTCTCCAGCCAATAGCGCCTGTTTGATCTCCTGTAAAATTTCCTGTATGCCTTCTCCCGTCTCATTTTCAGCATTTTCATTTTTCATCTCTTCATAAAAAAACGGAAGATCTTTCCTGATTACATCCGCATCTCCATTACGTCCGGCTTCAGCCAGTGCTTTTGCAAGCGGATTGTCCGTGTGAAGCGATTCAATAAAAGCGGAAAATTTCTCTAAGTATTCAGCATCTACTTCCCTTCCGCTGTCAAAGGCAAATCGGAAGTGGTTCAGCTTATCCAGCCGTCGTGCATCAACTTCGACACTAAAAGAGCTCGCAGAGGACGCAGAGATCACAGAGGGGATACTCTGCGACTTCAACTCCCTCGGCGAGCTCTGCGACCCCAGCGCTCCCAGCGATAACCATTTCCTTAACATTTCGTCCAGCTCTTGTGGGTTTACTGGTTTTGTCATGTAGTCCTCAAAACCATGCTTCAGATAAAATTCCTTCATTCCCCTTAGGGCGTTAGACGTTAATGCGATAACCGGGACAGGAGACTTTTTAACCTGCTCCAGTTCCCTGATTACTTTTATGGTCTGTACGCCGTCCATTTCTGGCATCATGTGATCCATGAAAATGAGGCTGTAATTTTCTATTTTTACCTTATCTATGGCTTCCTGTCCCGATCCCGCAGTGTCGATTATTAGTCCGTAAGGTTTTAAGAGCCCTCTGGCAACCATCAGGTTTTCCGGTATATCATCCACCACCAGCACTTTGCAATCGTCTATTTGCAATGGAGTTATTTCTGGTTTTTTCCAGTCCAGCGCATAACGGAAATTACGTAGATCTTCCGCAGTACTTTCTCCTATAAAGTTATCTGTCATCACATCAGGAAGCTCCTGAACAATGCAAGCAGTAAAAACAGAACCTTTACCGTATTCACTTTTTACAGAAATATCTCCGCTCATCATTTCCGCCAGGTTTCTGGTGATGGCCAGCCCAAGCCCCGTCCCTTCGCTCCTTCTGTTTGCCTGGGTATCAAGCTGTGTATAGTTGTCAAAAAGTTTATCAATATCTTCGCCTCGTATGCCTATGCCGGTGTCAGACACAATAAAATAGATCTGCACATTTTTACCTTTCAGCTTATCACTCCGGACTTCCAGCTTGACGCTTCCTTCCTCTGTATATTTAATCGCATTGGATAAAAGATTATTCAGTATCTGCCTTACCCGCAGCTCATCACCAATAAGTTTTGCAGGGAAATCAGCATCAATAGTCAGTATAAACCGTATTGGTTTTTCACCTATTCTTATTCTGTTCAGGCTGACAGTACTGCCGATGAGCGGGGCACATTCATATACAGCCGGTAGAAGCTCCAGCTTGCCCGACTCTATTTTTGAAATGTCCAGTATTTCGTTTATGATGTCCAGAAGGAAAGAGCCGGAGCGGTGTATGTGGGCGATGTTTTCCTTGCTTGATGGTGTGTGGTTTTCTCTCAGCTCAATTTCCGAAAAGCCGATGACTGCATTCAGTGGGGTGCGGATCTCGTGGCTCATTATTGCCAGAAAGTCACTTTTCGCCTGCGAAGCTTCATGGGCCTCTCTGGATGCGTTAAGCGCTATTGCGGTCTGTTTTTTCAGTTCAAGGGTGCGTTCCTGCACCTGTTCTTCGAGAATAATGTTTGACTGTTCAAGCTGACTGTACATTCCCCTAAACCGCTGCGACAGGGTTATTGCCATGCCTATATGAAAAATGAACGTACTGTAGAGAAAGAGACTGGACGAATTGTGCAAAAATATTATATCAATCACATCATAAATACCACATAAATATACAACCACAAGGCCGATTAGAATATTGTATACAGAAACATCATCATTTCCTTTAATGCCGCTGTCTTCATTACGTTTTTTCCGAATGTAAAAACTGGCAATACTATAGAAAAAGATGTAGGAAAAATAAATCAGTACAGTGGCACTCCATATAAAAAGAACGTCATCACCGTACTGGTTGCTGAAAAATATCTGGGTTAAGCTGAGCACCGAATAGAAAACCAAAAAACCCTTGCTAATTTTTGTTATTTTCTGTGCCCCAAAATGCTCAATAAACAGCCCCAGCATAGGTACCAGCATAAACAGTGAAACGTATTCCAGACGAATCGATATATCGGAATTTGGTATAACGTTATTCACTATGCCGCTGAACATGAGAGTATAAACACAGAGCAGAATGGAAGAAATACTGTAAAAAAGGTTGTAAAGCTCCCGCTTTTTTCTGACAGAAAGAAAAATAATCAGATAATGTATTGCAGTATATCCGAAGATGCCGCAGAGTGCCATTGCCAGTATATCCAGGTGGCGTGCCTTGATAATGCTGTAATCGTCCATGTAGTAAGGAGATGAATAGTACATTCCCGTTACACCAAACGTAGGATCACCTATAATCCTGAAGGCAAGAATGTTCGTCCCCTCAAGTAAAAAACTTTCATCTACCGGGAAGTGCACGCCGCGCCAGTTCCGACGGCTGATAATTCTACCTGTCTCATCAAGATGTATTTCTCTTTGTACTAAATGTCCGTTAAAAAATATCTCCCAGTTTTCGCCAATGTAACCAAGGTAAATACCCGGCTTCTCATCAGATTCCAGTGCCGCTCTGTCCAGCTCTACAGGAATGACAATGGTAAATTCCTCAGGATGCAGGGCCCACGGCGAAAGGAACCTTCTTTGAGGCAGATCAGGCAGGGGAGAATTTACGATCCTGAGCTGTGGTGCATCGAATAACTGCCATTCGCTGTCCGTTTCCAGCTCCAATGTGTTCTGTAATTGTTGAACGTCAGATAAATTAAAACCGCTTCTGATATATGCGGGATTGTCCATTAAGTTGCGGTACAGGGGACTTGATCCGCCCTGCCAGACAATCATTTGTTGATTCCATTGAATAAAAACCAGGGCAAGAATTGCGAAAGTGTAAATTAACGGGATAAGAATTTTAGAAACATCTATTTTTTTCATAACTATTCCCGCTAATTTTTTTACACGAAAATATTAATTTTTTCTGAATACTCCGAATATCTTTGAAAGTATTCCTTTTTTTGGAGCAGCTTGTTCAGAAACAGGAGCTGAAACAGGAGATGACTGATCCTGAGCCTGATGTTTTCTCTTCCCCCTATCCCTTCGGCGTTCATTCCTGCGTGAAGATCTGCGGCCTTCTTTACCGGTTTCCGGCTGTGAGCTACTCCCGTCTGATCCTATGCTTCTGTCATATTTTTCTTTGTAGTACGTCATCCGTTCTTCTGCGGACATCTCTGAAAGATTCACATCCCGCCGGGGATTTCTGCCGGACTGTTCCTGCCCCCGTCTTTTTCTCCCGCCGCCACCTGCCGCAACGCTGCTAACTGTACCGCTCCTTGCTGCACCGCTACCCGTCGCACTGCCACTCTTGCCTCTGCTTTCCCTACTGTCTCTCCGACCTTCTCCTCTGCTGTGCCGGCTCTTACTGTCCTGGCTCCTGCCGTCTCTTGAGCCTTCATAATTTTCAGTGCGTATCGATCTGCCCTCACTTTTATCTTCACCCAGAAGATCAGGCGTTACGGTTTCCGATGGGAGCTTCCGGCCTATATAGCGTTCGATGGCCGGCAGTTCATAGACATCCTGCTCGCTGGCAAAGCTGACAGCCTTTCCGGTTTTTCCTGCCCTTGCAGTGCGGCCAATGCGGTGAACATAGTTCTCCGCTTCATTTGGAATATCATAATTAACAACAAGCGACAGATCTTCAATATCAAGTCCTCGGGCAGCTACATCAGTGGCAACCAGAATCCTGAGTTTCCCTGCTTTGATACTATTGATAATTTTTAATCGTTTGAGCTGTGGGAGATCGCCCATGATAAATTCACATTCAATCCCGTTCATGTTAAGTCGTTTAGCTATAATTTCCGCATAACGCTTTGTATTGCAAAAAATAATGGCACTGTCGGGATTTTCACGGTTAATGATGCCCAAAAGAAGCTTCATCTTGTCCGCAGAAGAAACGTGATAAAGAAGCTGCTCAACTTCATCTACAGTTACAGTTTCTGGCTCAATGGCAATCTCGAAGGGATTCCGGGTATACTCCCAGGCAAGATTTTTAACCCAGGCATTGAGAGTTGCACTGAACAGCATGGTCTGGCGGCGATCGGCTGGCGGAACCGCCCGGATAAGCTTTCGTAGATCCGGGTAAAAGCCCATGTCGAACATACGGTCGGCCTCATCAAGAATGAGGAAGGCAATCTCCATCAGGTTCATGTGCCCGCTCTGGTTCAGATCC
>Ga0099364_10011607_pt1 | contig 12012 bp, 10 predicted proteins | sample TergutTh196P3_FD_73070 | JGI IMG/M metagenome (GOLD analysis project Ga0099364, IMG submission 73070) | Microcerotermes parvus P3 segment gut microbial communities from Pointe-Noire, Republic of the Congo - Th196 P3 | ecosystem: Host-associated > Arthropoda: Insects > Digestive system > Gut ...
TATGATTCGCCTGAAAGCCTTTTTTGCAGGCATCCCCTACGACCTGAACAACAAAACCGAAAGAGACTATCAAACAATATTTTATGTGATATTCAAAATGATGGGACAGCATGTGATAGCCGAACCGCACACCGCCATTGGACGCGCCGACGCCATTGTTGAAACCGACGATACGGTCTATGCCTTTGAATTTAAACTCACCGAAAACGCAACAGCCGAAGAAGCCCTCAAACAAATCGACGAAAGAGGCTACCTGACGCCGTATATCGCAAGTGGAAAAAAAATGGTAAAGATTGGCGCAGAGTTCAGCAAGACGGAAAGAGGATTAAGTAGATGGGTAGTTGAACAAGTTGAAAGTTGAAAATTGAAAGTTGAAAATAATGAAGCCAATTATTAGAAATATAGTATCTGTTATCCGCCGGTTTAAATTGGGCGGCAGCCCTTAATATACTTGGGCTGGCTCTTGCGGCTGTGGCGCTGATAACGGCATGCACGGTAACGTTTCAGAATTGGAAGGTAGCGAATGACGACCCGGTGAAGTCGATAAAGAGCGAGTAGTCGTTAGCAAAAAATCTGCGGTCATCCTAAAAATCTGTGTCGTCTGCGTGCAAAAAAATAAATAAAAATAATATAGTATTCCCCTATCAAAATGGTTTTAAGGTTATTATAACCCCAATAAAAAGTATAACCAATACAACGTTTCCCCAAAGTTTTGACTTTACGTTTGCTAAAAAACATGAAATGAATATCGATAATGGAAAAGCCAATAAATACCATGCAAACGGAATTATGTCGGGAATTGCGAAAATCATACCCGCCGTTATTGCTACGATAATAAAAAGAACATAATAACCGGTGCGAACAACGGTTTTCTTCGAACTTATATATTGCAATGTATACAAAAAGGAAATTATGACTAATACAAAAATCAATGCAAAAAATACGATGTTAGAGTTTGACAGTGATGGATTATATCTTTGTATATCGAGTATTTCACAAAAAAATGTTCCCATTCGTGTAGCATCGTCTTCAACAAGAAAGAACCAACTGAACGCAAAGAAAATCGGCAGTGCAAATCCTAAAATGGAAAAAACCCATTCGCGCCAGTAGCCCGGACGCCACAAAGCAATAACAAGCCACACAACTATCATATAAAAATACATGTATTGATAGAAAAACGTTGATAATGAAATCAATGCCGGAACTGTAAAGAAGCGGTACGATAACTGCTCGCTCTCGAAAGAATCTACTAAAAGAATTAAGCCCGCCATAAGCAAAATAACAGCAATTACAACAGGATTAAACAAGTGTATTTCTGACATTCCGCCGATTAGCAAAACATAACAAAGCGCAGGCAAATACGAAACTTTTCCTATCAAGCGTAGTCGGTTATTTACAAGTACCAACATGACGGCTACGATAAGAAACAAACACAAACCAAACCAAACAGACAATCCGTCTATCCGGCTCAACCATTCGTTCAAAGCATTGAACAAAAATGTATCATATCTATAAGAAACCGCGACCTCCTGTCCGCCCAATAATGCCTGCAACCACGTCAATATTCCGATTAAAAGAACAGTAACGATGACAATACTTTTAGAAGAGCGAAAAAAACGAAGCATTTGAAACTTGAAACCTGAAACTTGAAACCTGAAACTTGAATCTATTCCCAAAAATCCTCCATTTCGTATTGCATCATTTCATCAAATGGCTCGCCGGGATACAGTCTGTTCCAATATATTCGGAACACTTCGTACAAATCGCGGTCGAATCGTCTTGTGATTAAGCACAAATGGTACAATGCTTCTTCCTTGATTTGTAATTCGTTCCTGAAGCTGTTTGCGAAATGTCTGGGAAAACTCAATAAATAATCTATTTCTTCGCTGACGGTTTTGAACATTTTTTCGGCTAATGCACTTCCTTTTTCTTTTGCATCTGCCAAATAATAATTGTTCAACAGAATCAGGTCGGAATATCCGAGCGGCAACTGATACGTTGGTATTACTTCATAAGCGCGGTCTAATGCCATAACTGCCGAATCTTTTTTGTTTTCGGCAATCAAGGCGCTTGCTAATCTGCCGAAATTACTGCGCATGAGCGATAATAAGCGCGTATTGGTTTCGCACAGATACACCTTCGGGTCGCTTACATTGCCCCATAAGAACTTGTTCATCATATTGTCGTATAGCTTGTCGGCGTCAATACGTCCCGGTACCATTCCGCTGGTTCGCGGGGATTGTACGGGAATAAAACGGTAAGCCATACCGTCCATCTGGAAATAATCGTCAATATTCAGAAAATTCTCGCGCGAAACAGTTATTGCGAAATACATCGGTCTATCCCAATCGTTATTTGCCAGCATATCAAGCACCATCATCGAATTTTTGAAAATACGCTCGCTTCGTCCGCTACCTTCGCCTCTTAATGTCCAGCGTATCTCATCTGCTATCAGCGCCGAATCTTTCAATGGAACAGTACCGGTAGAAAGAACTTTTTCCTTATCTACCGTTATTTTCAGATTTCTGGCAGGTAAAAAATCCTCTAATCTGTCAGCTGCAAATTGCGAGGAAACTCTTTCATTTTGCAAACCCGACCATAATTCTCTATTTTGCGCGTCAAACGTAACATAATCCTGTCCTGTCCACATTCTTTTGCTTCGCGGGTCGTCGCTGCGCACAAAATCCATCACCTCTTTCAACTCGGAGTGTTGTCCCCGTAATTGTTCAAGCTCTTGAATATAAAGCACGTCCCTTGTGCCTGAAAGATACTGGTTACGCTCGAATGAAATAGGCAACGGTTTTGAATCGTATGCCGTACGCGTCATCTGCTCAATATACCAGTCGGCGGCAAGATAACTCAAATTGCATACGCGTATGTCATGCCCCACGCCTTTTACTTCCTGAGCATACCAAAGCGGGAATGTATCGTTGTCGCCGTTAGTGAAGATTATGGCGTTCGGTTCGCATGTCGCTAAATAATTCATCGCAAAATCGCGTGCTGTGTAACGTCCCGAACGGTCGTGGTCGTCCCAGTTTTCTTTTGCCATAATGAATGGAACCAACAGCAGCAATATTGCCGAAACAGCCACAGCCAAATAATTGCTTCGCATCTTTTCGGGAATAGTTTCAACCATCGCCATTACCCCTAATCCTATCCATATCGCAAAAGCGTAAAAAGAGCCGGCATAGGCGTAATCGCGCTCGCGGGGCTGATACGGAGTTTGATTAAGGTACATCACAATGGCTATACCGGTCATAAAGAACAGCATCATAGTAACCCAGAAGTCGGGTCGGTTGCGTTGCCACTGAAAAACCATCCCGACAAGCCCAAGTAGCAACGGCAGAAAATAATAACTGTTGCGCGCCTTGCTTTTCATGCTTTCGGGTAAATCCTGCGGTCCTAAACGCGCTTCGTCCAATACTCTGATACCAGAAATCCAGTTGCCATTGAGCGGACCGCCATGTCCCTGTATATCGTTTTGTCTTCCTGCGAAATTCCACATGAAATAGCGCATATACATGTGTCCCAATTGATAGGAAAAGAAAAAACGAAGATTTTGACCAAAAGTAGGCAATTTGTCAGCCGGCTGTCTGTCGGATATGTTTCCCCATTCCTTATAGGCGGCTATATGCGATGGTTCGCGACTGTACATGCGCGGAAAAATCGTTGTAGAGCCGTCTCTGTAAATGTAATCCTGTCGTGAAATTGTTTCAACATACTGTCCGTTTTTCACTGCATACATCATTTTGCCTTCTTTTATGTCAATTGGCTGCGAATTGTAGTAGGGTCCAAAAAACAAAGGACGGTTGCCATATTGTTCGCGATTCAGATAATATTGAAGATTGAAAATATTTTGCGGATTATTCTGGTCCATCGGCGGTTCGGCTGATGAACGAATAACTATTGCAGCATACGAACTGTACCCGATAATTATCACGGTAACGGCAAGCAGCGCAGTGTTGAGAATTTGTTTTTTGTGTTGAATGGAATACCATAAGCCATAAACAAGTCCTCCAACCAACATAATGGAATACAGCCAAATACCCGTAGTCATCGGCAAACCCCAGTTTTTCACTAAAAGTAATTCAAACCATACTGCTATCTGTATAACGCCCGGCACGATACCGTACAATATCGCCAGCAATACCGCCGATGAAGCAATTAACGCATAAACGGTTCCCTTGTTAGTAATTTTATTTTCATATTTGCGATGATAAATCACTAATCCGATGGCGGGTATAGCCAGCAGGTTGAGCAAGTGAACTCCAATTGACAATCCCATCAGATATGCAATCAGAATCAGCCATCTGTTAGCGTAACGCTGGTCAGCTTCGTCTTCCCAGCGCAACACAGCCCAAAAAACCAACGCAGTGAACAGCGACGAACAGGCGTAAACTTCCGCTTCGACTGCCGAAAACCAGAACGTATCCGAAAAAGTGTACGCCAATGCGCCCACAACTCCCGAACCGATTATCGAAATCGTTTGTACGGAAGTAAAATTTTCCATGTTGACGCCGGTTATTTTGCGTCCCAGATGCGTAATAGTCCAGAACAGCAGCAGGATTGTAAATCCGCTGCATAACGCCGAGAAAGCGTTCATCATGACAGGCACCAACTCAACGTTGCCTCCTGCAAACATGGTAAAAATACGTCCTACAAGCATGAAAAAAGGCGCTCCGGGCGGATGACCCACTTCCAGCTTATAGGCTGAAGAAATAAACTCGCCACAATCCCAAAAACTTATTGTTGGTTCGATGGTAAGTAAATAAACGGCGGATGCAACAGTGCATACTATCCATCCGACAATACTGTTGATTTTCTTGAAATTCATATGTTTATCAAAAATTAATTCAAAAAGAAGCGACAAAGATAATAAAAATTATACAATTCCTGCAAATCCCATAAAAGCCATCGCTAATAATCCAGCCGTAATCAAACTTATTGGTACGCCTTTCATGGCTTTTGGTATTGCCGCAAACTCCAACTGTTCGCGAAGACCCGCAAAAACGACCATTGCCAGCGCAAAGCCCACAGCCATGGATACGGCGTATACCACGCTTGCAACAAGGTTGTAATCCTTCTGTATAACGATTATTGCTACGCCAAGAATAGCGCAGTTAGTGGTAATAAGCGGAAGAAACACTCCCAGCGCCTGATAAAGCGCCGGACTGACCTTTTTAAGTATTATTTCCACCATCTGCACCAACGCTGCAATCACAAGAATATACGTGATAGTCTGCAAAAACTCAATTCCCAATGGTTTGAGAATGAAACTCATAATGAGATATGTGATAATAGTGGCGATTGTCATAACGAAAGTAACAGCGCCACCCATACCCACCGCCGTCGATACTTTGTTTGACACCCCCATAAAAGGACAAATACCGAGGAACTGCGCCAATATGATGTTATTGACGAAAATTGCCGAGATGATTATTAATATGTATTCCATACAATTACATTAAACTAAACTTTATAAACTTTTTAAAATCTCTCTTATAACCGTTTGTGCCGACACCACGCGATTAGCCGCTTCTTCTATGACGATGGAGTTTGGTCCGTCTATAACTTCGTCTGATACGACTAAATTGCGGCGTACCGGCAGGCAGTGCATGAACTTTGCATTGTTGGTAAGAGCCATGTTTTTTGCGTTGCAGGTCCAGGCAAGGTCTTCGCAGAGGATTTTGCCGTAATGATTGTATGACGACCAGTTTTTTGCGTACACGAAATCGGCGTCTTTGTAGGCTTTTTCGCGGTCATACTCTATTGTTGCGCCTTTGGTGAACATCGGGTCTAATTCGTAACCTTCGGGATGCGTGATGACCGTTTCATAGCCGGCTGCAATAGCCCATTCGGCAAACGAGTTAGGCACCGACTGCGGCAACGCGCGGCAATGCGGAGCCCATGCCAGCAGCACTTTCGGACGTTCAGTCTTTTTGTACTGCTCAATAGTGATGATGTCGGCAAACGACTGCAAAGGATGTCGTGTAGCCGATTCCATACTGATTATCGGAACGCCTGCATACTGAACGAACTGGTTAATAACGCTTTCCGAATAATCTGCTTCGCGGTCTTTCAACAAGGGAAAAGAACGTATGCCTATTATATCGCAATAGCGACCGATAACGCCTGCCGCTTCTTTTATATGCTCGGCTTTGTCGCCGTTCATGACAACGCCAAATTCTGTTTCTATCTTCCAGCTATCGTCGTTGATATTGAGCGCCATAGTGTTCATTCCCAAATTTTTCGCGGCTTTCAGCGTACTTAAGCGCGTGCGCAAACTCGAATTGAAAAACAGCAAACCCATAGTACGGTGTTTGCCTGCCGTTTCGTATTGAAAAGGATCTGCTTTCATTGAAAATGCGTCTTGAAGGAGAATCTTCAGATTGGCAACGTCGTGTATTGATGTGAAATGGGTCATTTTATTGTATATTGGATATTGTATATTGGATATTGGTTTTACATTAGAAATTTGATGGCTATTATTGCAAAAGTGCATAGTAACGTTGCTGTGATGACGCCGCGGGTGGCATACCAAAATTCTTTATTGAGGAAAAAGTAGAATACTGCCAGATTGGGAATAACGCATAAACTCATAATCTTCGGCAGTACCAACATCATTCTGGTTTGTCTTATAAATTCCTCAAATGGCGATTTTGAATAGCCTATAAGGTATATTGAAAAGAATATCAACATCGGCAAAAAGACGCCCAAAACAAATCCTACCCAAAATTTATTCCAACGACGCGATAGATTCATTTTTGATTTTTGATTTTTAATTTTTGATTGATGATTATTAATTAACTTTCAATTTTCAATTCTAATGGCAATCGCACAATACGTCCGCTACTTTACTTTTCAGCCGTGCGCCGCGAAGTCCGCGGGCAACAATTGTGCCGTCGGGTCCGAAAAGGATAATGTGTGGGATGCCCCCTATTGCGTACAGAGTGGTAGGAAAATCGCCGGCGTCAATTATTTGGGGCCACGGACTGCCGTTGTTTTCGATGTATTTCATGGTCGCTTCCCTGTTTTCCCAGACTGCCACGCCAAGTATTTCAAACCGGTCGCCCCTGTGTTCGGTATATACTTCTTTAAGTACGGGTATTTCAGCGATACATGGTCCGCACCACGACGCCCAAAAATCTACTAAAACATATTTTCCCTTGCCTACATAATCGGAAAGCGACGCCTTGCTTCCATCGATGTTTCCGTTTTCGATGGTAAAGTCGGTGAAGGGCATGCCTTCTGCCGTCAGTTTCTTTCTTTCATTGGTTTCTATTATTGACTGAAGCGGCTTAAAACTGCGTACTGCATCGCCTGCCTGCGCATAAAGCGAAGCAAGCAAGTCTGGCTCCATATCGAAAAGTTGATTGTACCACAATACAAACGCCCCCAATATGTTGTCTTTATTGTCGTTGAAAAACTTTATACGCAACGATTCTATCAACTTATTGTAATGCTGATAGTTTTCGCGACGGAGTCTATCAACGTCTGAACTTTGACTTTGCTGTATCTCTTCGGTTTTGGCATGAAACTCATTTTGATACATAGCCATTTCAGTCAGAAACGTTGACAATTTATCGTTAAGTTTGGCTCCTTTAACGTTTTCAGGCGTTGCCATATCTACTGAAATTTTTCCGTTTTCGAGTATGAAATCTACTGTAAGCCGGTTCAGCACAAGCCGACGGATAACTGCATTTTCAACCGAGCCGGTAAACGTAAATTTTCCATCGACAACCAAGGCGCTGTCTACCCTTTCACGGATTTCATGGTCATACAGATAAACCATACGGTTGTTGTATGAATCGTCGGGTACAACGCCTTCAACGATATATGATTTAGGCGTCGAAGTACAGGCAGCAAACATAATCGCTGCAAATGAGCACATTACTATTAATTGTTTCATGTTTCTTTTTTTTATAAAAAATTTTGTGCAAATATAGGTGATTTTTTTGAATTACACACAGACGAATAAAATATTTTCATAAAAAATCAAAAAAAAATTGCATATATCAAAAATATGTTCTATCTTTGCAGTGTGAAAATTTCGTAAAAAAATGAACACAAAAGAACTCATTTGGGAAAGTCCCTGTTTTGATGATGCAGTTGATGTTATGGACGAAGAGGTTCGTCATTTGATACTGCATAACGACGATGTCAATACGTTTGACCATGTAATTGCCTCGCTTGTGGATATTTGTTATCATGATATTCATCAGGCAGAGCAATGCGCATATATAGTGCATTTCAACGGAAAATGCGACGTAAAAAACGGCGCGTTTGAAGAGCTTCATCTTATGAAGGATAAGTTAACAAGTAAAGGTTTATCAGTAACAATAGATTAAGGATATGTCAGTTGCGCTCATTATATTATTGATTGTTGTCGGGATCGCGCTCATGGTAGTGGAAGTAGTTGTTCTGCCTGGTATTACTATTTCCGGCGTGGCAGGCGCCCTGCTTATCGGATGCAGCGTATTTTTTACGTTCAAATGGTTTGGTAATACAGCAGGCATCTTTTCGCTGATAGGTACGGGGATATTGTTTATAGTGTTCATGGTCTATGCTTTGCGTGCAAAAACGTGGGACCGCTTATCGCTACATTCCGAAATCGACGGCAGAGTGAATGTCGTTGATACCAACAATATTAAGCAGGGCGACAGGGGAATGACCGTTTCGCGCCTTGCGCCGATTGGAAAAGTTCTCATACATGACAAAATCATGGAAGGAAAGTCAGAATTTGGGTTGATTGACGAAAACAGGGAAATAGAAGTAATTCACGTTAACGAATCAACCATTATCGTTCAAGAAATTAAATCGTAATACATTAATATATATAAATAACATCTTAAAAATTGTTCACATGGATATAACCTTTTTAGCCATCATTTTTGTAGCAGGTATCATATTTTTATGGATAATCCTGTATTTTATTCCGCTGAATCTTTGGTTTCAGTGTATTCTTACGCAAGTTAGAATTTCTTTGTTGCAACTGATTTTGATGCGTTGGCGGAAGGTTCCGCCGTCGGTCATTGTCTATGCTATGATAAACTCGAAGAAAGCCGGGTTGAATTTAAGCCCCGACCAGTTGGAAGCCCACTATCTTGCGGGCGGACGCGTAACGAAAGTTGTCAATTCGCTGATTTCAGCCGACAAGGCAAATATTCCGCTTGATTTTAAAGCGGCAACCGCCATCGACCTTGCCGGACGCGATGTATTGGAAGCCGTACAGATGTCGGTCAATCCGAAGGTTATCAACACGCCGCCGGTGTCGGCAGTTGCAAAAGACGGTATTCAACTCATTGCGAAGGCGCGCGTAACAGTTCGCGCCAATATCAAGCAATTGGTGGGTGGAGCCGGCGAAGAAACAATACTTGCCCGCGTTGGCGAAGGTATAGTGTCGTCAATCGGTTCATCGGCGTCGCATAAGTTGGTGCTTGAAAATCCCGATTCAATTTCTAAAGCGGTATTAAACAAAGGTTTGGATTCAAGTACGGCATACGAAATTCTTTCAATAGACATTGCCGATGTGGACGTTGGAAAGAATATCGGCGCACAATTGCAGATGGATCAGGCAAATGCCGATTTGAAAATAGCGCAGGCGCGCGCCGAAGAGCGTCGCGCAATGGCAGTAGCGCTCGAACAGGAAAACAAGGCAAAGATACAGGAAGCACGCGCCAAAGTAACATTAGCCGAAGCCGAAGTGCCTCTGGCTATGGCGGAAGCGTTCCGTAACGGAAACCTTGGTATCATGGATTATTATAAGATGAAGAATATCGAAGCCGATACTTCAATGCGCGAAGCAATAGGGAAACCTGCGGGGGGACCGGGGAAGCCGGTTAGTGGAACGTAATTTAGGTTCAAAGTTCAAAGTTCAAAGTTCAAAGTTTCAGGTTTCAGGTTTTGCGATGAAAAATAATCAATTTGTAATATCTTCCTCTGGGTTCGGCGGCATTTGTAATGCCGTCGGGTTGCAGAGATTGCGGGTCAAGCCCGCAATGACGCTTGAACGTTCGCATTCCGTTAGAGATGTGACCCTTGGTAGAGACGCGGCATGCCACGTCTGTACAGAGACACAGCATCCCGTTAGAGATGTGATGTCTTTTTCAGAGCGTCGTCATGCTGAACTTGTTTCAGCATCTCCTGCTGCGTTCGGCGGCATTTGTAGTGCCGCGGGGTTGCGGGGATTGCGGGTCAAGCCCGCAATGACGCTCGAACGTTCGCATCCCCGTTAGGATTGCATCTATCAGCGGTTATAGACAGGTTTTATAGGGTCAATGAACTTTGTCTTTTCTTTATTAGACGCAAGGTAGCGGATTGCCGCAGCGTCCACACAAAAAGTCGTAGAACCAAAAATATTAAGGTCGTTTCGTTTCGCGCGTCATTGCGGGCTTGACCCGCAATCTAATTATTTTTAGGAGATTGCGGGTCAAGCCCGCAATGACGCAGAGACGAAAAATAAAAAATGTACTTTTGTATTTTTCGTAACCTTATTTTCACCTTATTCCATTACAAAACAACCTTAATGCACAGAATATGTGCCAACTAACCCAAACCTTATTACCTTATTCCTCACGTAAAAATAAGGTAGCGGATTGCCGCAGCGTCTACACAAAAAGTCGTAGAACCAATAAAATTAAGTCCTAAATATCAAAGGCTAATATCCACGATTTTGCTGCTTCTATAATATTGTCTCTATGAGTATCATTGTTCAACGCTATTCTTCGATTTGGCTCAATACCCTGTTCTATACTGTTTTTTTCATTATCAAAAACGGGATTTGTCGAAAATTTCACAGTCCAGCCGTTGTACAGTTCGGCAGAGATTGGTACGCCGCCGCCGCCGCCCGTATTATCGCCCATGATATAGACTTGAGGCAGGCAACTCATCATGGAAACAAACAGATTTGCTGCGCTGTATACTTTCCGGTTTGTAAGTATCACTACAGGTCCGTGAAATTGGCTTTTACCGTCAGGTTCGACGTATCGTGCGAAATAATCGCTGAAATCATCGTGTCCTTTGCCCGTTTTGTAACGCACAAATCCCACGTGCGTCTTTTCTTTAGTAAATCTTGACGCCAGTAAATATGCTTCCGAAACTAATCCGCCACCATTATTGCGCACATCAATAATAACTCCTTTCAGTTCCTTAAATTCCGCCAGAGCATTATCCAAATCGTTACGGTTAAACTTGTCAGAAAAAGAAGGACAGCGGATATAGCCAATAGATTCGGGCAGAATAGTAAATGTAGTCTCACTATTGTTGTAATGAGCGTATCCGCCTTGTCTGTTTTGATTCCTGTAAATATTTATGCGCCGCAGGTCGAAATTATCGGGAAAACCGCTATACCAACCTGAAAAACAACGCGTATTGTATTCGCCTTCTATACATACATGCCCGTCGCGTAACTCTTCCAGCATTTGCGCCATCCGGTGGAACAGATGCGGCGACGTTGGGTCAATATTTTTCCAGTTACGGCAATAATCGGTGTATATCTTATCCCAGTCAACATCCTTTTCCTGAAAAAAACAGTAACGCTCATCAATAATTCTCCACAACAGGTCAATATTGTTTTGCGCTGTGTTTGGCTTCTGTTCGTCCATGAAAAGACTGTTGCACGAAGCCAGCAACAGCAATAACAGAAAAGAAATCGCCATATTCTTATGTGAAAGTACCATATTGTTCTATTCTACTCAAAATATTTAACGACACAAAAGTAATGTTTTTTTGGGAGACTTGCAAATATTTTTTATATTTTCGATATAATATTATACTTTTGCATGCTGAAATTATATGATGAATCCACCGCAATATGATATTATCGTAGCAGGCGCCGGTCATGCCGGTTGCGAAGCCGCTTGTGCGGCGGCAAATATGGGCGCCGATGTTCTTCTTGTCACTTTCGACATGGAAAAGATAGCCCAAATGTCGTGCAATCCTGCTATGGGCGGCGTCGCTAAAGGACAAATAGTAAGAGAAATAGATGCGCTTGGCGGACAGTCGGCTATTATA
>Ga0099364_10011608_pt1 | contig 12011 bp, 9 predicted proteins | sample TergutTh196P3_FD_73070 | JGI IMG/M metagenome (GOLD analysis project Ga0099364, IMG submission 73070) | Microcerotermes parvus P3 segment gut microbial communities from Pointe-Noire, Republic of the Congo - Th196 P3 | ecosystem: Host-associated > Arthropoda: Insects > Digestive system > Gut ...
CCTCGCTGGTGGTGTCTTCTTCCTCTGCGCGGTTGATTATTTTGTCGTCCACGTCTGTGAAGTTCTGAACAAAGGTGACATCAAACCCTTTATATTCGAAAAATCGGCGCAAGGCATCGAAAACTATCACCGGTCGAGCATTTCCCACATGGATAAAGTTGTACACCGTGGGACCGCAGGCATACATCTTAACTTTCCCCTCTTCAATCGGAATGAACTCTTCTTTTTTCTTTGTCATCGTGTTATATAACTTCATTGTATTCTCTCCACATTATGATATACGTCAATTATAGGTTAAGTATGTCTGCAAAGTCAAGATTCAATTCTTTTTTTGCTCTCCAAATAATGCCCAGGAGCTGCTATGGGTGATAGTGGCTTCGACAAAGCTGCCTAGAATATCGCTATCACCATGTATATGAACGAGCCTGCCGCCATTGGTTCGCGCTTTTAGGGGATACCTTTCATCATGGGACTCCTCATCAACAAGGACAGTCACAGTCTTTCCGATATATTTGGCGTGCTTGTCTTCGGAAATTGCATTTTGCAGCTCTATGAGCCGATCGAACCTTAGCTGTTTCTCTTCACGCGTTGCAAAATCCTCCATTGATGCAGCAGGCGTACCTGGACGCTTAGAATATATGAATGTGAACATTGCGTCAAATTGCGCTTTTTCCACCAAGCGCAAGGTTTCTTCAAATTCCTCTTCCGTTTCTCCCGGGAATCCCACGATAACATCGCTGGTTATGACAATGTCCGGCATCAGTTCCCTAGCCATCTCTATTTTTGCCAGGTACTGCTCCTGGGTATATCCCCTGTTCATCAGCTCCAATATGCGGTCGCTTCCAGCTTGAAAGGGCAGGTGGATATGCCTCGCTGCCTTTTTGCTCTTTGCCATTGATTCGAATAGCTTCCTCGATGCGTCCTTTGGGTGGCTTGTCATAAATCGAATGAGAAACTCCCCATCTAGATCGTTTATCATCTCGATGAGCGATGCAAAATCGATGTTGGCATCCAGCCCCGCTCCATAGGAATTCACGTTCTGCCCGAGGAGGGTGATGTCTTTATACCCCTGGGCTATGATGTCCCTCGCCTCTTGGATGATGTCATCTGGTTTTCTACTGCGCTCCTGCCCCCTCACATGGGGGACGATGCAGTATGTGCAAAAGTTGTTGCAGCCGTACATGATGGGAAGCCATGCTTTGATTGCTTTATCCCTGTGTATCGGGAGTCCTTCGATTATGTAGCCTTCGCCTATGAAACCATCACCGACTTCATTGGCAAAGCTGCGGCTGTTCGTTGAAAACGCCGCTTCGTATCTCGATCCGGTGAGTGCTTGGAGCAGCATTTCGGGAAAACGCCAAAGGTTGTTTGGGGAGAACATTATGTCCACGTGCTTATATGACTGCCGTATCTTTTCTGCCACTTCCCCAATGGCAGCCATGCAGCCGCAAAAGGCGATAATCTGGGAGGGCTTCGCCTTTTTTGTATGCACCAACGCACCCACGTTGCCATAGACCCGGTTTTCCGCATTTTCCCGTATGGCGCAAGTGTTGATGATTATAACATCCGCTGCAAACTCGTCCCCAGTGAAGCCATAACCCATTTCGGCGAGCATCCCCCGAAGCCTCTCGCTGTCAGATTCGTTCTGCTGGCAGCCGTATGTGTCGATGTATGCCATCGGCTGCCCTTGGCGAGATTCCGATATCTCCCGAACCCTGCCCATGATTGCTCTTTGCTTATCGATTTCTTCAATTGGTAATTGCATTTTCCCCACCTGAATAGTTATATTCGCTGTACCAAGGGGATTTTATCATTTTACACCGGATATTTCAACTTGCTATTTTCGTTCTTTCGTTCAGAGTATGAGTAACAGTCGTAATAATCTTACGTTTATGCGATGTCAAGTATAATATGATGATACAATACTATTAAAAAATCGGTGAAAATTAGTGATGTCTGGTGAATTATTGGCAGAATTGCGAAAAGACATAAATATGACGCAACAAGACCTAGCAGATTATTTGAGAGTGAGCAAAGATAGCATATCGAAATATGAGCGCATGGAGGTTGCTCCACCCGACGACATCAAGATTAGGCTTGCGCAATTGTTTAATGTGTCTATTGACTATCTGATGGGCTTATCGAGAGTTGCATCCTATGATGAATACATTCCTTTTCCAAATAATACCCCGATGGAGATTCGCGAGAAAACCATCAAGTATATGGAAAAGCTTATGGACGAGTATGAAATGCAAGAAAGATAATAGCATTATCAACACAGCGAAAATAAACTTGCATAAACTGAGCAAATAACATAGAATGTAGGAAACTGCCTATGCACAGGGTTAAATGATTCCTACCACTTCCGAGATAGGTGAACCAAAAAGCAGATGATAAAAACAAACGAAAGCTGCACCTTGTGTATTGCAATCACTTATGTGCAGCGCATAGAAAGGCGGTTTTGAAATGAAAGCATTGAAGAAGAAAATAGCATTTGTGCTGGTTGTGGCAACGATTGCACTCTGCCTGGCAGTGACGGCTTTGGCTGATGGTAAGCAAGTTTTGCTAGCGAATAGCACATGGGAGTCTAGCAAGACAGGTGTAGTTGCTTATGTGATGGCAGACGGACAATGCTATGTAAGCATAGTTTTTGGTGGTAACTCAGACTATTCATATAATGGGGTTGCTACCGTTGTATACTTTATTTCTACCCAAAGGTATATATACGCATTAACCTCGCAATACTCTGCTGCAGCGTATTGGGAAACCTATAACTGAGCAGTGGCAATGTATGCCTATTCAAATTAAAAAATCTATAAACCCTTTTAACAATGCCGAGGTGGCCTACCATCTCGGCACACCACTAATTAAACAAGGGGTGACCTTGCACCATGAGGACTAGATTCATAGCGATATTCCTTTTTTTTTCCATGATGGCTATGATACCGTCATGCACAACAAATAACGCTGGTAGCAATGCGGAAAAAGAGCAGATGTTTGATTTAATAAAAACAAACGGACAATGGCACGGGAGCATCAAAAACGATTTGGTCGATAAGGAAATCGTCTATATATCAGCTACGAACCAGCAAACAAATAAAGTATACTACAATAGGATAGATACCAACACTGGCGCAGTTACTCAGTTGGAAGTCCATCACCTATTCGATGCTGACTATACATTGTTTGAACTCTTCCCTCTCGAAGATGGCGGATTCTATATATTCGCCCGTACGCCGACAGTCGATAAGCAGATACTCAAGCGTTTCGATGCTAACTTCGATCCCATGTACGAGATCAACCTCCTAAATTATATTGAACTTACATACCATGAAATTTTCAACGTCGAGACTTATAGCTACAATATTTGCGGGACAACCAGCGATGGTGATGTGGTTGTCGAAACGCAAAAAGAGGTATTCACCATTGCCCCCGATGGCGAGCGGAAACAGTCCTGGGTATACGAAAATCCGAGCGGATATACAACCCACCACATCGAAGCCCTGGTTTCTGGCAACGATATTTATCGGTTAGAGTACGACATCCCGAGTGACAAAATTTCCATTAGCACGCTCAACTCAGACGGCTCAATCGTACCTTTCGCCGAGGTCGGCAGCGTGTATTTCACCGTGATGTTAGACAAAGGTGTATTCTATGTTGCGGACGATTCCGAACAAAAACTATATAGATTAAACGATGAGAGCGAAATGGTGTTTCTACTAGATTATTCTGTAGTGAGGTCAAGTAGGAATTTCCATGAGATCACGTCCTTGCAGGATGGCCGGTATATCGCTTGGATATCCATTGATTACTATATAATCAGCACTAGTAATGAAGAAGAGCAATGTGGTATTGAAGACGAGAGGGTGACAATCACCTTAGCCACTTTTGGATCTGGACAGCTGATAAGGGAATCTATTTACAACTTCAACCAAAAAAACAATGAATACACCATTGAAATCGTTGATTACAGCGAGATCGAGAGTGGGTTGGCAAAACTTAACGTCGAAATAATTGCAGGAACAGCCCCTGACATTTTGTACTGGGGGTTTGGTCTGACAGGAAACATCAATCCTGAGGTCTATAGCAGTGCGGGTGTGCTCCTTGACCTGTACCCATACATCAATAGCGACGAAGATATTGGCATGGGTGCGATATTGCCAAACCTACTCGAAGCTCTCCAGTTCGCAGGCGATGAGCTGTACGAAATGCCCCTTAGCGTTTTTCTCATGTTCGTTGCTGGGAGCATCGAGGTCGTTGGCAGCGAACCCGGTTGGACTTTCGATGAATACTTCGCATTACTCAGACGATATCCAGATGCAACCTTGCCCTTTGGCAGTGCTCATTGGAGCTCTATACTGAGCAGTGCTTTGTCAAATAACTATAGAACCTTCGTAGATTGGGAAAAGGGAGAAGCACATTTTGACTGCGAGGAATTCTCTAGGCTACTAGAGATGGCAAAAGACTATTGGAACCATATTGATGCCCAGGTTATCGAAGCCGTAAGTATCCAAGAAGGCAAGCAGTTGCTAACAACCAATATCCTTAGTAATGTATCATCTATCCAGCGTTTCCCTGCCTTGTTTGGCACGGAAGTGAATTATATAGGCTTTCCCACGGAACGAGGCGTAGGCAACTCCTTTATCCTCAACGGCAGCATATCTATCAACGCAGCATCTGATTACCCCGATGTGTGCTGGGAGTTTCTCAAGTCAATGCTCTCATATGAAATGCAACTAAACCGAAATGCTGGCTTCCCTGTGACTGTTGATGCACTGAACCACAGGCTCGATAACGCCCCCCAATTTGAAGAAGCCGCCGGTTTCTTATATTCAGACAACGAGGGCAACAGTTGGAGCGTACGGTTAGAGGACGCAAGCCTGGAAGACATCGCACTGGTACGCAGCCTCATCACATCATGCGACCGCATTTTTAGGATAAACAACGACATAATGGCAATCATCGAAGAGGTAGCGCCTTCATATTTCAGCGGTGACAGGACGCTGGAAGACACCATAGAAATTATCCAGTCTCGCGCACAGGTCTACGTCAGCGAGCGCAGCTGGTAGCAGCGTATCTGGCATATATTCAATCTATACCAATGCGCTAGCTTTCAATACAAGCGAAACGTACCACGCAGAACAAACCACACTCGTCAATAGTAGCTTACGCATCAGATCGAATTCGATTGGCGCTGCGTCTATTGAACAAAAATAACCAAAGGAGATACCTAATGAAAACTATGAAAAAAACGGTTATGCTGCTTATCATCGTGCTTATTGTAACATCATCTACCACAACAGCCTTAGCAGGACAACACACAGATGCGATACGAGTTTATGCGAATGTACCATTGCAGTTGACACGGGTGACGCGAGGCGGAACGTTATATGCTGACAACGCCAATGCGTATCTATCATGGACGATCGATACAAAATGACGACTTCATATGGAGGAAGCGTCTCGATACTCTTTCCCGAATACGAGATACGCACGATGTTTATACTATCGACGAGCGATGCCTGGCTTGTATTAGATACTTGGGTATAGAATAACACAAGGGGCTTGCTGAAACACACAATAGGACGGTTCTCCTATGCGATTCGAAATCGCATAGGAGAACCGTCCTATTGTGTGTTATTTTGTCAAGTGAAAATAATCAGGGCAATCGCATAAAAAGAAACATAAAGCGAGATAAAGCAAGCAATGGCAAAGAAAAGTATGTATAAGGGGATTGCGGAAAATACGCAGTCCCCTGTTGCTTTTCGCTTCGATGTATACTATAATATAGTATACATTAAAAAGGAGGAGCGATTATGTCAAAGCATCCAGACTGGGTCAACGCATACAAAGAGAAAGGGACGTCGATCAAGAAGGTGGGCAACGAGTACTACCTGTACAGCGCCACGTCGAAGCGAGTGCCGGGCATGAAGTACCCGCAGCCGGTCGAGACGTATATCGGGAAGATAACAACGCAGGGGCTGGTAAGGACGGAAGTGAGGAAGATATCCACCGACAGGGTCAGGGTCTTCGAGTACGGGATGTCGTACGCAATGCAGTGGCTGCTGCCGGAGGCTTTCCTGATTAACGCCTACGACAAGGAGACACTGCGCTTTGCGTTCCTGCACATCGTGGGGAGCGTGTCCCCGAGGAGCTACCTGCTCAGGGGCGTCGAGCTGCCGGGCACAGCCGAGCTCCAAATCAACCTGAACCTGCAGTACAAAAGGTACGAGCGGCTCGCGGGCGTGAAAATAGAAGACCTGCGCCCGCTGTCGGAGCTGTACCTGGTGGAGACGAGGGAATGCGACATGCTGTCGGAAGTCACGCCCGAGATGGTGGCGATGCTTGCAGAACTGGGGGTGGAACTCGGTGAAGTATAAATTCGAGCCGCTCAATACACTGGCGGCGATATTCAGCACCATAACAGACCCGCGGGACAACCGCGGGAAACGCCACAAGCTGCTGGACATATTCATACTGGCAATATTCGGGCTGCTGTGGGGGCATACGGACTTCACGAACATGGTGCTTGACCTCAGGTACCAAGAGGACTACTTCACGGAGCTGCTGGGGCTGGAGAACGGCATCCCATCGCACGACACGTTCAGCGCGGTGTTCAGCATCATTGACCCCGCCGAGTTCCTCGAGTGCTTCATCCAGTGGCTAGTCGAGCTTACGCGCACGGCGGGAATGCACGTGGCGATCGACGGCAAGGCGGTCCGCGCCGCCTGCGAAAAAGTGTACCGGAAGAAAGTGCCCGTGCTGATCAACGCCCTCGTGGTGGACACCGGCATCTGCATAGGGCAGCTCAAGGTGGATGCAAAGACGAACGAAATCAAAGGCATCCCTGAACTGCTGGGCTGGCTTGATTTGGCGGGTGCCGTGGTCACTATTGACGCCATAGGGTGCCAAAAGGAAATCGCCAGGCTCCTGGCCGCCAAGGGCGCGGACTTCGTGCTGCCGGTGAAGGACAACCAGCCGAACATGCACAGCGACATCCGGCTGGAGATGGACACAGTCATCGCCGACCAGCGCGCAGAAGCTGCGGCGGCTAGGAAATACGCTCAAAGGGGCACAACAATAGAGACCCCGCTCACCGACAAGCTGGGCATCCACCAGGAATTCGACCAAGGACACTCCAGGATCGAGCGCAGGACGTACTACATGTTAAACGACTCCTCATGCATAGCCACGGAGGAATGGCCCGAGGTAGCCGGAGTGGGCATGGTGGTCAGGGAGCGGCTCGTCGTGCACAGGGGCGACGACGGCGAGATTGTCGACGAGCCGCCCACGGTCGAAACGGAAACATACATACTCAGCAGACCCATGAGCGCCGAGGAGTTTGGCTGTCACGCGAGGGGGCACTGGGCCGTGGAGAACAGCTTCCATTGGGTGCTTGACGACGTACTGCGCGAGGACCGCTGCACGGCGAGGAAAGGGCACGCAACCGAGAACCTGGGGCTGATGCGTAAAATCGTCTACAATATGATGAAGCTGGACGACGCCGTACGCGGCATGTCCGCGAAGGCAAAGCAGGTGTATTTCCGGAACAATATGGATGCGGTATGCAGGCTGATATTCGAGGTGGTCCCCGGCGCAAAGGCGTAGCCTGCGTATATATTAGAATACCAAGGCATGTTTTTTCCAGAAAAACTGTGTCCTTGGTTCGGCGCGCCCAAAAGCCAGATTGTTCGCGCCCTGCACACCGTAGCGTCGCGCTGCAGGGAGGGCGGGGAGAAAAAGACCGCTGGTTCGCTGTGTGTTTGTGGGGCAGTGCGACGCGGATGGTCTGCTCAATGTCTAATAGTTTTTATGCGATTGCCCTGAAAATATTTAGTTTAGGATATTATTTTCACGAAAAATGTGCTATAATCTCCAATTGAGAAAAACGATGTACCGACATGAAAGGCATTTATATGATAAAACAAGTGATTTCAAAGGTTTTCGGCACCCACAGCGACAGGGAACTCAAGTCGCTAAAGCCAATAGTGGACAAAATCGAAAACCTGGAACAAGAATACAAAGAACTATCTGACGAAGGACTGAAAGCTAAAACCCAGCATTTCAAAGAACGGCTCCAGCAGGGCGAAACCCTGGACGACATCCTGCCGGAAGCCTTTGCCGCTGCTCGGGAAGCTTGCGACCGAGTCCTGGGGATGCGCCCCTACCACGTCCAGCTGATTGGAGGAATAGTGCTTCACCAAGGACGCATCGCCGAAATGAAGACCGGAGAAGGCAAAACCCTGGTGGCTGTCCTCCCCTCCTACCTCAACGCCCTTACCGGAAAAGGTGTCCATATCGTCACCGTAAACGACTACCTCGCCCGCAGAGACAGCGAATGGATGGGGAAAGTCCATAGATTCATGGGTCTGCGCGTTGGGCTGATAGTCCACGGACTCAGCAGCGAGGAACGCAGGGAATCCTATGCAGCCGACATCACATACGGCACCAATAACGAGCTAGGCTTTGACTACCTGAGGGACAACATGGCTCTATATAAAAGAGACATGGTCCAGCGTGGACACATCTTTGCCATAGTCGATGAAGTCGACTCGATTCTCATAGACGAAGCCCGCACGCCGCTGATTATTTCCGGACAAGGCGACCAATCCACAGATATGTACAAAAACGTCAACGACTTCGTAATAAAGCTGAAAAAAGTCGTTTACGCATCCACAGACGAAAAAGCACAGGAAGACGAAACCCTTGACGCAGACTACATCGTCGACGAAAAAGCGCGCTCGTCCACCTTGACTGCAAGGGGAATCGAGAAAGCAGAGCGTCATTTCAATTTGGAAAACCTGGCTGATCTTGAGAATAGCACGCTCTCGCACCACATCAACCAAGCCCTCCGCGCCAACGGCATAATGCAAAGGGACGTTGACTATGTTGTAAAAGACGGCGAAGTCATCATCGTCGACGAATTCACCGGTCGCCTCATGCTCGGCAGGCGCTACTCCGAGGGGCTCCACCAAGCTATCGAAGCAAAGGAACGGGTCGAGGTCGCCAGAGAGAGCAAAACACTGGCAACCATTACGTTCCAGAACTATTTTCGCCTCTACTCCACGCTCTCCGGAATGACAGGCACCGCCCTCACCGAATCCGAGGAATTCGCTGCCATATACAATCTCGATATTATAGAAATCCCCACAAACAGGCCACTGGTGAGAATCGATAATCCCGATGTTGTCTATAAAAACGAAAACGGCAAGTACAGGGCAATAATCGAGCAAATCATCCAGTGCCACGAAAAAGGGCAACCAGTCTTGGTGGGAACTGTGTCGATCGAAAAAAGCGAGCTACTCAGCAGCATGCTGAAAAAAAGAGGAATCGACCACAACGTACTCAACGCCAAGCGCCACGACATGGAAGCGGAGATAGTCGCCCAAGCGGGAAAAATAAGGGCGGTAACAATCGCTACTAATATGGCAGGGCGCGGAACGGACATCATGCTGGGAGGCAATCCGGAATACCTGTCGAAAAACGACATGAAAAAAGCGGGACTGTCAGATGAGCTGATCGCAGAAGCAACTGGATTTGCTGAAACCGACAACGAGGAGATTATCTCAGCCCGCAAAATGTTTGCCGAAAGCATGGCAAAACACAAGGAAAACACTTCAAAAGAAGCCGAAAGAGTCAAAGAATGCGGAGGCCTCTTCATCTTGGGAACCGAGCGTCACGAAGCCCGACGCATCGATAACCAACTACGCGGTAGAGCCGGACGCCAGGGAGATCCGGGCGAATCAAAGTTTTATATAGCATTGACAGACGACATTATGCGACTATTCGGTTCGGAACGCATCATGGGAATGATGGAAAAGCTCGGTCTCGAAGAAGACACTCCCATCGACCACAAGATGCTGTCAAATGCCATAGAATCGTCTCAGCGCAACGTGGAAAGCCGCAATTTCCAGTCGAGAAAGAGCGTCCTGGAATACGACGATGTTATGAACCAGCAACGAGCGCTCATATACGGACAGAGACAGAGGGTACTCGATGGCGACGATTTGCGGGATGTCATCTTGTCGATGATTTCTGAAGTCATATCCGGCTCCGTTGCCTCCTGCTTTCTCGAATCGGAAAGCATCACAGAGCAAGCCGCTCTATCAAACGGGCTTGCCCCCCTCGAAAGCCTATTCCTTCAAAGGGGATCAGTAAAGCTCTCCGATGTGGCTGGCTTCGGCAGAGAGGAACTGGAAGCCCTCCTTGAGGAAAAAGCGCAAGCAGTATACTTGTCAAAGGAAAAGGATTTCGGCACCATCCCCGATTCCGATACACTTCTCATGCGAGAGCTGGAACGAGTGATCATGCTGCGTGTTGTCGACGAGTTCTGGATGGAGCATATCGATGCAATGGACAGCCTGCGGGACAGCGTACGTCTACGAGCCTACGGCCAGATCAACCCCATCGATGAGTATAAAAGGGATGGCTTCGATATGTTCGAAGAAATGGTCAACGGCATAAAAGAAGAAGTCGTCCGCAGGATTTTCACGGTTCACATCAGCAAAGAGAACCCCTTACAGCGAAGCGGTGTTTCCAGGGTGCAAAACGCAGCTGCCCAAAATATCGCTAGCGTCGGCGGCGATGCAACCGTCAGGAAAGAACCGGTGAAAAAAGCTCAGAAAATCGGCCGCAACGCCCCCTGTCCTTGCGGGAAGCAGCGCCCGAACGGGCTACCGATGAAATATAAAGACTGCTGCGGCAGGAGCGCATGAGGTGAAACGTGTTTAAAAGCAACAGCACTAAGGGAGTCGAATTCATGACTGCGCCAAACATTGGCACAATCCACGGGTTTACGACAAGGTATGGCGGTGCCAGCGCAGGCATATACGAATCCATGAATCTTGGTCAAAGCATTGGCGACGATAACGACAATGTCAAAGAGAACTTTGCAAGACTGCGCAGCGCGCTCGGTCTGCCCCTAAACTGCTTTGTATGCACAAAGCAAGTCCATGGCAAGCAGGTCAGCATCGTGACACAAGCTGGCGGAACAGAACCGCCAACGCCCCCTGAGTCGGAGACCGACGCATTGATTACAAACGTGCCAGGCGTCGCCCTTGTGATATTTGTTGCAGACTGTGTCCCCATATTGCTTTTCGATGACGAGCTCGCCGTAGTCGCTGCGGTCCATGCCGGCTGGCGCGGGACAGCACTGAACATATCGGGCACTGCTGTTTCGAAGATGGCAGAAACATATGGCTGCTCGCCAGGTAATATTAAAGCAGCAATCGGACCTAGCATTTCCCAATGCTGCTACGAAACCGACATCGATGTTGCAGATGCAATGCGCTCCGTTTTGGGATCTGATGCAGAATTGTGTATTAAACCCGCCGGCGAAAAGTATATGATTGACCTTAAAGAAGCGAACAGACTACTTCTTCTGAAAGCCGGAGTCACCAATATAAGCATATCCGATGAATGCACGTCATGCAGCAGCCAAAAATACTGGTCTCATCGGAAAACAAAAGGGCAGCGCGGCAGTCAAGGGGCTGTCATCGCTCTTAAATGAGGAACGATTCATGAAGAGTTGTCAGCTCTCAAAACGAATACTCCCCCTGGTCACAGCCATGCTGCTGTTTCTGCAAAGCTGCCGATTCGGCGCAGCTTCCTCCACCCTTTCCTCATTTGAAGATGAAACACCCGTCACCACATCTCCATCACCCGACACCCACGCCAGCCCACCTAAAACACCGGGCGACCTTACGATACGTTATGTTCCAGACAGTACGGCGAACCCCATCACCAGTCTATCCAGGGATAATATCGTCATGTCTTCCCTGTTGTATGAAAGCCTTTTTACCCTCGACGGAAACCTGAACGCCGAACCCGAGCTATGCGAGAGTTGGACAAGCGAAGACAACATTACATACACATTCACCATTAAAGAAAACGTTGCCATGAGCGATGGATCGGGTCTGACATCTGACGATGTGGTATATTCCCTTAGGCAAGCGATGCAGCGCGGCAGATTCGTCAATCGGCTGAGAACAATCAGAAGCGTTTCATCTAAT
>Ga0099364_10011609_pt1 | contig 12010 bp, 8 predicted proteins | sample TergutTh196P3_FD_73070 | JGI IMG/M metagenome (GOLD analysis project Ga0099364, IMG submission 73070) | Microcerotermes parvus P3 segment gut microbial communities from Pointe-Noire, Republic of the Congo - Th196 P3 | ecosystem: Host-associated > Arthropoda: Insects > Digestive system > Gut ...
ATGGATTGGCAAAAAAGCTGGAGGCTTTTGTCAAGTCCGGTGAAGCCAAACGGTTATATGCAAAGTTCTACTCGCGTAAAGATTGCACCGCTGAAATTCCCGAGAGGCCGCTACTGTTTACTCCGTCCCACGCCTCCCGTATGCTCAAGGAGTTGGCCAAGAAGGCCGGCATCCCCATCGAAACCAAAGAGGGGATGATCGTATTTCATGGATCTAGAACAACTTACATAGATCACCTAGTTCAGCGGGCGGACACCAAAACCGTCCAAGCACTGGCTCGCCACGAAGATCCCAAGACCACATTGAACATCTATGCCCGGGTACATGATGAGCGACTTCGGATGGCGGCCAACGACTTGGAAAAGGCAATAATAGCTAAGGAAAATTGGCAGTTCCGTGGCAGATCAGAAAAATATGGGGGTGGCAATAAAATCGCAACCACCGATGTAATCAACGGTTGCGAGGTTACAAACGTGGTGGAGGCGGCGGGAATCGAACCCGCGTCCTGCGACAAGTCTGGAGGAAGCCGCTCCGTGCGCAGTCGGTGATTGAGTCTCGCCTTTCGCCGGTTCACTGACAGACCGGACCAGGCCAGCCCAGATTTAGTCTTGACCTCGCGGCGGCTTGGGCTTGTCTACGCGATGTCCAGCCGATAGCGGCCTGTGATTCCCCCCATCGGCGTCAGGGGCCACAGGCGCGGCCTAATTATTAGGCAGCGAGAGCATAATCATGCTCGGCAGTTATTAGTGTGATCGGCTTTTTTACGGGGCCAACCGATCAACCCCGGCACGCTGCTTCAACCTCGCCCGTCCAGTCGAATCCAAATCGCCCCCAGCTTGCGGCATTCACCAAAAACCTCTATGACAAACTTCGGCAAATAACCCCGCCATCCGCCGACATGCAAATCTTATTCGACCGCCTGCGGGAATGCAATGAGAATTTGGCCTTGCCGGCGGGCACCGGTATCACTCCCCGGCCGGCGCCGACAACGGAAACAGCGGCCTGTACCACCAGTCAACCCCAAATTCCTCGTGCAGCCGCTTCAGCCGGCCGTGCCAACGCTCCGCCAACACCCCAGTGTCATCCACCACTCCCGTTTCGCAAAAATATAATCTGCACCCGAGTACCCTACCCTCCCGCGCACCGCAACGCCCGCCGCTCTGAAAAGGGCAGCGCAGGCCGGCGGCAAGCAATTCCGGAGAAGAGTCGGGGTAGGGAGGAAAGCGGGCGCTCCGCGCCAGATACCACCGCTCCAGCTGGCTGGCGAAGACCATATGCTCCGCCTCGTCGAAACGACAACATCGACCGCACCCGGCACAGGCGCGGCCCGCCAACTCCCGTGAGAGTTCCTGATAAAAGGTCCGCATGGCCTCAAACCAGGGAACCTGGCCTCGCCTCATTCCTGAATCGTCTCCGGGGCCACGCCCAACTGGGTAAGGCGCGTCCGGTAACTGGAAAGAAGCCGGACCTGGCGCTGCAAAGTTTCCCGGTATTCATTCACCAGCGCCTCCCGCTCCTCCAGCCTGGCGTGCAAATTTTTGATTTGCTCCTCAAGGGTGGCGGTATTCTTGACGTGGGCCATGGCTTCCCCGTGCAAGTCCAAGACCACCTCTTCTACGCCGCGGAGCCGTTCGGCATCGACGCCGGCCAGGGGAACACCCATGCTCTCCAGCCTGAAGAGACTTTCCGAAACCGCCGCCAGCCCGGCCCTGGCGTCATCGTTTCCCAACTCTCCCGGGAGGATGAGGTAGCCGAGAATCAAAAGAAGCGGCAACAGCACCGATGCAAACAACCACACCGGCACCCCTCGCCCGCCCGTCACAATCTCTCTGAGAAGCGGCCGCTGCGCCTCACGCACGGAGCGGGAAACGACCTCCCCCAGTTTATTGTCCTGCAGTTCCGAAAAAACCACGGGAAGCTGTCGCGCCACGGCGCCGGAGATGGACCCTGTCACCCGATCTTCCAGCGTCCGGCCGATTTCATCCGCCACCCGATGGGAAAGTTCGTTCCGCCATTCATCCAAGCCGACAAACCTGGCGACGGCGTTTTTGATCTCGCCGGTCAAGCCGTCAAGGCGGGAGGAATTCGCCCTTTGCTCCCGCATCACCTCATCCACTACCCTGGTTCCGACTCCCGTCGCCAGACGCTCGCCCAGCTCGCTGAGGCAGACAGCCAGCGTCCGCTCCTGACCGCAACCGGGACCGGCGCTATCGGCAAAGCCGAGAACTTCCCGCTTCCGCGCCTCCCGAAATTCATCATGCCATGCCGAAAACAGGGCCTTGGCTTCCTTGACTTGTTCAGCCAGGGCGATCAGGGAATCCTGATCCATACGGGCCAAAAGACGGTCGGCCTTTTCGTCGAGATCGGAAAAACCGTCGGCCAGACGGGAGTCGAGGCTTTTCAGGCTCAGGGCCAGACTCTCCAGCCACTCCAGGATCAGGCGCCTACCGCCGGCCACATCCACGGGATCGGCGTTTTCCGATATCGGGCGCCGCCGGCCGGCCGGCCGCAACTCCGGAACGGCTTGTTGGGCCGACGATGACGCTTCGCGGTTGATTCCGGCGATGATGACCTCGCTGCCCTCCCGCACCGCTTCCGGTCGGATGATGCGTTCCCCTTCGTCCAAGGTCAGAAGGCGAAGTTCGGAACCGCAGCGCTTGCAATTATATCGCTTGTCCGGAACAAGATTCCTTATCCGATACACCAAAACGCAATCGGGACACGCCATTCTCACAGGTTCTTCCACAGCCGGCCTTTTCCCTTCGAGAGCGTATCAATATCCACAGGTATGCCGACGCTACACCTTTACCCGCTTCGACATGTCCAGAACCCCCATGGGCCTGAATTCGCCGATAAGCGGCAGGCCATAGGTCAGAAAGGCTTCGGTGACGTCGTTTTTGGACGGGGCGATAAATTCGGGCGGCATACGGCGTGTTTTGCCGGCGACGTTTTTCAGCGGAACCAGCTTGTAGTCGGCCCGGTACGGATGATCCGAAACCCGGACGATGGCGCAGGAACCATCGATATTTCCGGACTGGGCCTTGGAAGCGGCGAATCGGCCAAGAGCCAGCGCCTCCTCCCGGTCGACCGGACTCTGATCGGGGAAGGAGCGCTGAACATAACCAAAGGTGTCGCCGCGGGCACGGAGCTTCTTGACGACGCCGGACTCTTCCATATGCTTCTTCAGGTAGTTGACCAGACCATCGGCAAGAGCGCCGGTGCCGGAAAGCTGAACGTTGCCGTGGCTGTCCTTTTCGAGGGTGTCGGAACTGGACAAAACTTGGAGAATGGGTGTGTGCTTATCGTCCTCAATGCCCTCGGAAACGGCGATGACGCAACGCCCAAGCCGCTTGTAGACGGCGGTCGCATCGTTGGCGAAGGTCTCCAGGTTGAATGGAATCTCCGGCAGATAGATGAGGTGCGGGCCGTCGTCCGGACCGGCGCGGCCGAGGGCGGAGGCGGCGGTAAGAAAGCCGGCGTGGCGGCCCATGCAAACGCCGATGTAAAGTCCCCCGAAACACTGGTTGTCAAGGCTGACGCCGCGGAAGGCGTTGGCGACATAGCGGGCGGCGGAACCGAATCCGGGTGTATGGTCGTTTTCCATCAAATCGTTGTCGACGGTTTTGGCGACATGGAAAACGCGAAGCTCGTATTCACGGTCGCGGGCGGCGTCGTTGATGATGTCGAGGGACTCGGAGGTGTCGTTGCCGCCGATTCCGAAGGCGTAACGGATATTGTGCTTCTGGAAAACGTCCAGCATCTTGGTGTTATCTTCGGCGCCGGGCTTCTTCCGGGTGGAAGCGAGTTGGGAGGCAGGGGTGTAGCTGATATCCTGAAGGGCGCCGGCGGTCTGAGCTTTCAGATCGATGAAAATCTCCTTCATGATACCGTCGATGCCGTTGATGGCGCCCCAGATGTCCTGGATGTCCTTATTGAGCATTAGCCCTTGGACCACACCGACCCAAGAGGCATTGATGACGGCGGTGGGACCACCCTGCGTGAAGATGACCGCCCTACCCTTGATGGTACCTGCCATGATGTTCGCTCCTTTGATGTGAAAAGGCTCCCAAAAAAACCGACTCCTCCGGCAAACGGCGCCTGTTTTTATACTGAAGCCACTTGAAATTTCGGTTTCTAGAACCTATTGCCGGCAGTGCGCGCATAGGTTACAAGATCAAAAAGCCGAATTTTAGCGCACTCCGGTACATCCGCCGGACTTTGCTAAAATTAGCACAAGCGCGCCATGACGCAAGCTTTTTCCAGGCGGTCCCCGAAAGGATGCGCCGCCGTAAGCGATGGTTTTTTGTGGAATAGGCGTCACCGCAAGCTGATTCGTCCATCCTCCACGGTCACCTCGACCGTTGCGCCGTCCCGATACCGGCCTTCCAGGATCTTCTCGGCGATGGGGTTTTGCAGCCGGTTTTGTATAACCCTGGCCAGCGGACGGGCGCCGAAATCGGGATCGTAGCCTTCCCTGACCAACAAGTCCGCAGCGGCACGATCCACCTCGAGGCGCAGTTTCCTGCCCGCAAGGATTTTCTGGAGCGAACGAAGCTGGATATCCAGGATCTCGCGAATCCGCTCCTCGTCAAGCCTGTGGAAGATGATCACGTCGTCCAGGCGATTCAGGAACTCGGGGCGGAAATGCTCCCGCAGGATAGTCTGGACGCGATTCCGAAACGCCGGCAAATCGAGATCCTTCTCGGCGGCGATTTCCCGCGAACCCAAATTCGAGGTCATGATGATGATGGTGTTGGTGAAATCCACCGTCCGCCCATGGCCGTCAGTAAGACGCCCCTCGTCGAGAACCTGCAAAAGCACGTTGAAGACATCGGCATGCGCCTTTTCCATTTCATCGAAAAGCACCACCGAATAAGGCCGCCGCCGCACCGCCTCGGTAAGGTAGCCGCCCTCCTCGTACCCGACATAACCGGGCGGCGCGCCGATCAGTCGCGCTACCGAATGCTTCTCCATGAACTCCGACATGTCTATCCGCACCAGGTTGTGGATATCGTCGAAAAGGAACTCGGCCAGCGTCCGCGCCACCTCGGTCTTGCCGACGCCGGTGGGGCCGAGAAAGATAAAACTTCCGCTGGGTCGGTCCGGCCGTTGCAGGCCGGCCCGGCTGCGCCGTACCGCATTGGCGACGGCGGCGAGAGCGGAGTCCTGGCCTACCACACGCTCCCGCATGCGAGACTCCATTTCAAGAAGCTTCCGCATTTCGCTTTCGAGCATTCTCGACACCGGTATCCCGGTCCAGCGTGAAACCACCTCGGCGATATCCTCCGGCCCCACCTCCTCCTTCAGCAGGGCGCCGTTCTTCTGGATTTCCTCCAGCTTCCCGTTGCCGGCCGCCAGGCGACGCTCCAATTCGGGAATGTGCCCATGGACCAGTTCGGCGACACGATCAAGTTGTCCCCGCCGCTCCGCCCGCTCCGCCTCGGTCCTGACCTGTTCCAACTCTTCCTTCAGCTTTCGGATGGCGGTGATGGCATCTTTCTCCGACAGCCAAACGGCGGTCCTGGCCTGGAGATCCTCGTCCAGGTCGGCCAGTTGCCGGCGGAGCGTTTCGCGGCGATCCCTGGCGGGTTCGTCCGTATCCTTTTCGAGCGCCTTCAGTTCTATTTCGATACGATTCCGGAGCCGCGTCAGCGCGTCCAACTCCTTTGGCATGGAATCTATTTCGATACGGAGGCTGGAACACGCCTCGTCCATGAGGTCGATGGCCTTGTCGGGCAGAAAGCGGTCGGTGATGTAGCGGTGCGACAGCTCCGCCGCCGCCACCAGGGCCGAATCCTGGATGCGAACGCCATGATGGACCTCATAGCGCTCCTTCAAACCGCGGAGAATCGCGACGGCGGATGCGACCGGCGGCTCGCCGACAAACACCGGCTGAAAACGCCGGGCCAGGGCGGCATCCTTTTCGACGTGTTTCCGGTATTCGTCGAGGGTTGTGGCGCCGACACAACGGAGTTCGCCGCGCGCCAGGGCGGGCTTAAGCATATTGGCGGCGTCGGCGGCCCCTTCGGCCGCGCCGGCGCCGACGATGGTGTGGAGCTCGTCAATAAAAAGAACTATCTCCCCGGCGGAATCGGTTATTTCCTTCAGAACTGCTTTAAGGCGATCCTCAAACTCGCCCCGATACTTGGACCCGGCAATAAGAGCGCCCACATCCAACGCCAGCAAACGGCGGTCTTTCAATCCTTCCGGAACGTCTCCGGCCGCGATACGCCGCGCCAAACCCTCAACCACGGCGGTCTTGCCGGTGCCGGGTTCGCCAATGAGGACCGGATTGTTTTTGGTGCGGCGGGACAATACCTGCATGACCCGCCGGATCTCATCGTCCCGACCGATGACCGGATCGAGCCTTCCCTGCCTGGCCTGCTCGGTCAAGTCGCGGGTGAAACGCTTCAGCGCCTGGTATTTGTCCTCCGGATCCCGGTCGGTGACCCGACGGGCGCCGCGAATGTCCTCCAGCGCCCGCAAAATGGCCGAATGAGTCACGCCGGCGGTGGACAGGGCGGCCCCGAGCTGCCCGGCCGACTTGTCGGACAGGGCAAGCAGAAGATGCTCTGTCGAAAGATATTCGTCCCGCAGGCGCTCCGTTTCAGACCAGGCGGCACCTAGAATCGCCTTCAGCTCGCGGGACATGACGCTGCCGGCGTCGACACCAGTTACCTGGGGTTTCGCCTTAAGGAGCTCCTCCACCCGTTCAACCAGCCAGGACGGTTCGCTGCCGATCTTTTTGAGGATAGCGGAGGTAACGCCCTCCTCCTGTCCGAGCATGGCGATAAGGAGATGTTCAGGCGCTACTTCCTGATGCCGCCGCCCGGAAGCGAACCTGGCGGCTTTTTACAGTGCTTCCTGGGTTTTTATGGTCATCCTGTCAATGTGCATATTCCCCGTCTCCGCTTTGGCGCCGTAAACAATTCCTTGCGCTTACCCGCCCAAAAACCAGTGAGCTAAAACAAAAGATTTGGCAGGAACAAGGTTATACTCGGAAAAAACGCGAGCGCCAACACCATGAGCACGGAGGCAGCCAGAAAAGGAATCATTTCCCTGACGTATTCTTTTAAATCGCATTCCAGAATCGAATTAACGGCAAACATGGACATTCCCACCGGCGGAGTGTTGACTGCCAGGGTGGTCATCATGCACATAAGAACGCCTAAATGAACGGGGTCTATCCGCACGGATCGTACCAGAGGCAGGAGTATGGGAGTTAGAATGATGATGGTTACCGCCCCTTCCATGAACATGCCCAAAATCAGAAGCAGGATGATGATCATGCACATGATCAGATAACCGTTGCTGGTGATGCCAAGCATCAGGTTGGTAATACGGAGGGGAATTTTGTCAATGGGAATGCCGTAACCAAAGATTCCGCTCATGGCAATGATTAGCATAATGGCGCCGACATCTTTTACCGTCATGGCGATGGCGTCCAAAAGGGAAGACCAGGTAAGTTCGCGGTAAATGAAAAAACCCACAAAGATGGCATAGAAGCAAGCGAAACCGCCCACCTCCGATGGAGTGAAAAGACCAAAGCGAATGCAGACCAGAAGAAGTACGGGAAACATCACCGCCCAAATAGTTTGTCGCAGGGAGGCGAGAATTTCGCGGAACCTAGCGCGCCCGGCCCGTTCAGCCTGGTAGCCGCGCCTGCGCGCAATCAGGTTGACGGTTAGCATCATAACCACCATCATGATTAACCCCACCATCAGGCCCGCCGCGAACAGTCTGCCGATGGAGACATTGCCGGTGGTCCCAAAAAGGATCAGGCCCACTCCCGGGGGGATACAGGCGGTGATAAGTGAGCTAAAGGCGATGTTGGAGGCGGTGAAGCCCTTGGAATAACGTTTCAGCATTTCCGGACCGAGCAGCCGCGCCTCCATGGCCGCGTCGGCGGTAGCCGAACCGCATACACCGCCCATCAAGGTTGAAAGAACCACGCTGGTCTGGGCCAAACCGGCGCGGAGATGACCGGTCAGCAGGGTTGCCAGATGAACCAGGCGAATGGTGACTCCGCCCGCATTCATGAGATTCCCCGCGAAGATGAAGAGGGGAATAGCCAGAATGGCCATATTCTGGGTCTGGCTGATGGGAAGCTGAACGATGGTGGTAAAGGGCAGGTTAGGCCTTTGCAGAAAAAACATGACGCCCGAGGCGCCGATGGCAAATGCCACCGGCATGCCGAAGACCATGAGAATAATGAACGCCATGAATACAACCACCATATTCCACCCCCTCCCGCAGCCTGTACGGTCTTGCCTCTTATCACATTTTCGCCACTTCCGCCCGATCCTGTGAGCGCAGCAGCCTGACTAGCCGGTCAATGCTGGTAATCGCCATAAAACCGCAGCATATGGGAATGCTTATGGTCACCCAGACGTAGCTGAATCCAGGTATGCCATTAAATGTACGGTGGATGGTAGTGCCGCAAAGCTTAATCCCGTAAATGATCAAACAGCCAAGAAAAGTCAGGATAATGCCGTATATAATTACCGCGGTCAACTTCTGAAGCGCCAAAGGAAAATACGCGACAATCACGTTGACGTTGACGAGCCGGCCGCTTCGATAAGCAATATCTCCGCCAAGGAAGGTGGTCCAGGCGAACAGGAAAAGGGCGAGGTCTGAGGACCACATCAGGGGATGTTTGAAGTATCGGGTAACGGCTCCGAGAAAGACAATAATGGTAAAGCAAGAAAGACAGAGCATGGCCAAAGCCATTTCCACCTTGCCGATTATGGTCAATATCCGTCTAAGCATGCCGAATTCTCCTTACCGGCCGTAAGGTGGACGGCGGGAATGCGCCGGGCGCGCCATAAAATAAGCCACGCAACGTTTTTCACCTAAAACACGGCTGCGGCCAGAAATCGCGCGCCCCGCGGTAAGCATTATTTCGTGACAGACCCTGCGCGCACAGGTTACAAGATCAAAAAGCCGAATTTCCCGCACACTCCGGTATATGCTGAAGCTGCTTGAAAATTCGGTTTCCCTAACCTATTGCCGGCAGTGCGCACACAGGTTACAAGATCAAAAAGCCGAATTTCCCGCGCACTCCGGTATACGGCGCACCCGGCAAAACATTCCTTTTTTTACTTTGTCTTGCCCAGCGCTTTGTAGGCGGCGTCGCGAACCTCCCTGATTTTCAAAACATCGTAGGCTCTTTCCCCGGCGGCTTTGAAAGCGTCGATATCGATCTCTTCCCTGGGGATAATGGTAATGCCCTGGGTTTTCAAGTAGTCGCGGATGCCGCCTTCGGTACGCCGGATTTCTTCGGAAGCCTGCTGCCCGGCCTTAACCGCTTCTTCCTCAAGGATTTTCTGATATTCGGCTGGTAGGGTGGCGAACCACTTGGCGGAAACAATGGGAATGTTGACCAGCAAAATATCGTGGGTCTCGCTGACAGTATTCAAAAGCTCATACAACTTGTTGCTTTCGAAAGAAATGTACAATTCGTCGATGCCGTCGATTGCCCTCGTCTGAATGGAGGTGTAAATTTCCGTCCGGGGCAGTGCAACCGGAGTGGCGCCCAAAGCCCGAATGGACTCAACCCACACCGGAGCGCCGGGAGTGCGTATCAGCATGCCGGCAAGGTCCCGGGGATGACGAATGGGCTTGTTGGTCATGAAATGACGTTCGCCATAGACGAAATTCATGGCCAGGGCCTTGATGCCGAATTTGTCCTCTAGCTGCTTCTTCCATTCCTGGACCATGTCCAGTTGGACAAAACGATCGACTTCCTCGGCGTTGTCCAGGAAGTAGGGGGCGTTCAGGACCCCTATCGCCGGCACATAGTTGCTGAGACGGGCGGTGTCGGTGCTTTGACCAATGTTGGCGCCGCCGCGAATCTGCTCAATAATATCCTCCTCAATTCCAAGCTGGGACAAGGTGTAGAGTTCGATATCCACGTCCCCGTTGGTGCGGGCCTTCACGTTATTTGACCATTGCTCGTAGGCGCGGTAATAAGGTTCATTCGGGGGATTGGCCATGTTGAACATCAGAGGATATTTCGCCTGGCCGGCAGCGGAGAATCGTCCACCCATAACCAGCACGAATACCGCAGCCATCAGGCACAGACAGATCTTTTTCATGTTGCATCTCCTTTTTATAAAAGCCGTTACCAGCACCGCACCCCCAAGCCCAGCTACGTGCCGGGGCTTTACCTGTCAATATGTGCGAAGGTGATCCGGAACGAACAACAGATCCATGCGTTCAATCCTCCCGGCAAACTCTTCCGTGCGCCTGGACTCGTATTTCTTGAACATTTCGGTTTTTCGGATGCTGTCCAGCACGGCCGCGTCGGCGTGGCCAAAAGGAACTTCCAATGCCTTGGCCACCGCGAGAAGATGGTTGGCCTTGCCGGTGCCGTAAAAAACCGTGTCGACGTCGGAACAGGTAAACATCCAGCGTATTGCCGCGGCGGCCAGCGGCCCCGTTTCCGCCATTTCCGCTTCTTTGGCCATCTTGAACAGGTCGCCCTTCATAAATGCCTCGCGGGCAATCACCCCCAGCCCTTTTTTCTTGGCCAATGGAATTATCCCCTCGCCGGGAGTGTGGTCGCCGAAATTGAAATTGATGTATATGACGTCGAAATGATCGGATTCGATCATTTTCCGGTAGATCTCTGCACCCGAAAAAGTATCGGCCGCCGCATACCCAATGAGTCCTTCCTTCTTCAAGGCCGCGATATTCGCTCCTACCTTATCCAGGTATTCCGGGTCGTTGTCAAAAGCCCATTTAAGGGGAGGGATGTTGAGAAAATCCAGGCGCTCAATATGCATCAGCTTCAAAATGCGCTGCACTTCTTCCCGCAACAGGCCTAAATCGGCCATCCGCACATTGAACTTGTCGTATCCGTAGGACATGCGCTCGGGACGCGTCTGGATAAACACGGGGTAAGGGGGCGGATTATCGCGCAAATTGCGGCCCAGAGCTTCCTTTTCCGAATCCTGGGTGACGTCGAAAAAATTAATGCCCAGATCATAGACCGTCTTGATCACCTCCCGGCGCCGCTCGCCGCCAAAGCCTTCGAATATATGGCCGGGCGTCAGGCTCAACTGGCGGTTTTCATTAAATCCCCTGGACCTTCCATCCGCCAAGTATTCATGGCCTCCCATCGCCAAACGTGAAACCTTGATGTCTGCTTTGCCCAGCGCGATCATTTCCATGCTTCAATCCTCCCTGGCTCGAATAGATGGCGAAACGCCCGACGATACCGGTCCAGCCTCAAATGCGACCGTTCGCTCCAATTTGTTTTTTATATCGAAGCCACTTGAAATTTCGGTTTCTAGAACCTATTGCCGGCAGTACGCGCGCAGGTTACAAGATAGAAAAACCGAATTTACCGCGCACTCCGGTATATCACTTTCCGACCCGGGCCAGAAGGAAAAAATCCGCCAGCACCAACCAGAGCATGGCTTCCAGCACCGGCGCCGCCCGGACCACCGCCGCCGGGTCGTGTCTGCCGCCAACGGAAATTTCCGCATCCCGCAGTTCCCGGTCAACCGTCAACTGGGAGCGGGAGATAGACGGCGTCGGTTTGAAGGCCACTCGCACGATCAGCGGCTGGCCGGTGGAAACACCGCCGAGAACTCCGCCGGCGTGGTTGGTCAGGAACGCGTCCGGGAATCGACCGGAGACCGGTGAACGCATCTGATCGTTGTTGCCGCTCCCTCTGGCGGCGGCAGCGGCAAAGCCATCGCCGATTTCCACGCCCTTGGCCGCATTCACTCCCATGCAAGCCTGAGCGATGCGGGCGTCAAGCTTGTCGTAGACCGGTTCCCCAAGACCGGGAGGAACTCCCTCCGCCCGCACCTCGACCACTCCTCCCAGCGAATCCCCTTCACCGGCAACGAGTTCCAACTCATCTTGCATCAGCAGCGCCGCGGCGGCGTCGGGGCAGAACAGGGGGTTGGAGTTTATTGCCGCATCGTCCCAGCGTTTGGCGTCTATGGAAACTTGTCCCAGTTGGACAAGGCCGGCCGTCACCTTGATGCCGGCCGTT
>Ga0099364_10011610_pt1 | contig 12010 bp, 15 predicted proteins | sample TergutTh196P3_FD_73070 | JGI IMG/M metagenome (GOLD analysis project Ga0099364, IMG submission 73070) | Microcerotermes parvus P3 segment gut microbial communities from Pointe-Noire, Republic of the Congo - Th196 P3 | ecosystem: Host-associated > Arthropoda: Insects > Digestive system > Gut ...
GACAGACGTAGCGTTTTTTCATCGGGAAATTCGTCCGCCCCATTATACAATACGATGAAGTCAGGCTTTGGTATCTTCAACAGCTTGCTTTTATAAACAGCTCTGTTGTCGATTAGCTTTTCGTAAACACGGGCTACATAGATCAGCAGGCGTAAAGGCATATTCGCTGAAATAGAACTCTGATGTTCGATCAAAATTATGATCTTGTCATCCAGGACGAAGGCAACATCATTTCGCCGGTAGTTGAAGAGGACATCTTCCAGCGTGGCTATTTCCACAGGAGTATCCAATGGAAGATCACTACCGGACACAGCATTATACAGCGACAAGAGTTTTTCAGCGTCATCGAACAATGTGGTGAACAAGCTGTTTTTGTACTCCCTATTTACGCTCATGTGACACCTTTTCTCATTATGGTTTTGCTTTTCTATAGCCGCCTATCTTTTTATGCCATTATGTGTCATGCCTGCAATCTTTTCAAGGAGAAAAGAACGAATGAGTGCTCTGGAAATAATCTTCAAAGGCTTTAGTCGTTATCAAATGTGATATCCGTACTTATTTTACAAAGAAAAATATATTATTACCATGACATAAACGCGACAAAATCTTTTGATGATTTTGTCGCGTTTTGTTTTCTGCATCATATTTTGTGAAAGGAGGACTGCTTTATGGAAAATCCAGAGGTAATTCGTAGCAGGCTTGCACACGCGACATGCACAGATAATTACTGGCGGGCATTTCCTGAAAACGACAAATTCTTATTCACCGACGGAGTGAAAGATATGGCTGAAATATGTGAGGCTTTTTGGCTGATTTACGTCGCATTCTCCTGGCAAGGTGACAAGAAAGTCAAGAAAGAGCCGTTTCAGGTTTGGATATTGCGCTTCAACGACAAAGAGAAAGGAGATGATGCGCTTCTGATATGCGAAGGCGACAACAATATAGTACTTGCCCGGCAAGAAATAAGCTACACGGACTTCCCTCTTCCTGAAGGCATTAAGCTATACCTCGACGGCGGCGTTCTGATGCTGCCCTCGGAATATTGAAGAATGCCTGTTTGTTGAAAAATACTGAAAGGAGAGCATAAACTATGGCTAAAAAACGACCCGCCCAAAGATGCCCGCTCTGCTCCAGCAAGTTTGTTCCCGCAGACGTAGCAAGTGCCTTTGAACATCTTTCGCTTGGTGTCATCACCGTTTTCCGAGCTTTGCAGACTGAATCAGAGGTTAAGACTGATAGCTCGCTTCCATGTCCGAGATGCGGCCACTGGAGAATGTCACCGAAAGTCGCTCGGAATGCGTTAAGCCGCCATGCGGAGATCATGGTATGTGATATATGCGGCGTGGACGAGGCCGCGCGTGTATTTTCCGACACCATACTACCTATCACCTCATGGTGGTGTGTGCGTGAAATACTGTCAGCACATGAAGCACAGCAGGTAAGCGACAATACGCAAGCCGATTCAGGGGACAATACAGGGGCTTAACCCCCCCTACCTCCCCTACAATAGAGTTCATATGAAAACAGCCCTACAAGGCAATTCTGACCCATTCTCAGGGGTTGCCGTAAGACGACAGATATTAAGGGGGAAGCATAAAATGGACGAAAAAGAATTCCGAGCCACGATCACTCCTGAAGAATTAGAAAAACGGGCATTCATCATTCCGTTCAAGGTGCTTGACCCTGACATATTGGAAAAACTGAACCGCTACAGCTCTGAATTTTCAAAGCCTTACGATAACCTGATAAATCTCGCGCTCTCTCGGTTATTTGACGATATTGAAGCTGTTGCTTATCTACGTTTTAAGTAATATATACACTATGTTTTCTGATATTGGTTACGGGTGCAAATCTTTAATGTTGTTAGAATGCATGATGAGGACTTTGAGCAAATAATCCCTCTGTTCCAGTGTTTTATCCTTGAAAATGTTGTCAAGCTCGGTCTGAAACTTACCATCACTATCTACGGATTTTAAGGAATCCGAAAGCAAGTAGTCAAGGCTAAAGCTAAATAAATTTGCCACCTTCAAGAGACTCTCCAGACTCAAAACTTTAGTACCGCGCTCAATGTGACCATAAAAGCTCTCGGACAGACCGAGCTTTTCAGAAACAGCGTCTTGCGACATGCCTTTATTCAATCGTTTTTGGCGTATCTTCTTTCCCATTTTTGCATAATCAATAATGAATTTATCGGCCATAATCCTCTACCCCTATAAAAAGGGTATAGGCCGTCTTCAAAATGTGTAATAGCGCATAGGAATTCTAGTAATCCTTATGGACAACAAATGATAGCTCTGATACACTGAATTAAATTTAAATTGAGGCTAATTCAAAGGATGGTGTGAGTATGAACGACTATGATGACTGGGAAAACGGATTCCCCATCACACCGAAGCCGACGAGTACATCGGCAGATCAGGCTTTGCTTAATTTTTCCATAAATAACCCAGACTTGGATAAATTAGAAAGCCTAATCGGCACGTTTAACCCATTCAAAGTATTGGGAATCCAAGATTTTGAAATAAGGCACTCTAACGTACTAGCGTGGTTGCTTGACCCTGCCGGACATCACGGTCTGGGTGATTCACTATTCAAGAATCTATTGCTTGAAATTCTGAGGGATAGCAGAGGCAATGACCTTCCTCAGATTAACGACATAATAAGCGCGTCATTTTCCGACCTTCGAGTTATGCGTGAGTGGCGCAACATAGATATTTTAGCCATGTCACCCGCAAATAACCTTGTGATGGTCATTGAGAATAAAATCAACGCTGACGAGAGCAAAACACAGCTTGCTGAATACGTTGGCACTATTAAAAAGAAATTCAGGGACTTTAAAAAAGTCTTCGTGCTTCTCACATTGGACGGAACAACCCCCAAAGGTAACAATCTTTATATCCCGTTCACACATGTTCAGATACATGGCATAGTTCAGTCAAACGTCGAATTACGGCGGGATCATATGCCCTCGAAAGTCTACGATTTCATCCAGCAATATTTACAAATCTTGGAGGAGAAAACTATGCAGAGTGCTGAATTAACTGAATTATGTGGCAAACTCTACCGGGAGCATGGGGCAGCAATAAAAATGATTCTTGATTACGGGAAACCAAAACTACCGCCGAAAAGCATCCAAGAGTTCCACAAACGGACAAATACGGAAAGCGTTCATGCTGAAAAGGATAGCGTGAATGTTTTCTATACATTTATCCCCTGTGTCTGGAACAGTATCGTCCCCATGACTAATAAATATGCGTCTGATAGATACCTTGTTTTCTTTACCTTCAACTTCAGCGACTACGAAAACCATAAGATAGCTCTGACACTAAATGTCGGTAACTTCCGTGACCAAGAAGAACGTGTCAGGTTTGTGGAACAAGTTGCCGAAGCGGCCACGGCTGACAAAGACAGCAATCTGATTGTGCGACGCTCTTCAAAGACAAATACTACCGTTTTCAGCAAACCTATACCGCTGAAAGATGGAAGCGGCGAGGATTTTGACATAGGTGATTACGATGCTGTCACCGATAAACTGGCCGAGGTCTACAACAGCGTCGAGGTACAGAAGGCATTGAAAGTTTTGGACGGGGTCGTTCAGAAGTTCACGTTTGAGGATACTGGAAAGTAATATATATACACTCGGCTTTTTGCTTTAACGTAGCGAAACCGCTAAATAAACAAGGAAGGAACAAGGCCATGTTTGATACAACGGAATGGCAGAGGGAAATGCTGGGGAAAATGCAGAGTAAACTCTTTGACTCCATACAGCGTGATCTTAACGGCATTTTTCGTTCGTCTGGGATAGGGATACCGTCGGAAATTGCTCACTCAATCGGCACGGTTCTGAATGACCTTTTTTCGATTGACCCCCAAAGTACAGCCGGAGTGACGCTTAAAAAAGCACCCAAAGATTTTGGAGACAAAGATAATGACCGAGCTATTTATAACGTAATACCCGGTACTAACAGGGCCAGACATAAAACTGATACACTTGTGGTTTACTGTTTGGGTAAAGACAGTCTAAATACCCGGCTTACGGGTGCTTTGGACGCTGTTCGCGGACACCGTTTTGAGAATGTCATTTTCGTTACATCAAAATGGGACATTTCAGTGATTACGGGTAACAATGCTCAAAGATTGCTGGATTTAATTGAATTCAGCAAAGACGGGACAAGATTTTGTTTTGTTCTGTTATCAACGTCCGGCATAAGCGTAATACCAGTGCTAATCTATTAGGTGGTGACTTATGAATATGGACAAAAAAATATTCTTTGGCTTGCTTCGCAAGAGCGGCATTATCTCGTCACTCGACAATTTCAGTGAGCCGGAATATCAATTGTATCTGGTGAACGACAGCGACAACCCTATTATCGTCAAAAGAAAGACTTTCGGCGGGTTTAAGACCTATGATGATACGGTTACCATGTCAACCCCGCAGGACGACGAAACTGACATTACCATAGAGCCACACAGCTATGCTCTATGTAGAGAATTTTACGAAGACAGCTTTGATGGCGCTGGACAATATCAGGCGTTTGTTGAAATAGAGGGCAACTTAAAAATGCTTGAATTTTACACCAGCCGTGACGTTGGGTTTATGGGTTCCCTGATACCGTGCCTAAAGAAACTTGGTCGAATTATACACCCGCGAATAAGCGACGTTGCAGGAGAGGCAAGTCAGTAAATATGTTTAAAAAAAATGACTTAGAGTTTTTAGCTCGTGAAAAGGGTGTAGGTATAACAGATATTAGATTCCTTATTTTTAAGAAGGAAACTAAAGAGCTTATGGAGCTATGCGTGGAAATCGCAAAAGAGGAACGTGCGTTAAAAAAAGCCAACGATAGTCGTTTTAACCTTGAGAGGTTGGATATGGCTGATAGCATATTAGCCGAGTTTTTGAGTTTACTAAAATGAACACTGTAGCCAATATATGTGCTATGTTTTTTGCATAGGAGGATATATGGACATCTACAGCTTCATAAATTCTCGTGATTTAGCGGCGTACTGTCGGGAAATCAATAAGATTTTTACAACCTTTGAAATGGCTATTATAATAGGCCGGAGCAATCGGCCTATAACTGAAAAACATGCGTCTTTGCGTGAACTGATTGCCAATTACCCTGATATGCCTACACCAAAGAACATGCACTATGATAGCTACGACAGCCTTCATAAAAAACTCGCAGAAGTTATTGAATATGAGGAACATATGCTTGCAATATTCAAAACGCCGGAGCAAGGCACGGTCTATCGTTATCATGTTTGGCAGGATGATGAATGGTATTCGGGTTCTGTTTTTCCCAACTTTGAAACAGCTTTCGCTGATATGAGGGAATCTTGTGAACGTAGCAAAGCGTCTAAATTCGCAATAGGCAAGATGCTTGTAGGCGGCGGTGCTGAAATTTGTGTTGATTTAGATTATGATGGCACTCCATATGAGTTTTCTGTTTCGGGTGTAAAAGCCTTTGATATTTGGGCCTGTAATATGGAATTTGATTTTGCGATGCAATGGGAAGGTTTGTTTCATATTGACATTCCTACGCCTTTCAAGCGCGGCGATATACTAACATATGGACGTTGTGGCTCGAAAGCGGCTTGTTATAAAGAACGTGAATTCGTGTTGGAACGTATGCCAAATGGGGTCGATGAAAACTACGCATGGGGTTATTTTGTGTGTGACGATGGACTTTTAAGTGAAGATAATATGTACGACTATGATAGTTTTGAATACTATCGCGGCAAACTTGAAGGGAATCAACGCCTGTTACAGTATGTCAGTTGGTATCTGAAAGACGAAATTGCCCTAACTCCACTATTGCTCACGCAATGCAGGATTATGTTTCAACATCAGCTTGGCAATGGATTATATATTTCTGACTGGGCTTTTCCAGAAGAACATATGATAGCAGAGGGACAAGTTGACCATGAAAAGCAAAGCGAAGGAAAGGCGTATCAAGATGAACACTGTAACTAATATATACGTTATGTTTTTTGCATAGGAGGAATATATAATGGACATCTAGCCCTGTCAAGCTGAAGGTTGCTTGACGAAAACCTACAAGAGAGGACTTAAATTCTTATGAACAAGATTTCGAAGAATTTTTGTAACGGGGATATGAATATGAGAACAAATGGTGATATTTTAGAGGGTCTTCAGGAAAGGCGGCAATTTAATACAGGTATGACGGTTGATGAGGTTGGTTTAAACTCAGAACCTAAAATTGTCTCTCCTGAAAGAACTAGTATTTATAAATTTTTGAAAGATATTTATGGAGATAAGAGACGTAAGGGGATAATTAAACCTGCTAAACAACATCCTTTTGATGTTGCTGATAATATTGATTACGATAGTGTAGATAGCCAGAAGCGCCGTGTGGCTTTGTATAGAAAAGCTCTTTTGCATGATGCTATCGAAGATTCTCAGATGTCTTTCGATGAGTTAAAGGAATTACTTGGGCTTGATGATGGTGTTGTTGCTTCTATCAAACGTCTTACCCGTCAGAAAGGTATCAGTAGTGATGAATATATAGGGGGTCTTTTTGAGGATGAAGATGCTGTTATAGTCAAGTTGGCTGACCGTATCGCAAATTCACGTGATCTTATTTTGTGGATGGAAAATGTTGGTGGAGTTAATACTGCCATAATTAGGATTGTTGATAAGTATACAAAAGAAAATGAGATTATCTTTAAATTACTGGAGAAAAGTCACAAAAACTTCTTCAAGAGCCGTACAAACATAGGTTCTACGCTATGGTCTATGGCTATGTGGCTCAAGCAGTTAGTAAAAGAGTTGAATAGGACTTACAATAAATATAAAGCCATCAATGTTGATACGCTTAGTGAAGCTACTTTTACTGACGTAGACAGAGATAAGCACGGCCTGCCCACTAAGTTTGACATACAGCCTGAGGATATAGAGCCTGAAGATATAGAGCCTGAAGATATAGAGCGTGTACGTACCACTGTATTACGCATATATGACCGTTCCGAAGAACTGCAAAAGGCATACCCTGATTACCCTCAACGGTTTAAAAAGTTGTTTTCAGATTTAAGAATAAAGATTGAAAACAAAGGCTTTCCATACGTTAAATCACTTTTTGATAAAGTGGCTTTTGACGAAGCTTCTTTTGTTAAACAGTATGAAGATTACCTTACAAAAAAGATTTTAGAAAGTTTGAAGAAGTTGCAGGGTATGAAAGATGATATTCCAACGGGAAAACTGATGTTTAGGATAGAAAAAGATACTAAAAAAGATGTCGGTGATATTTATGATATGGCAATTAGTAAAAAGCCTGAAGATATAAAATGGTTGTTTAAGGAAATAACCAAAGTTATGGATAAAGTATTTGTCCAGGTTGTTAAAGATTTAAGAGCATATGCTAGGGATAATAATGGTAAGGTAATTTTTCGCCCTGGTAGATATAAAAATGCAGATAGGGCTTATGCTAAATACATGCAGGATATGGGTTATGCAGCAGACGAAGGCGGTAAGAGTAATAAAAGCATCTCTGACTTTTTTGAGATTGGGGATATTATGGGGTTTAGAGGTATTTTCCATCAGGTTGATGATTTGATAGAGTTTGCTCTTAGTGTCTTAGATGATGATAAATATTGCGCTTATAAATTAGAGAGTTATGTTGGTACTGGTTCGGCATATCAAGGTATCAACATGAATATTAATTATGATGGGACTGTGAATTTTGAGTGCCAATCTGTTATAGATCATGTACAAGTTGCTACAGACTTGAATCATGATATTTTTTACAAAGAGCTTATGAAGGTCAATGAGAATGAAAAACAAGTCATAGCAATGATGGTACAGATTTGTTTAGGTTATATGTTTGACGAGCTTTTCAAATTCAAAAAATATAACAAACCAACTGATGAAGTATAACCCTGAACGGCTGAATATGGCAGACTGTAGACAGCATAAATTAATATATACACTCTGTTTTTTCACGGAATACTATCTTGAGAGGTGAACTATGATGGATGAAACGGAATACTTATCCTGTAATTGCCAGTATAGTTTGCCCGATAATCGCATTTGCTCTAAGTGTGGAAATAAGAATGTTGGAACAATGGATATATTTGAAGTAAAAAACAAAGTATGGGTGCTTGGCGAAAGTATCTTTGAGGTAAATAATGTTAGCATGAATGATGATTATAGTTCTAATTGGGGTGACATTGAAGAAATATCTTTTTGGTGTGACATTGAAGAAATATCTTTGGATAAACCCCAAAAGGACAGTGAACCTGATAAATGTTATTTAGTTACTAAAAACTATAATCCCTATTTGCTGGTCAAGCTGTATGAGTATTCTAAACCCTATTACCCAGTCTATGCGCTTTGGCGGAATTATTTTTTGATTGCAGAGCTCGATGCCTTTCATAAAATCGACATTCTGACGTTCAAATCAGAGAAATATGATTATGAGAGGGGATATTTCGGAAAATTCTACCAACTAGCGGATTTTTTGCTGTTTACTACAGAAAGCCGATTGTACTGTTTTGATAAAGATTTTGCTATGGTCTGGCAAACGGATGAAATTGCATGTGATGGTGTCTTGGTTCACCGATATAATGATGGATATTTAGATGTTGACGGTGAAAATGATCCGCCCGGTGGCTGGATTAACTATAAAATAGAGTTTGCGACTGGCAAAGTAATAGAACGAGCATGGGCCATAACTGACGATTATGACGGATTAGTGAAAGCCTTTGAAGAAGCGCCGGAGTTTATGTCTAAGCAATTTATGAAACTTAGAAAAAAACATCAACAATAAGGTAATGATAGAATGGCTGGTCAAGTAGTAAATTATAAAGCGTTGGGAAGACGAATTCAGCAACGGAGGCAACAGTTAGGATTACCAAACTTACGCCGCCGAAAAACTGGATTTAAGCGCATCGTTTTTTAGCAGGGTTGAAAGGGGTGTATCAACATGAGCGTCATGACGGAGATAACGGAGATAGCCCTACAGTTTATGGAATCCGCTGAAATGGTAGAACACTTACGAAAAGAAGGTGTGACCATTTGGTGCGCGATTCATATAATCAATGCTTCCCGCGCTTCATTAGAGGAGAAAGTAGCCGCTCTACGTCTTATTTCTTCTATATTTGCGGAAGCCGAGGATACATTTGACGAATGGGAAAAAGAAAAGGCTGGCGAACTTGAAAAACTTATCAAGGCCGCTGATTTTGCGTTATCACAAACCACAGAAAACAACCCGCCGGGAACTGTTTTTTTGTTAGGTAGTTTTATTTTAGACGAAATGGACGACGCGGCTACTGTTGGTTTTGACGGTGAAATTCCATTTACAACCTTTGAGGCCGCTAAAAAACGTTTGGTAAAAGAAGCAAAATTATATTACGAAAAATATCAAGAGGATGGGGATTGGAAAAGATATACTATTTCAAAATGGATTCCTGCGCCTAACGGTGAGATGTTAAATATATTGACATGGTATTTAAGCAATGAAGGCGCAATTTGGTTCGTGGGCATAAACAAGGATTTTGACGAAAACTTGAAACAGCTTGCCGAAGACGGATATGACCTAAACATAAATAGTAGGTTTCATGAGCTTTCATGGCTTACCATCCCCTTTGAGCCGGGAGATATCGTTACCATAGATTGCCGTCCGTCGCACATGGAATATAATGCCGTAATTGCTGAAATATATAATGGTGGTTACGATTGTAGCGGTATTCAGGCAATATACTTTACCGAAGGTGGGGAACTAACACAATCAGCCTTGAAACATAATTTAACAGCCCGATGTAGACATTGGCCTCCATTATTTTCTTGCCTGTACAGGCTTGAGAAATTTTCGGGAGAGTTATCTCCTTGGGAAGCTCCATTAAAAAAAGTGAGCGAGATATTAAAGCGCGACCCTACAATTGGTATATCGAATGGCGAGGGAGATTTCCTTAGCCGCACACGCTTTACTGAAAGCCTTAGAAACTTTCTCCCTGACCCTATCGACGTTGGCGATGTAATACGTATTGTTCCACTTTGCAGTGACTGTGGAGCAACCGGCCTTGACAGGTATGTAGTGATCGTTGACTTGGACTGTGATACTGATGATGTTATGGTAATCTCCTGCCGTCAACTAGAGCAACGTTTTTTATATAAGACCATGCTGAAACATGAGTTAGGAACTATAACACATTATTATTTTGTAAAATGTACAGACGAATTATCTGACCGTAACCCTCTCAAAGCTATGGGTGAGGAATTAAAGCGTGACCCGTCGCTGGCTGATGATGAAAAATTTGTAAGGAGTGTTTGCGACAAACTCAATAAACTTACGATTAACGTAGATAACGTGCAATGATCTGTCGTTTCGCCAACGAATCCCCGTAGTCCGTTCCCAACAACACCAATATGCCGAATAACACTAAAATTGCTACAACATAATATATACGCTACGATTTTTGAACAAAACTTGCCTTGAGCTATTGTAAATAACGTTAGTTTTCAGGGGGCGAGATAAACAGGCCAATTCACTGCGGAAACAAGGAGTAAATGTTTGTAAGAACTTTTGTAAGAATCATATTGTAATTAACACCCGTTAAATATATAATTGTCTATGCTAAAACTGCATATCTATCAAATGGGGGTTGCCAATATGATTAAAAAGTTCGGTTATGCGCGTGTTAGCACGGACGGACAATGCCTAGACCGCCAGATTGACGCATTAACAGCGTATGGAGTAGACCCCAACGATATAATTCAAGAGAAATATACAGGTACAAAAGCCAATCGCCCCGAACTCGACAAACTTAAAATGGCTTCCCGTAAGGGAGACATTATTGTAATCGAATCGTTAAGCCGACTTGGGCGCAGTTCAAAGGATTTACTGGCACTGGTGGAGGAATTCAACGACAAGGGCATAACCTTGGTTTCGTTGAAAGAAAATATCGACATAGCCACCCCTACGGGTAAACTGCTATTGACGGTGTTATCGGCACTATGCCAGTTTGAACGTGACCTGACTGTGCAACGGACTAAAGAGGGGCTTGAAGCGGCAAGGGCAAGAGGACGGAAGGGCGGGCGACCCCGCAAAGACCCTAAAGAAATAAAGAAAGCGTTGAAGTTATATGACGCGCAGACACACTCGACAAAGGAAATAGCCGACCTGACAGGAATATCGGTCAAGACGCTTTACAATGCGCTTAATGAGCGTAAGGAATCAAAACAAATAGAATGAGTGGGTGTCTATATGGAAAACAATAACGAAAAAGCAATGATAGAAAGCGTCGCTATCAATTGGGATGATCCAGAAGAACGCGCAAGACTTGTCGAAAAGATTGGCCCCAAAGCCTACAATGAAGCATTTGCTAAATATGTCAAACAATCCACGGTTGCTACAGTTGCAGATCACTCAATCCGGCCAGTAAACAGCCGCTTCGGTAAATTATGGCAAGTCGGTAATACAGGTCGTTCATTCAATACACATGAAGAAGCGGAAACTTATGCCTGTAACAATCCAGCATCCGAAACGGAGAGTGACGAGTCTATCGGCACTACGCCAGCTTGAATACGACCTAAGAGGAGAGGTTAAGATGGATTCTAATAAAAAGATGAATGAAATGCTAACTGAAACGCAAATTGATTTTCTGGCACGTGAAATGGAGTTCAGCCACGAAGAGGTTAAATTCTGGATAGGCGATTTTCGAGATGTTTTTGGAGGTTGCCTTGGTATTGAAAAAGAAGAAGAAAAACTCTATGAGAGCAATGACATTCGGCATAATCCTGACAGATTGAAAATGGCGCAAGATATAATGTCAGTGATAGAGTTGGTGTGGCGTGATGAAAAATAAGGGTAAAATAGTGAAATCATATGTTGAAGAAACCTTGAAATTTATAGAGTCGGAGGAAATGCGGGTATATCTGCGGACACGCCACGATTGGTTTGGTACGGATTCTTATGGCAGCCACAATTGCGTCGAGGTAGTGAGTTGCGCCCCTGCCGCCCTTGAAAAGAAAATTCCGGTTTTGGATTTGATT
>Ga0099364_10011611_pt1 | contig 12009 bp, 9 predicted proteins | sample TergutTh196P3_FD_73070 | JGI IMG/M metagenome (GOLD analysis project Ga0099364, IMG submission 73070) | Microcerotermes parvus P3 segment gut microbial communities from Pointe-Noire, Republic of the Congo - Th196 P3 | ecosystem: Host-associated > Arthropoda: Insects > Digestive system > Gut ...
CTACGATGTTGACTCCGTTTGCGAAGGCGAAAACGGCGACCGCCGCAGGGCCTCCGGCTGCCATGAGGCAGACGTTCAATACGATTGCGCGGATTACAGAATAAAAGTTGTTCAAAGCCAGAGGGCTTCCCACAATGGCGATTTTTTTTACAAGGGATAAGGCATTTTTAACGGTAAGGAAACGATACTGCCCGCCTTTTGCTAAAAGGAAGGGGAAGCATCCTGTAACTGCGGCGGCGCAGCTGATTACCTTCGCCAGTCCCAACCCAAACATGCCATAATCAAGAACCACTACGAAAACCAAGTCCAACACGATATTTGCCACAGACATTATCAGGAACATTATCATGCCGTTTTTAGCCTTACCATCAATGCGAAAGAAGTTCAAAGGGAGATAAACGGCCATTATAAATACCGCGCCGGGGAGCATTGCGAGGCAGTACTCCCGCACAATCTCGCGAAGACCCGGATCCCCTCGACTCAAAAAGCCAATGATCAGGTCTAAAAATACCAGCCCGGTCAGGGATATAAGAATACCCACGCAGACGGTCAACAGGACGGCCCAGGTAAAACAGCGGTTGACGGTTCCGGCATCTTTTTCGCCAATCGCTACGGAGGCTATGGTTGAGGCGCCTCCACTTATCAGAATCCCCAGCGTTGTTATCACAAAAAACACCGGTGAAGCAATGCTTATCGCCGCCAAAGCGGTGCCGCCGATGAAGTTGCCGGCAATTATGCTATCGATCATAAAGCTGATATTTCCGCCCAAAATAGAAAGGATGGACGGGATCAGGTATCTGATAAAACTTCTTTTGATTATGTAGTTGTTATCTTGCAACATACAACGTCACAATATGGTCAGCATATCAGAAAAGCCGGTCATTTCAAATACTTCCATAATTTCTTCCGAAACACAGCTCAGCGTCATAGAAGCCTTTTTCGATATAGCCGTTTTCTGCCCCATAAGCAGCACACGCAGCCCGGCTGAGGATACATATACCAATTCCGAAAAATCCAGTTCAACTTCTTTTGCTTCATTAAAGGCTGGGACAAGCGCCTCTTGAAGCTGTGGGGATGTGTTGGTGTCCAGCCTACCCTCAAGGACCAAGGTGATTTTCCCATTTCCCTGTACTTTCTTTATGGTCATTATGAATCCTCTTCTTGATAAATGATAATATATATATTATAACTACCCTTGACATAATTATCAATAGTGCTCCATAATTTTTAATTATGATAAACCTTGAAGAAATGGCAGTACCCCTGGAGGGGGAAAATCCCGCAGGTGAAAATTTAGAATATGATCCCCTCTATTTAGAGATGGATTCTCTGGCAATTGCTGTACCAGACAGCCAGATGGGGGATTCAGAAAATTGAAGGCCGGGGCCCGGACTAGCTTTTTTGACCCTCCCCACCCGGTCCGTGGCCAGACACTACCACTCCTTAGGTGAATAAGGCCCGTCCGGGACCAGGATATTAAATGTTTCCCCCGATGGCTCAGCTAAATTGGTTTACTTTCAGGGCAAGCATGGTGATGTCGTCCGCCTGCTCAACCCCCTGGGCAAAACCCTCGATTTCCTGTGCCACGGCGGACAGGAGTTTTCTGGGTGGAAAATCTTTTGCCTTGTTCAGTACTTCAAGCAAACGCGCATCGCTAAAAAAATCCCCGCCGGCATTCATGGCTTCGGTTATCCCGTCGGTATACAAATAAAGGATATCCCCCGGCCCAAGGGAAATTTCCCCTTCCCTGTAAATAGCATTTTCTTTCCATCCCAGGCTGGCGCAGGGTTCAGTCTCTAGATATGCATAATCCTTTCCTCCCTTTTTTAGCAGCGGCGGATTATGCCCTGCATTGACGTACACAAATTTTCCGCTCCTAATGTTATAGCATCCCATAAACGCCGTAACAAACATCACTTTGTCGTTGTTCTCGCAGAGCTTGTTGTTTACCGCTTCAAAAACCTCCCCAGGGCCTTTATTGGAAGAGGCGTTGTTTGCAATTAAGGTTTTTGCAATAACCATAAACAGGGCGGCTGGGACGCCTTTGCCGGAAACATCCGCAATCACCACGGCCAGGTTGTTTTTGTCAACAAAAAAGAAATCATAAAAATCCCCGCCCACCTCTTTCGCTGGGCGCATAGTGGCGTATATATCAAACTCAGACCTATCTGGGAAAGGCGGAAAAATGCAGGGAAGCATACTGGACTGTATATTCGCCGCGATATTAAGCTCTGCGCTTATCCGCTCTTTTTCAGCATGTTCCCTGGTATAGGCTTCTATGGATTCCTGCAAGTCGGCGGTCATTTTGTTAAAAGCCCGGGCGAGCATACCCAGCTCGTCCCTGGAAACCACGTCGACGCGTATGTCAAGGTTGCCCAGGGAAATCCGGGCAACGCTGGATGTAAGCTTCTTTATAGGCATGTAAATTATTTTTGAAATCATGAAATACGCAAGGCAGAGTATGACAACAGTTATTAGCGATAGTACCAGCGTGAACAGCCTGTTTCGGTTTTCAGTTTCCAAGAATATCTCGTCCATAGGGGCAAACACAAACAGATGCCAGTCGTTGTTTAAATACCGGTCCAGAGACATATGCATAACGCCGTCAATCATTACCAATGATACGCCCACATCGAAGGCGCTTTGCCAGGTCCTGCTCGCCGTATCGATAATACGGGGTATATGCGATCTGGAAGTATCGGCAGGAACAAGCTCCGGAAATGAAGATGAGTTTGTCAAGGTGTTGGTAACGATATAATTATGCCCAAGGTCGTACAGCAAAACTATGCTGTTTTCCGTGGGCTTTAATGCGGATAGTGCATTTATTACCCCGTCCATTTCCATGTCTATGATAGAGATGCCGATTAAATCGCCATAGGCATTGTAGATTCCAGCCCCTCCGGTTATTACAAGGCTGAATGTGGTATCGTCAATATACGGTCTTATCCATACAACCTGATAGGGCGACTGGACTCTGTCAATAAGCTCGCGGTACCAGTTCATGCTGTGGTAGTCGTAATCATCGGATATATAATCAAGGCGTACCTGGCCTTCCGTTTTATCGAAGAACGCATGAATACCCATCCGGAATGTATCCCCGTTGTAAGCGTAAGGTTCAAACCAGAAACCGCCGCCCAAGGCTGTGGGGAAACTGCGGATGAACTCCAGCGCCGATTCTTCGCCAATCTCATTTAACTGCGAGTTATAGAATAAAAGCCCGCTGGTTGCCAACTGTATGGCTCCGCGCTCTAATTCGGCGATCCACTTGTTTGCCCTTTCGGCTTCGAATTTAATTATTCTCCTGATGCTCTCAAGACGCACGCGCTGGTAAGCCCAGGTGGTTACCATTGAGTATAAAGCAAAGGCCGCCCCAAGACAAACCAATAAAACTATTGATATGGTCAGAAGCTTGGTTTTTATGGAGTGCATTCTTTCTCCTTGACACAATTCCAGATTATATTTGTATCAACACCCCGCTGTAGCTATTCTTTTCCCGCTTAGGTTTTCTTCTTTAAAGTAAATTTTATCTTCCCAGGATTTTTCTGTATTGCGGTCAAAGATAACCAGCCATCCTGAGACTGAACCGCACTTATCCATATACTCAGATATTTGATTCAGCGAGTCTGCGTGGTTTCTTATATTTTGCAAGAGTTTGAGTTCCACGGGGTACTTGTGTTCGCCGTAGACGACACATAAGTCAGCCCGTTTCGTTCCAAGCGCCATTTCGCGGATTATGTATCCGCCGCCGTTAATTACACGTTGCAAAAACGCCTGTAAAACAAGGTGAGGGGCGGCCTCGTCGTATTGGTAAAGTTCTGTTTGATATTTAGTTTTCCAGATTTCGCTGTTTTCGCGCCAGTAGTTTTGAAAATCCTTTATCAGAAAATCCATGTCCAGTTTGCCGTTTTGTATATATCGCGGGGGTCCGTACTCTAGGTATGTATTTTCTATGGAATCCTGAACGCCCTGATTTAAAGCTCTAATGATTAGTTCTGCATAGATGGGATTTGCCGCTTCGGTCTTACCCCGGGTATTTATACCGTAAATTTCTCTTATAAGGCCCAAATCCCGGGTGTAAAAATAATCATCTGAGGTTCTGTCCATAACTTCTTCACCCTGAATAAGCGGCCCTATTACTCTGCGGATTCTTGGTTCTCTAAGCTTTCTTATCAGACTGTCAAAATGCGTCCCCCGCGTTAAGATGATGTTCTGGATAGCCTGTTCTATAAGGTTTTTGGTAATTGGCTGCGAGTAATCTTTTCGTATTATTTCCATCACCGCTTCTCTGGCGATAGCGTTCACAAGCCAGGGTTGCCCCTGTGTTTGTTCAAAGGCATAGTCAGCCGCCTGGGGCTCAAAGATTTGCCTCGTTTCAGCCGTGTGCTGCGCGTAGAGTTCGTCGACTTCGGCCTTTGTGAAGTTTCTTAAATTAATGTACTTCGTCACAATGTTAAACGGGCTTGCGGTCCCAAGCGTCTCGGAATCTGGGCGAACCTGAGCCTTGTAATCCCTTAGATTGCGCATCCCTACAAGGGCTACGGAATGGATAAAAGGGATATTCGCCCTGTTTACATAGCCTTCTCGCAATTGCCTCAAAAAGTTGATTAGTGTGCCGTCGCGAAGACAATCGGCTTCGTCAAAAAATACAACAAAAGGTTTATCCAGGGAGCGGCAATAGTCCACAAACGAAGTATTCAACACTCCGGAGTAGTCGCTGAAGTCGGCGTCTTTTGCGAATCCTTGCGGGAAACCATGATTTTTGATGCAAGCCCCTATTTTTTTTACTATTAACGGCATTCCTTCGCCGGGTTCCGACACTTCATCCAATGCCTCCAAGGAGCAATAAAGCGCGTAATGCTTCCCCTGTGCGTTTAATTGGCGGGTAAGCGCTTGCAGCAAGGTGGTTTTGCCGCTCTGCCGTGCCGCATGGATGAGGAAATACTGCTTGCTGTCGATAAGCTCCATCAATTCATTGCCAATACCCCGCATTGGGTCAATCATATAATGATCACCCGGAATGCATGGCCCGGCTATATTGAAAAACTTGGGCATAAATTATGATATATGATTGATGACAAAGGCGCAAGCGTAAGTACCTAGGAATTGTTTCTCATAAATCAAATGTTTTCATTTTACCATCAATTATTTTTTATGTTTGCATTATTCGTGATTTCTACGCTCCTGTAATTCCTCAATTAAACGCTTTTCCAGTTCCCCTGCTGCGGCAGTCCCATAGCCCCGCTCTTCCCGGGAAAGGCCGACTTTTTCATCAAAAACAATCCCCTTTGGCAGGGACGAAAGGACGATGATCCGGCTTCCCATATACACCGCTTCTCTGGGGTCATGAGTCACAATCAAGGTCAGGCGTTTTTCCTTGGACAAAAGGGAGAGGCATAGGTCCATAAGCTCAATGCGCAAAGGAATGTCCAGGGACTGAAAAGGCTCATCCATAAGGAGTAAATCCGAAGGGTATGCAAAGGCCCGGGCAATGGACGCGCGCTGCCTTTGACCGCCGGAAAGCTTAGACGGGTATGAAGAAGACTCTTTTTCTAGGGAAACCATTTTGAGATAATGCAAGGCCCTGCGGCGGCTTTCATCCTTGCCCAGCTTTTTCTCCAGGGGAAGGGCAATATTATCCAGAATACTTTGCCAGGGTAGAAAACGGCTTTCCTGGAATACCATGGATACATTGAAATTAGCCTGGATTTCTCCTTTTTCTGGGCTTAAAAGACCTGCCATCAGCCTGAGCAAGGTAGTCTTGCCGCAGCCCGAGGGCCCTAGAATCACCGTGGGAAGGGGATCTTCTCCGTCCAGGCTGAGATCAAAATTCTCAAAGATCTTCTTTCCCTTAAAACCAAAAGAAAGGTTCTTTACAAGAATTTTCATTTAGCGGCCCCTTTTTCCAAAAGCCGGATAACAGCCCCAAGGATTCCCTGCAACAAGGCGGCGGCCATAACGGTGACAAGAGTCCAGGCAAAAAGCTCAGGGGTTTCGAGACGGGATCTGGCCTGCTGCATTCCCGTACCCAGGCTGCGCAAAGGCTGGACCAGGACTTCCGCAGCCACCACTACTTTCCAGGAAAGGGAAAGGGAACTTTGCAAGCCCCCCAGAATAAAGGGGGCAATGGAAGGAAGGTATAAATACTTAAAAGCTTCCCGCCTGGACATTTGGTAAACCTTGAAGAGTTCTATAAGCTGGGGGTCTACCCTGCGTATTCCTTCTGCGGAATTGGCGCACATTACAGGGAAAACCATAAGGAAGGCGGTAAAAACCGGAGTTCTTTCGGAGCCTAGAAAAAGAAAGGCAATTAAAATTACCGACATTACCGGGGTAGCGGAAATTAGCGAAAAAAGGGGCTGAAAAAAGGCCCCTGCCCTTTTGTCCAGGCCTGAGGCAATGCCAAAGGCCAGCCCTAGAGGGACGGAAATAAGCATTGCCGCCATGACCCTGAGAAAGGTATTGGCCAGGGAAGAAAGGAACCTTTGATCCCCTAAAAGCCTAAAAAACTCCCTGACCACCGGAATAGGGCCAGGAAAGATAAGGTTGGAGCCAAAAACCCGGGAAGACAGTTCCCAAAAACCAAAAAGAAGAATAACCCCCGCCATATACCAGAGGGGAGAATTATTGTTCTTTTTCATCTATAACCATTTCGGTAATTGTCCTGGCCACCGCCTCCGCCAGCTTGAGATGATCTTCCGGATCAAGATGAATCCCGTCGGCGGCGCTGGTTTTTATGTATTTATTCGCGTCCAGAAATGCGGCGCCGCACTCTAAAGCCAGGGCCCTGTACAGGGGCGGCAATTTCTTGGAAAGCTGGATGGGATCCCCAAATATATGCTTGAAAACCGGAGAGTCCACCGTTGCGGGGGGGCATACCATGAGCGCCTTAGGCGCGGCTCCGCCCGGGCCTGTTTCCGATTTTTGAATCGCCTTTATCAGCTGCTGGACGCCCCGGGCAATGTCATAAGCCGTCGGGCTGAACCGGGGCTTAAGGTCGTTGGTGCCCAGCATCACAGCGACAATATCAATGGGCTTGTGGCTTTCCAGGATTGGGATAAGCTGGCGCAAACCGTTCTTGTCACCCTCCACCGGATCTTCCCGGCAGCTCGTCCTGCCGTTCAGCCCTTCTTCAATTACCCACCATTGGGGCTCATCCAGCCCTTGGTTGAGCAAGTTTTTAAGCGCCATGGGCCAGCGGGTATGGTGATCAAAACGGCTTCCGTCCCTGGGATCATAACCCCAGGTGTTTGAATCGCCGTAACAAAGGATTGTTTTCATAGTCCCGATTATACTTTGCAGCGGCCTGGCTATCAACGGTGAATTGACAATAAAGCGGAATTCCCGGAAAATTGGCGGATGCCGGGCATTGGAATTGGCAACAGCGAGTTTGAGAACTATTACCAGGCCATCTACGCCGGGCGCTGGCCTGCTCTTCGCCAAAGCCTATTTGCCCCGGTCAAACCCTTCCCTTACAGCGAAAAACTCCTCAAACCCTACATGCTTGACCGGGCATCAATCCTGGCGGCGCAGACCCTGAGGCTTCCCAAGGGGGGTATTATCCTTGACGCCTGCGCCGCTCCGGGGGGGAAAAGCCTGGTTATTTGCTCCCGCATGGATGATGCAACGAGCCTTATCTCCAACGAATTGTCAAAGGACCGGCGGCGGCGGCTAAACGCAATCCTGGATGAACATCTGGATAGTGAAATGCGGCAGCGGGTTAAGGTTTCCGGTTTTGACGCCGCTAAATTGGGAAGCCGTAAAAATGAAAGCCCGCGTTTTGACGCCATACTCCTGGATGTTCCCTGTTCCAGCGAGCGCCATGTGATTCAGGACAAAACTGCCCTGGCCAAGTGGAGCCCCAGCCGGCCACGTTTTCTTTCCCAAAGGCAGTGGTCTTTGCTCTCCTCAGCCTTTCTCCTCCTCAAAGAAGGAGGCTCCCTGGTGTATGCCACTTGCGCAATTTCCCTTGTGGAAAACGACGGCGTGGCGGAACGCTTGTTCAAAAAATATCAGTCCCAGGCCTTCTTGGATCCTCCCGATTTTGATATTGGAGAAAAAACACGATACGGAAGGACAATAATGCCCGATCAATGCGATGGAATGGGGCCCATGTATGTGGCCCGGTTTATGAAATATTGACCCTATGAAAAAGGGATACTATAATAGAAAACTAGGTGCATCCCAGACATACATCGTAGCTATAAGGAGAAATTTTGGCATGGAATTTGAGGCAAAAAAACTAAAACGAATGAGCTTGAATATAAAATTGTCAGGCATTTCCACTATCTTTATCCTCCTGGCGATCACTGTATTTATGATTATCAGCGCCAACTCCGTGCAAACATCAAGCCTGGAAACAGCCATTATGATGGGAAATGATAAACTTTCCAGCGATCTGATGCATTTTGAGAACAGGATTTTTAATGAATACGGGCAATTAAGCCTAAGAGACGGCGACCTCCTGGGGCAGCAAGGCGTTTCTCTTAGACATCAGCATGGGCTTGTAGACAGATTAAGTTCAGATTTGGGCATAGTGGCGACCATTTTTGTCCGGGAAGGCAATGATTATCGCCGGATATCCACCAGCATTGTGGATGCTTCCGGCGGGAGGGCGGTGGATACCTTCCTGGGAACAGGCAGCGCCGCATATTCGTCCATGCAGTCCGGACAGGATTACAGGGGGGTAGCTGTTATTCTTGGCCGGGATTTTCTTACCATATATAGGCCGATTTTTGCGGCAAATAACAGGGAAGTTATCGGTATTTTATTCATTGGCATAGAAATGACATCCATAGAACAAACAATTTCAGAGAACGTAGTCAGCCAAATTATCCTGATCGCTATAATTGCAATTAGCATTTTAATTATGTCTATTCTTGTGAATACCTTGAGCAATAATTTCATATTGTTGAAACCTATCCGCTCCGCCACAGAGATGCTCAAAGAAATATCCGAAGGCGAAGGAGATCTGACTAAGCAGCTTACGGTTAGCAGCAACGACGAAGTGGGCGATCTGGCCCATTATTTCAATAATACCTTTGGAAATATCAAGGATCTTGTGGGAATAATTAAAAACAAGGTGAATGCGCTTACAAATACCAGTTTTGAACTTACTTCCAATATGTCAAAAACTTCCAATGCCATAGAGAATATTTCTTCCAGTTTCGATAATATGAAGGGCCTGGTGTCCACCCAGGAAAATAAAGCAGTCGAAGCGGACAAAGCGGTGGGGAGCATCAGAGACAGGATAGACCACCTAAATAAATTGGTGGAAGAGCAGTCTGAAAGCGTAAATACCTCGTCTTCAGCCATTGAAGAAATGACGGCCAATATTCATTCGGTGACGCAAACCTTGGCTGAAAATAGCAGAAATGTTTCTGATTTGATGGAAGCATCAGGAATCGGTAAAGCCGGGCTCCAGACGGTGGCGGAGAAGATAAAGGAAATTGCCCGGGACTCCGAGGGACTCTTGGAAATAAATTCGGTAATGGAAAATATAGCCAGCCAGACGAACCTGCTTTCAATGAACGCGGCTATTGAAGCAGCCCACGCCGGGGAGTCGGGAAAGGGTTTTGCGGTGGTAGCCGCTGAAATACGAAAACTTGCCGAATCATCGGGGCAGCAATCGAAAACCACTGCGGCAATGTTAAAAAAGATAAAATCATCAATAGACAATATTACAAAATCCTCCGGAGAGGTGCTTGACCGTTTTGAAGCTATAGACTCAGGGGTAAAAACAGTTTCCCAGCATGAACAGAATATCTTCCATGCTATGGAAGAACAGGAAGTGGGAGGAAAGCAAATCCTGGAAGCCATTGGCCGTCTCCGGGAGATAACCGTATCGGTAAAATTTGGCGCTGAAGACATGTCGAAATCCGGCAGTAATTTGATTAAAGAAACCCGTGAATTCATCAGTATCAGCGATCAGGTGCTGGACGGCATGAACGAGATAATCAACGGCGCCATGATCGAAATACAGACCGCCGTAAGCCATGTAGACGAAATGAGTATGGAAAACAACAAGAACTTCATGGACCTAAAACAGGAAACAGAAAAGTTCAAGGTCACCACGGGCAACGAATTGAAAAAAATCCTCGTAGTAGATGATGATGTAACCCATCTTACAGCGGCAAAAGGCATGCTGGAAAACGATTATGAAGTTACAACTTCTGTATCTGCCCATGACGCCCTGATTCTTTTCTACCAGGGCCTGGTTCCCAATTTAATTTTGCTGGACATCATGATGCCGGATATGGATGGATGGGACACCTTTGACAGGGTAAAGGCCATAAGCAATTTGCATCACGTTCCCATAGCATTTTTCACGTCTTCAGATGATCCAAAAGACAGGGCTCAGGCACAGCAGATGGGGGCTGCGGATTTCATTAAAAAACCAACTAAAAAAAGCGAATTATTGGAGAGGATAGGAAAGCTGGTACAAGGCTGAAGCGGTAATTACCAAATTAAGGAGAGGGTAAATTTATGATAGGCCGTATAAATACCTCTATAGCAGCAAAACTAACGCTGGTTGTACTTGTCATTATCGTCCTTGTATCCGTCTCCTTATCGGCGCTGTTTTTATACAACCTTTATTCAATAAGCTTCGACAACGCCATGACCGAAGTGGAAGCGACAGTCGGGCGACTGGGCGATAACATAGAGGCCACATTGGAGCAGTATATTGAGCTGGTGGAAATTGCCGATTACGGAATCACTGCCCTCCTTAGGCATGAGTTGATTCCGCCGGAAGAAATGACCGCCTTTTTTGCCAATGTAAAGAGCATTATTCCCGAGATTGAGATGTTGTATTTTACCAACAATATCAGGTGGAACGAGGACGGAGCTTATGCAGCTTTCTCTCCGGCTTGGATCCCTCCTGAAACCTGGAACAATACCCAACAACCTTGGTTTCTGAATGCCAAAAATGCCGGGGGAAGTCCTGCCTTCTCGGAGCCATATGTAGACGCCAGGACAGGGGACAGCGCTATTTCCATATCCCAGATCGTTTATGATGTGGAAGGCAGGGACATGGGTGTGGCGGCAATGGATATTAAGGTTACGGAGATGACCTTTCAGGTAAATCATGCAAGGATTTTCCCCGATCAAAGGGTATATCTCCTTAACAGGGAAGGCCTCTATCTAACCCATCCAAATCCCGGAAAAGTAATGGCCGATAATTTTTTTAGCGATTACGGACTTGAGCGCTATTTTGAAGATTCCCGATCTTCCGATACCTTCCGGATAATGCTGGGAGATTACGATTTTTATACTATGAGGATAGATACTGCGGAATGGTCATTGGTATCCTTAACGCCCAGATCTGACATATTCGCCGGGGCCAATAGGCTGCTCCTGGAACTAATTATCATAGCCGCCATAGCTCTGCTGGCAGCGACGATGATTGTTTTTATTGCCATTGCCCGCATTACCAAGCCGATTGTCAGGATAACAAGTATTCTAAGAGATATATCCGAAGGCGAAGGGGACCTTACCCATTCGATTGTAATAAATACCAACGATGAGATCGGGGATCTGGCCCATTACTTTAATCAAACTATTACCAATATCAGGACTATGGTTAAGACAATAAAACACAAGGTGAACGCCCTTACCAATACCAGTTTTGAATTATCCGCCCATATGGCAAGGACTTCAGAGGCGGTGGATCAGATCGCGGCTAATTTTGAAGACATCAAGGAAATGGTGGACAGCCAGGAAAACAAGGCAGTCGAGGCGGACAGGGCGGTGGAGTCCATCAGGGGCAGCATTGACAACTTAAGCCAGTTGGTATTAGAGCAGTCCGACAGCGTAAACGCCTCGTCTTCGGCTATTGAAGAAATGACGGCAAACATCCACTCTGTTACAAATACACTGATCGCAAACAACAATAATGTGGATGCCCTTATGGAAGCATCGGAGCTGGGAAAAACCGGGGTCCAGACTGTTGCGGAGATGATAAAAGAAATTTCCCAGGATTCCGAGGGGCTTTTGGAGATCAATTCGGTGATG
>Ga0099364_10011612_pt1 | contig 12009 bp, 5 predicted proteins | sample TergutTh196P3_FD_73070 | JGI IMG/M metagenome (GOLD analysis project Ga0099364, IMG submission 73070) | Microcerotermes parvus P3 segment gut microbial communities from Pointe-Noire, Republic of the Congo - Th196 P3 | ecosystem: Host-associated > Arthropoda: Insects > Digestive system > Gut ...
CAGCGAAGAATTGAACAAGCTTACGCCCATTGTTGAACAATATGTTACCGAAAACAGATTGAACAATGTTGTTAGCAAAATCGGAAATATTTCCGTTCCAAAAGATACAGGAAAGCTGACAGGTTTATTCAGTAAGGATATTCTGGACGATTTTCTGAAAGAACATGCGAGCGAATATAACGCGTTGGAAAAAAGCGAACAAAAAATCCTGAATCGCCATGCTAATTCGTTGGCGACAAGCCTAATCAAAGAGATTTACTTTAGAGTTTAGAGTTTAGAGTTTAGTTATTAGTGTAAAATCAAAAATCATCAATCAAAAATCAAAAATCCCTCCGTGTTTCTCCGCGTCTTCTCTGTGTTTCTCTGTGTCACAATTACAGGACATTTCGTAGTAGCTCAAGAGCCGATAACGGATAACGATATACTTCGTTCTCTATTAACAGAGATTGCAGCGCAGGGCGATGAAGATCAGGATTTTGAACAGTTGCTCGAAACATTGGAAGAACTTGCCGAAGACCCGGTATATATCAACGAAGCAAATTTTGAAGATGTTTCACGCATCACATGGCTGACGCAATTTCAGATTAACAGTCTGTTAGAACACGTTCAAAGGCGCGGTCCAATTCTTTCTTACTACGAGATTGCTACGCTTTACGGCTTCACGCCTGAATTGGCGCAAACTCTGACGCCGTTCATTTCGCTTGAAAAGAAGCCTGAAATAATCGCTTTGGATCCCGTTCGGGCGCTGCGTTATGGCAGGAACAGACTGATTACGGGCGCGCAAAGCGTACTCGAAGAACAAGAAGGTTACGTCCGTCCCGATTCGCTTGCAAATCGCTATGCCGGAAGCCCTGTCAGAGCAAATATGCGTTATACGTTCAATTACGCCAACCGGTTGCAGTTTGGAATATCGGCAAATAAAGACGCTGGCGAACCTTTTTTTCGCAAAAACAATCCCTACGGATTCGATTTTTATTCGCTACATTTTCAACTAAACACGAATGGTCGATTGAAAACATTGAATCTGGGCGATTTTCGCGCCGATTTCGGACAGGGGTTGGTTTTGTGGTCGGGTATCAGTTACGGTAAAAGCGCCATGACGCTAAATGCGATGCGCTTTAATGCAGGGTTGCGCAAGTATAATTCGTTGGGAAAAACGCGTTTCATGCGCGGCGCCGGCGTCACCTTGCGTTTTAATCCGATGGATGTAAGCCTTTTTTATTCGCGCAAGGCGATTAATGCAACCGTTACGGAAAGAGACGAAAGCGGGAAAGCAACAACTGTCTCGTCGTTCACTACCGACGACTATCACCGCACGCCAACAGAAATAGCAAAAAAACGCGCTGTTACGGAACAAATCGTTGGCGCAAATATCGCAGTCAAACGTACCAACTGGCAAATAGGCGCAACGGCTGTGTTTTACGACTATGATGCGACGGTTGTTCCCAATTCCTACATATACAATCATTTTGCATTTACCGGAAGGTCTAACAGCAACTACAGCATAGATTTCCGTTTTCGCATAGGCGACGCCGTTTTCTACGGCGAACAGGCTATATCGCAAAACGGCGCAACAGCGTTGCTATATGGCGCACAAATGCTCATTGGCGAACGATTGGTTACAAATGTTCTGTATCGGCGTTATGCCGTTGATTATCATGCTCACTACGGAAAAGCGTTAGGCGAAAATTCTCAAAACAACAACGAAGAAGGTTTTTATTTGGGTTGGAATCTGAACATGGGCGGACGATGGCGGTTGTCATCGTATTATGATATTTTTCGTTTTCCATGGCTTCGTTATCGCGCCTATGCGCCTACTTTCGGACAGGACGCCATGTTGCAGGCTGATTATACGCCTTCGCGAAATACGAAAATGTACATTCAGGCGCGCTACAGAGAACGTGAAGAAAATGCCTCCGAAACAGTGGTAAGCGCCGTAACATCTACGAAAACTGAATCAATAAAAATGGTTTTTTCACACCAAATAACAGAAGGATACGGAACAGGAACGCATGTGGAAGTAAAAAATTACAGAAAAGAAAACACATCAAGCAAGGGATATTTTCTTTCGCAGGATGTATATGCAACCTTCAATACCTTCAATACTTATCCGTTGCGAATCACCTTGCGTTATGCTTTTTTCGATACAGACGACTACAATTCGCGCATCTATTCCTTTGAAAACGATATGCTTTATGCTTTCAGCATCCCAGCCTTCTACGACCAGGGAAGCCGGTTGTATTTACTGCTGAAATATACGTTAGGCAGTCGCTTCGACCTGCGATTCAAATATGCTGTAACGCGCTATACCAACAGAACCGAGATAGGCAGCGGGTTGAACCTGATACGCGGCAATCGTCATTCGGAAGTAAAAGCGCAGGTTGTATGCAAGTTTTGAGTATCGCTTTTTCTCTCGCAAATTCGCAATTTCAAAAATTTTATATAATTTTGCAAAATCAAAAAAAAAATCTATAAAAAAAATTTTTATAAAACATATAAAGCAATCAAAATGAAACAATTATTTTTCACATTATGTATCATCATCTTATCCTCAACAGTCAGAGGTCAAACCGTTGGCGAACCGAGCCTTAGCTTCACACTTTCGCCTCTTACCATCAGGGCGCGGCATTATAATTTTGGATTTGAAAATGTCGCAGTAAAGCAAACAAGAGATGGCTGGTGGCTTCCGAGTAGATGGGATTTTGCCTTTATTGGCGATAAACGTACTTTGTTTCCGGTGGGTTGGTTGCAATTGGGTTATGTAGACTATACCGCTACACTTGATTCTGTTGAAAAACATAGTGGACGGTATTCGGCGCTGATAGAACGGGTAGGCAATAGTGGAAGTATTGGAGGTTCCATTTGTTATGTTATTCCTGCCGAATATGGGGGGAAAAGAATAGAAGTCAAGGCGTGGTTAAAGGGCGAAGGAACAGACAATACTATCGGATTGATGCTGCAATTTGATGGCGAACCTAATGTAATACGCATGATTGATGAAATGAAACGAAAAAATATATCAACGCATGATGAATGGACGGAATATTCAGTTTCAGCGCGGTTGCCCGAAGAAACCGAAACTATTCGCATAGGAGCTATTCTTGTAGGAAACGGGAGATTATGGGTAGATGATTTTCGTGTGTTGATTGACGGAAAAGACATAAGAGATTTGCAGGCGTCAGATTTGAAATATAAAGCGCTAAACGATGATGAATTTGATGAAGGTTCATATATTAATTTCGGAACACTGACGCCGCAAATGACTGACAATTTAGCATTATTGGCGAAAGTTTGGGGATTTGCAAAATATTATCATCCCGCAGTCGGCTCGGGCGATTATCATTGGGATTATGTGCTGTTCAAGGCTATGGCAAGCATGTTGAACGCACAAAATATTGATGAACGTAATACTGTTCTATACGCTTTGCTCTACGGGTTGGGTGATTTCAGAACAGTAAGAAGATTGAATATTCCCGACAGTAAGAATGTAAAAATGTTGCCCGATTTGGATTGGATAAACGACCGGAAGACGTTCGGCGACGACCTTTCCAAAAAACTGAATGAAGTAAAAATGGCAAGACGCGGCAACACACATCATTACATAGGATTATACATAAATCAGGCGTCAAAATTTCGACACGAATATGATTATCCGCACATTTCGCCGGATGATGACGGTTATCGAATGTTAGCGTTGTTCAGATTTTGGAATATGGTTCAGTATTTTTATCCGTACAAGTATCGACTAAAGGAAAACTGGCATGATACACTGATTGAATTTATACCCAAAGTAGCTCATGCAAATTCGTCGAACTACAAGCAGGTGTTTACCGAACTCGTCTTACGATTAGGCGACCCGCAGACATTTATTGCTTCCGAAAGTCCCGATTTTGGAAACAACGCTCCTCCATTACAGATTGGGTTTGTGGAAAACAAACCGGTAGTTACAGGAATTACCATGGTAGATCTATCCGTAGAATTGGCGCCGGGCGACGTCATCGTAAAAATAAATCAAAAGCCGGTTGAAGAGATAATGAAGCAAATCAGGAAAAAATTGGAATCATCAAGGTATTTTATGCCAAATTTGATAAATTATTCTATTGTTACTAATATTTTGCGTACTGACGATGATTTTATATTAGTTGAATATCAGCGAGATGGTCGTACTTTTACTGCAAATTTGCGATGTTACACTCCTGAAACATTGTATGAAAACAGAATTGTCAACATATTACCCGGACATGAGTTATTGAACGATGATATTGGCTATTTTTGTCCACCATTTTTCAATAACGACAAGATAAATGAGGCGATGTCAGAATTTAGTGATACAAAGGGAATCGTAATTGACCTGCGAAATCCATTAACATATAATTGGGCTTATGTTATTGCACGTTTTCTGACTGCAACGCCTGTATATTTTTCCAAGAAAACAAAAGCAGATATACAGATCCCCGGTTTGTTTACTTATAGCAACCCTCAAAGAATAGGCGTCAGAAACAGAAGATATTACACAGGTAAAATCGTTGTTTTGGTCAATCAAAATACAAATCAGTATTGCGAACTTACTGCAATGGCATTCCGTGCATTGCCCAACACTGTAATAATAGGTAGCGCTACCGGCTACGATAGACGTTTTTTAGGTTATTCTCCTTCGTCATTTCAACTGCCGGGAAATATTTTTGGAAGCATTTCCGGACATGGCATGTATTATCCTGATGGCAGCGAATTAATAGATATGGGGATCGTGCCTGATATAGAAGTAAAACCAACAATACGTGGAATTATTGAAGGAAGAGACGAACTATTGGAAAAAGCAATACAAATAATTGAAAATGAATAAAGTTAAATATCATAAATCATTATTATTCAGTATGAAATGTTTAAAATTAATACTGATTTTTGTCGCACACTGTAGTCTGGGGATTTCACAAACCTATAATTCAGGCTTTGAAAAAGAATCAAATCCGAGAGGATTGCCTGACGGATGGATAAATAATGGTCATTCCTCATATGCCGTCAAAATTGATTCCATAACGAAACATTCCGGAAGTTACGCTGTATTGATAGAGGCAATAGATTCCGTAACAACAGGATTTGGCGGTATTATGTACACAATTCCTGCACGATACCAAGGTAAAAGGATTACCTTGAAGGCTTTTATGAAAGCCGAAGGTGATATTCAAGCTGCAAGTCTAATGTTAATTGTAAGGAATGACGGAGGTACAATGTTGGAATATACAAACGCAACGCTGAATGATAGTTCAATTTTTTGGAAAGAATATTCGGTGTCGACGCCATTACCCTACGAGGCAAAAAGTATTGAAATACAAGTAATGTTGAGAGGTATAGGGAAGTTATGGGTTGATGAAATCAGTGTTTTTATTGACAACAAAGATTTGTCAGAGGCAGAACTTAAAGATGAAGACGAGCGAGATCTTTTACATATAAATATGGACAAAATATCAGAAACTTTGAAATTGCCCTACGGTTGGTATATTGGAACTCAACAATCACATATTATCACAATTGATTCCATAACAAAACGTTCCAGTAAATATTCGTTGTCTATAGAGACTACCGATGCCTCTCCGAATGGTTCAAACGCTGTTATTTGGTATAGAATTCCTGCAAAATATCAAGGAAAAAATATTTCGCTTAACGCTTTCGTGAAAACAGCAGAGAATAATCAATCCATTGGATTAAATCTCATTGTGCAAGACGAAAATTTTACAATTTTGGCAAATGACATGAGTTCTCACAGGAGCTCTACCAATTGGAAAAAATATTCAACGAGGACGTTACCATTACCAAGCAATGCTAAAAATATTTTAATAGGAATATCATTGACAGGAAGGGGAAAATTGTGGGCTGATGATTTTCAAATTCTTATTGACGGCAAAGACTTGTCAAATGGAAAACTTAAAGTAGAAAATAAAGCAGATTTAGATACTGAATTTTACGATGGTTCAAAAATCAAAATTGGCAGCTATACGCCGCAAATGTTGCTCAATCTTGAAATGTTATGTCGTGTTTGGGGATTTTTGAAATATCATCATCCTGCAATTGCATCAGGCGATTACAACTTCGAAGCCGAATTGTTTAGAGTTATGCCATTGATACTAAACGCTTCGGATAAGAATGACGTTAGCAAAATCCTTTTACAATGGATAGATAAATTTGGCTCCTTGCCTTCCAGAAAAACAAGAGATAGAGTAGCCGATAACCGAATAAAACTGTACCCAGACTTGGAATGGATAAACAACGAAACTTTAGGAAGGGAATTAGCCGATAAACTTTTAAATATAAGAGATTTAAAACGCAGAAACGATAATTATTACATCGAAATAAACAAGAGAGCGCCTGTTCCCATTTTTAAAAACGAAATTGCCTACAGTAACATGAACTTTGACGATGACGGGTTACGTTTGCTGGCATTGTTTCGCTACTGGAACATGATTCAATATTTTTTCCCCTACCGGTATTTGACGGATAATAACTGGAACGAGGTACTCGGCAAATTTATTCCAAAATTTTTGGAAGCCGCAAATGAAAAAGATTACAAATTGACTGTGTTGCAATTAATAGCACAGATTAATGACAGCCATGCTCAATTGCAACACGATAGAACAATAGCAGAAATAATGGGGACGAACCGCGCCCCATACAATATTTCTTTTGTTGATGGTAAAGCCGTAGTTTCCGGATATTTGAACAACGACACAATTTTAAAGACAGGCGACATTATAAAAAGTATTGACGGACATCTGATTGAAAAAATAGTAGAAGAAAAATTACCAATTACATCAGCTTCCAATCATCAGGGAAAATTACTCGGTATTTCAAAAGATTTATTGCGTACCAATTCCGAATATCTGACTCTTGACGTCATTCGTGAAGAAGAAACGTTGACTCTTACAGTAAATTGTCTTCCTTTAAACAGTTTATCTCAAAATCGTCCACAAGTAGAAACATACAAATTATTGACGCCCGACGTCGGTTATATTCATACAGGAAACATCAAACGAGATTCTTTGCCGCAAATTATGAAACTTTTCAAGAATACAAAAGGTTTGATAATAGATATCAGGCATTATCCAGACGGACAAATCTTTTTTCTTATAAATGATTACCTAATGCCTCAAAAAGCAGAACATGCTAAAATTACTACAGTGAGCGCAACTACGCCGGGGCGTTTTGCTTTTATGAGAAGCAAAGTGAAAATAGGGAAAAGAAATCGAGACTTTTACAAAGGAAGGATAGTTGTACTTGTTAACGAAAACACTATCAGCATGGCTGAATATGCCACAATGGCTATTCAGATTGCCCCTCTTGTCACTGTAATTGGCAGTACTACAGCCGGCGCAGACGGAAATGTAACACATCCAATCATGTTGCCCGGAGGTCTACGTACGGTATTTACCGGATTAGGCGTATATTATCCTGACGGGCGAGAAACTCAATGTGTAGGAATTGCTCCTGATATTGAAGTAAAACCTACTATCCAAGGGATTCGCGAAGGACACGACGAACTGTTGGAAAAATCTATTGAAATCATAAAACAAGACTCTCAAAATGAACCCACTAGAAAAAAATGTACAGAAATTGATCATTAACGGAACATTTACATGATTGCTCGCAATGGATGTTTACGTTTTCTATTGTCAAATAAATTCTCTATTTTTGCCCATTGGCTGTCGGTTAAGTCGGTTAGTGATTGCGGGTAATGGCTCTTATGATAAATATACAAAAGAATCTTATGACATATGTACGAAGATACAGGCAAAAACTGACTATTTTTTTGCGATTTTGAACGTGGCGTCAGCGGGTTGAGCGCCAGAATACGCGGGCGACAATCGTCACTCGGAAGTAAAAGCGCAGGTTGTATGCAAGTTTTGAGTATTATCGATTGCACAAAACTTTTTCAAAAAAAATTTTTACTTTATAACATTTTTATGTACTTTTGCCCCAAAATATTTTATCAAATGGATAACGATTCCACGAAACCGAAGAAAGGTTTCTTTAATTTTGTAGAAAGGACAGGGAATGCCTTGCCTCATCCGGCTTTATTGTTCGGATTGTTTGCGCTTGCAACGTTAGTATTGTCAGGCATCGGCTCGCTTTTGGGGTGGTATGGCGCGCATCCGGTCACTAACGAAGATGTGGCTGTTGTGAATTTGATTTCGCGTGAGGGGCTTCATCGTATTATTCTCGAAATGGTAAACAATTATACGGGTTTCGCTCCGCTGGGTATTGTGATGGTTGCATTGCTGGGCATTGGCGTAGCGGAAACAAGCGGATTGATAAAAGCAGCCATTAACGCTATGTTGGTAAAAACTCCGGCTAAATTGATTACTATTATGGTATTTTTTACCGGAATAATTTCAAACGTGGCTTCCGATTTGGGATATTTACTTGTTATTCCGTTGGCAGGCGCTATTTTTCACTCGTTAGGTCGAAATCCCATTGTTGGCATGTCGGCGGCATTTGCCGGCGTTAGCGGCGGTTTCAGCGCAAACATATTTATCGGTACCATCGACCCGCTTCTTGCAGGACTTTCGACCGAAGCAGCGCAAATTATCGACCCTGATTATTATGTTTTGCCTACGGCAAACTACTATTTCATGGCTGTTTCTACTTTTGTTATTGTAATAACAGGCGTGATTGTAACGGTGAAATGGATAGAGCCTCGCATGGGACAATATACGGGCGACGTGGAAAGGGAATCTATCGTGCAATCTACTGATGCCGAGAAAAAAGGACTGCGAAGAGCAGGTCTTGTTTTCCTTGTCTGGTTTATTCTTTTGGGAATAGGATTAGTTCCCGAAAGCGGCATTTTGCGCGGCAACGATAGCGGTATTCTTAATTCGCCGGTATTAAGAGCATTTATCTCTTTACTGTTTTTGATGACTGCTACTGCCGGAGCGGTATATGGTTTTACGGTTGGCAAGTTTAAAAAGGCGGAAGACGTTATCACCGGTATGAACGATAGTTTTAAAACCCTTGCATCTTACCTTGTATTAGTGTTTTTTGCAGCGCAATTTGTAGCGTGGTTTCGCTGGAGCAATCTGGGTACGCTGCTTGCCATCAACGGAGCTTCAGCTCTGCAAAATGCCAATATTGGTCTGATACCCTTGATCTTTATTTTTGCCATGTTTGCTGCGTTTCTGAATCTTTTCATGGGTAGCGCATCGGCAAAATGGGCAATTATTGGACCGATATTTGTTCCTATTTTCATGCTTTTGGGATATTCGCCCGAACTTTCGCAAGCGGTGTATCGCGTGGGAGACAGCGTTACAAATATCATAACGCCAATGATGAGTTTCTTCGCATTGATTATTGTATATTATCAAAAATACGATAAAAAAGCAGGTATAGGAACTATAATTGCGTGTATGCTACCCTATTCCATTGCCTTTTTCATCGTCTGGATGGCGTTGCTGATTGGCTGGATTATGCTCAAAATACCATTAGGACCCGGCACGCCGCTATATTATATGATGTAATCTTTTGGACACAAAACATCCATTTGCACAGTATTTGGCAAAGCATTGTTTTACGCCTTCAATTGCCTGTCTGCCTGAAAAGGCGCCGCGCATGATTGTAGCGTTGCCGGCGTGCAACGAAGCGACATTGCTGCGTTCGTTAGAATCGTTGTTGCGATGTCGGTTGCCGTCGTGTTTTGTAGAAGTAATCGTGGTTGTTAATCATTCTGAAAATGCGTCCGAAGAAGCAAAACGGCAAAATGAAGAGAGTGTAAACGATGCGCAGCAATGGATAAAAAAACACAACTATAGCAATTTGAATTTCCATACAGTCTATAAGCCAGATGTTCCTGAAAAAGCAGCCGGCGTGGGATATGCCCGCAAAACATGTATGGACGAGGCTGTATACCGTTTTTTGCTAACAGGCGTTGATGATGGCGTTATCATTGGTTTTGACGCCGATTCAACTTGCGATGAAAACTATTTCGAGGAAATAGAACGGACATTTTTTGCAGGAAAAAATGTAAACGGCGCTTCCATTTATTTTGAACATCCGACAGAAGGCGACGAATACGATGCAGATATCTATGAAGGCATTGTACTTTACGAGTTGCATCTGCGCTATCTAAATCAGGCGTTGCGTTATGCCGGTTTTCCGTACGCTTATCACACTGTGGGTTCGTCATTTGCAGTCAGCGCTTCGGCTTACGTCAAGCAAGGCGGGATGAACAAACGAAAAGCAGGCGAAGATTTTCACTTTTTGCAAAAAATCATTCCGTTAGGCAACTACGCAGAAATAAATACTACGCGTGTCATCCCCTCGCCCCGCCAGTCAGACCGCGTTCCGTTCGGCACCGGAGCAAGTATGCGCCAATGGATGAACTGCAGACAAGAGGCATTGCAAACATATCCATTAGAGCCGTTTGAAGATTTGAAACGGTTCTTTGAAATTGTTCCGTATCTTTTCAAAGCGGGGGATGTAGAGATAGAAAAACTATGCTCTCCCCTACCCTACCCTACCAAAGATTATCTTTTGCAGAACGATTATATCAAACAAATCGCGCAAGCCAACGCCAACAGCGCCTCGCAGGAAGCGTTCGCAAAAAGATTCTTCGGCTGGTTCGACGGACTGAAAATAGTAAAGTATCTGAACGATAGTTGCCGGTTAGTTTACGGCAAACAAACTCCCGAAAAAGCTGCAAACAGGCTGCTACAAGCGCTTGGATACAAAAATGACCTTCCGGCAAGAGAATTATTGCAAGTTTACAGGAAAATTGACTTAGTTTAGTAATCGTTTTATAAAAAAAACAGGTCGCCTTTTTTACAGACAACCCGTTTTTAATTAACAGTGAACAATTAATAACTTTCAATTTTCAATTTTCAACTTTCAACTTTCAATTGATTAATTGTCAAAGACTATTCGTATTGAATTAGCGCCCGATTGAACGATATACACGCCACGCGTTGCGAGCTGTATATCGGCTTCTTCGTTGTTTGCTACATTGCGGTAAATCAATGCTCCTGTAACTAAATATACGTTAAACGCTTCGCCGACGGTCAGTCCTTCAATATGCAGCAAGCCGTTGCGAATCCATGCGCGTAGCGGATTGGCTATAAGGTCAGAACCGCTTGACGTTTTGGGGGCTACGATTATATCGAAATCCTGTGTGTAATCTTCTCCATCTTTACCGTTTACGATTGTAGCCCTGACGGTTACCGTACCCGCTGCCGTTGTGTTCAGGATGTTGCTGCCTGCAGCAATTGTTGCGCCGGTCGTTCTTGCGTTTACAACGGTCCAGACAATAGTCTCATACGTTGCTTCGGCGGGGACTACCGTACCGGTAAGCGTAAGAGGCGTTTCCGCTTCGGTTTCGGTTGGTACGCCGGTTATGTCTGTAACCACGATAGGTATAAGTTCAAATTCGACGGTTACTTCGGCGTCGTCTGACAGGTCGGTCAATGTGAAGACGTTGGTTGTGTTGTTGGCGACTACATCTCCGTCGAGCGTCCATGCTTTTACGCGATAGCCTTCGTCTGGTGTTGCTGTGAATATTACTTCGCTGCCACCTTCTACTTCGTCGCCGCTCTCAATTTCGTCGCCGTCTACTGTGACTTCGAGGTCGCCGTTGCCGATTACTTCAAAGGTAACTGTATGCTCGTCCCAAGGTACAAATTCTACGGTTACTAAAGCATCGCCTAACAATTCTTCCAATGTGTAGACGTTGGACTTGCCGACTATTACTACTATTTCGTCGAGTGTCCATGCCTTAACGCGGAAACCGTCATCAGGAGTTGCTGTGAAAACTATCTCGCTGCCTTCGTATACTTCGTCATCGCTTTCAATCGCTACGCCGTTTACAGTGGCTTCGATAATGCCGTTTTCTTTTTCGTCTTCCGACAATACTACCGCAAACTCAACAGTATATTTAGGTATTGCTTCAAATTCTACCGTTACATCGGTTTCTTCTGTTATGATAACCTTCAAGACGTTGGTCTTGTTGTCTTCAACTACTTCGTCGTTGAG
>Ga0099364_10011613_pt1 | contig 12007 bp, 12 predicted proteins | sample TergutTh196P3_FD_73070 | JGI IMG/M metagenome (GOLD analysis project Ga0099364, IMG submission 73070) | Microcerotermes parvus P3 segment gut microbial communities from Pointe-Noire, Republic of the Congo - Th196 P3 | ecosystem: Host-associated > Arthropoda: Insects > Digestive system > Gut ...
AAAGATAATGATAGACGGGAAAGGAGTGGAAACCGATGGATTTAAACAACAAGCCGAATAACGGATATAACTCCGGCTACGACTTCTGGCGTGATAACGCTCTACTTTATGGTGCTGATGAAGCCATCGGTATCTGTAGCCGGTACTTGGATATGCAGGTGAAATCAGAGCTTTCAGACGATGAGCGTCAGTTTTGTCGTGAAGTATTCGCGGCGGTGTATGAAGCGACAGCAAGCAAAGTTGTTCCGCACAAGCTCGTCTACCCCTATGATTTCAAGACTGCTAATGACCGCATGGAAACGTCATATTTCCACAAGAACCGAGAAATGAACAGAGATTAATTGTGGCTTCACGATTACCCGGTCGATTATGATTGACGAGCATCAGGGTTACGTTATCGCCCATAATCCCAACGCCTGCGACCAGTTCGTCTGTTGGCAGTTTACAGTCGAGGGCGGTAAACGCGATTACTATTGGGGCATATACGGCGACGAGCAAGCAGCGATAGACGGCTACAATGCCCGTCTATTTGTTAAATACAATTAAAATATAAAGGAGCTTTTAAACATGAATAATTATGAAGAAATCATCAAACGGCTGAGAGAGCCGTTCAACTATAAAGAAATCGAATGGAAAATACAAGTTACGACGCAGGATAAAGCGAGAGGCATGGCAGTTCCGTACATGGATGCACGCGCCGTGCAGAAGCGGTTAGACGAAGCTGTCGGACCGTTTAACTGGAAGAATGTCTACTCACTCTGGCATGATAACTCACAAATCTGCGGTATTAGTATCTTCTTCGCCGAGCGTAACGAGTGGGTGACCAAGTTCGACGGTGCTGAAAATAGTGATATTGAGCCAATCAAGGGTGGTCTGTCGGATTCGTTCAAACGGGCTGCCTCTGCATGGGGTATCGGGCGCTATATGTACGAACTCGACGGAATCTGGGTGGACGTGGAAGCCAAAGGGAAATCGTCAGCTATTAAGCAAGACCAGTACGTCACGTTGGAGAATAAATATAACGTTGCAATCAGTAAAATCAACGCTTCTACTCCATCAGCACCTAATAATGTAAACCCTGAACAGCCGCCTGATGAATCCGCCACCGAATTTAAAGTGCAATCGGTCAAGCCGTCGGGCAAATCGAGTCAACTGTTGGAGTTGGTCAACGGTAACGGCGAGGTTATCACCGCGTTCATCAAAGCGGGCGACGAGTCCATCGTTTCCGGCTCGCTCTTGAGCGGAGTGCAGATAGAGCGGAAGAACAGTAACCGCGGCGATTACAACTTAATCAACGCCTACCAATTGGTGGCGTAAACTATGGGGAGTGGCAACGCTCCCTTTATTATTTTAAGAAAGGATAGATTATGAAGAAGATAAACAGATTTACAATCACACGGCTGTCTATGTCCGGCTTCAAATGCTTCGAAGATACGACTATATTTGACTTCGGAGATACGACATATATATCGGCTCAGAATGGTCAGGGCAAGAGCAGTATCGCCGATGCTATCGCTTTTGCATTCGTGGGTACGCCATACTTTGGCGATAAAGGCTTGGACCGATTGCACAATCGTAATACCGACGAAATGACGGTGAGCATAGACTTCGTTGATGATGCAGGCGAAAAGCATAACCTGACCCGTACCCGTAAGCGCGATAATACCAGCATATCCTACGATGGTCTAACTGCACGGCAATCAGACTTAAACTCCGCTTTCGGTGACAGAGACGTCTTTCTGTCAATCTTGAACCCACTATACTTTATTAACGTGCTAGGCGATAGCGGCAAGGGACTGCTGGAAAAGCTGTTACCTGTGGTGAGCCACGAGCAAGTGATGGCAGCTCTGTCGGAGCATTCACGAGCGATATTATCAGAGCATTCGTTATTATCGCCGGAAGCTTTTATTAAAAATTGCCGGGCTGACCTCAAAGAATTAGAAGAAACCTTAATCGGCTATCGGAGTCAGAAGGCTCTGGTTGAATCACAGCGGAAAGAGCGAGCTGCTGCTCTGAATGAGTTGCAGGCGACTATTAATAATATTACGGCTGAAATAGCAGAGCTTGTTAAGCTTCGAGATAATAATCGTGATGTATCAGCAGAGCAATTATCGTTAACTGGACTTCGTAAGCGTCGGGAGCAGTTATTATCAGATGCCGTGCATAATGGTGACAATAAAGCTATTCAGGGTATCATGGCTGAAATTAGGGAGTCTGAAAAGTTCATCGGTAAATTGGAGTCTAAACAATATAAATCAGATTACACTAAGCAGATAGCCGAAGTTGAGAGCAGTTTGAAAATATTATATGATGAACATGCTCGTCTAAGCAAAGCTATGACCGATACGGTTGTTGGATATAGATGTCCCACCTGCGCTATTATGATTACTGCTGAAAATATTGATGCAGTCAAGACAGACTTACAGCGTCGGCTATCGGTTCGCGTCAATGATGGCAAGAAAACTAAGACCCGTCTGGCAGAGATTAAGGCTCAAGAGAGTGCAGCTAAACACGAATTTGATGAGCAAAAGTCCGTGATGCTGGCAACGGAGCGTACTAAATTGGACGCATTAAATCAGCAGTTGCAGGAGCTGAACATCGCCTGTGAATTAGATGCCGAAGATTATAACGAAAGCCTTGTAGCTCTTGATACCCAGATTAGCGAACAGGAATATCGGCTTGCATACGGCAGTTTAACACTTGAACAGGTATCGCGGCTTGCTGAGTTGGAAACGGCTAAAAGAGAGTATGCGACCAAGATGGAGACATTAAATAATATCACCGATTATGATTATACGGCACTAATCGCCGAAACCGAAGCAGATGTGACCGGACTTAAACGGCTGATAAATGAAACGATTCTGTATATGGCTAAGCGAATTGAGCTGATGCTCGGAGGCTTGAAGATGAGTAATACCGAAATCGTTCTGACTGAACTTATCAAGACCACAGGCGAAGTCAAAGACTGTTTCCGCTTCTCTTACGATGGACGCGACTACAAGTGTTTATCATTATCAGAAAAAGTACGCGCCGGGCTGGATTTAAGCCTGCTCATACAACGTCTATCAGGCAGGCACTACCCCATATTCATTGATAACGGCGAGAGCATCTGCTCCTTTGGTAATCTTAATTTCACTGGACAGATATTACTATCACGGGTCGTCAGGAATCAGAAGTTGCAAGTCACATACAAGAGCCGGGAGCAAAAGGCGGCAGCATAGCGGTCGACTAATGGAATTTTAAACGAAATCGCCTTCGTATTATTTTAGCGTCTCACAAACGACGGCAGCGTAGTAATTTAATATCTATATTAATGCCAATAGGGTTATGGTTTGAAATGGTATATGCCAATAATCAAAATGTAATTCTATTGGGATACTTTTATGCCGTGCTATTAGGCTTTACCCTAATGGCACATTTTATGGGGGTGATAATTTGAAAATCGGATATATCAGAGTAAGCACTACCGAGCAGAATATAATACGACAGGAAGTTCTATTAAAAGAGCTTGGCGTAGACGAAGTGTTCATCGACAGAGCCAGCGGTAAGAATACCGACCGACCTGAATTGAAAAGAATGATAGCGTATGTGCGTCAGGGTGATACGGTTATCGTCGAAGCTATCAGCCGTTTCGCTCGTAACACTAAAGACCTACTCGACCTGATTGAACAGTTGACGGCTAAGCGTGTTGAGTTTATATCCAAGAAAGAAGCCATCGACACGACCACGCCCACAGGTAAATTTATGCTTACGATATTCGGTGCAGTCGCTGAACTGGAACGCGAATATATACTACAGCGTCAACAAGAAGGTATCGCCATCGCTAAAGAGCAGGGTAAGTACAAGGGTCGTAAGCCTATTATACATCCTGATTTTGAACGGGTCGTGACTAAGTGGCGGTCGGGCGATATATCGGCGGTGGAGGCGATGCGGCGGCTGGATATGAAACCGTCTACATTCTATCGTAAAGTTAAGCAGATAGCGGTCGGGGCTGAAACCTCCGACTGCTGTTATATATAATAAGGAAGGAAACTATTAAATGAAAAGAATATGGATAGCTCTGCGCCTGATGATACTCGGGCTGCGGATTAAACGCCTTACGGCTAAGATTGAAAAGATTTACAGGAAAACTGGAGATATGTCAAACCCAAAGGGTGTGAGGCTTAATAATAAGCTGACGGGGCTGTTGATTAAATTTCAAATATTACAAGATAAATATATGGGAGAATAACGGATATGAAGTATCTATTTAAATTTAACGAGATTAACTATGGTCGCATTGAATTTGAAGCTGACCGCGAACCTGATGATGGTGAGATTATAGAGCAGATTCTTGATGGTAGAGCTGATTATAACGACACCGATTTCACAGAGATTCGGCTAATTGAAGTAGATGGTAAGGCTCTGGACGATGATACGGGAAACGACGATATAGACCAGACTACCGCTTGGAACGCTTACCTGCGATATCTACGGAGCTGGGCTGATTTCCATAGTGACCCGGAGTTCAGTGGCATGACCCCGGCTTGCTATGATGAGTGGCTTGACTGCGAATGTCGGGCATAAAAAAGATAAGGCTCATACGAGCCCTATCTTTTTTATTTAAAATATCTCTTGCAATCTATATGAAAATGTGATATAATTATATCAGAAATATGGAGGAGGCAACAAGGCGTGCTTAAATATGATGATATGTACTATGCTTGCTGGCTGATAGAGCGTTTTGGACGCGCTTTTGACATGCCGAGAAAAGATGTCGTTAATCTTATCGGGAAAAAAAGACTAAAAAATTATATGGAGTTCGCGGATTGTTTTCACTGTGAAAATCCTGATAAAATAATTGGCGAGCTTGCAGAGGAACTTGGCGTTATAGGAAACGATGAACTATTTAAATATATAGAAATGCAGTCTAAACCGTCTTTGCGTCAGATTGCCGGCGTATATGCGAGAGTTATAAAGATGTGCCACGAAAATGATTATGAAGCCGGAATAGAAAAATTCTTTAATTCATTTCTTCCGCCGTTAATAAATGACTACGAAAATAATTTATATTGGTCATCAATGCACTATTTATCGGAATGCTATAAAGACGGTAATTTATTATAGGAGCAGATAAACGGAGATAACTTCGTTGATGCTGATACAAAGACAGCCCACGCTCTACATTAGTGTAACGAAGACAGAAGCTAAGACTGCCAGCTTGTATCATCTTTCATAACTGACTGCCTGAGCGGGAAGTTAGAAAAGAGATTAACGGTGCAGTCTTTTCTGAGCAATCTTGCGCGCCCGATAGCCTGTTCCAGTTCGCTCTCAATCATATAGAACTGAATGTTCTTCAATACCTTGTCATCATAGGTTGTAAAACGGAAGCGGTAACCATTGTGTTCGACGGCGACGCCGGGTCTGATTTTAGCACCTGTGTCATAGTCAAGCCCTATCGAGGACGCGAAGAGCTTGTATATCCAATCGAGCTGATGGGGCGTACCGATAACATCAATATTCTTTCCTTTCAGGTGGTCAAGCCCGGCGGTATGACCGAAGTAGGTATCGCTGCGACTATATTTCTTGAAAGTTATTATTTCATCGAACCCCGACCAGTTCTGGATTCTGTCAAGAATAGCAGGGTCTTTATCAATGCAACCCCGGCTCATTGGCATATCGTGATATTGATTCAATGTACCTTTATTCTCAGCCACTTTACACTCATAGAACCTCATGTTAGCCTCACCGAAGTAATATTTACAAATCGTTTCATCTACAGTAGCGGAGAGCATGATATACTTAACACCTTTTGCGAACTCAACCGGATTCAGGAAGCTGACGCAATCCTCCGATAAATCATTATTGTCATCAGCCTTACGGTAACAGAAATGAGCAGCGGAAGCGAACGCCGGTATATCGACCCCCATCGGCATACCGGCATAATCTTTCTTATCATATTCAATCTTAGGTAGGGTGAATGGCTCGCTTGTATCAGCATGATTCAGGACTTGACGAATCTTCTTCGAGACTGCGCTTTCGGGCGCGGTCTTCTTCTTTTTTTGTCTTAGCTTTTTTAGCTCGGAGATAGGAATGTCGGTCTTGTTAGGAATAATGCTGTTGAAGATGATGTCCTCATCGACGATTACAAGGTCGTATTTACTGACGTCCATCGTCTGAAACCTTTTGTGAGTAGTGACAGAGTGACCATCACAATTATTGAACGCGTCCAACTCTTTTAGATATTGCTTGAATATCGCCGAGCACCGAGGGTCATTTTGAGCGATAACTTTTTTGAGGTACGGGATTACCGACCGTCCTGACTTATATAGGACTTGAATATGGCTCCAGACGTCATCAGGCAACTCGTCCTCAAGTTCGTGCAGTGACGGCGACTCAATCATCTTTATGCCATATTTCGGAGCCGCAGCCCTATCACGCACTTCATGTTTCAATTTATTGGTCGGAACGGCTATCAATACTCGCAGAGATGTCGTCGCAAGCCATTTCAAGACTGATTCTGTCTTTCCGATTGCGGTTTGTGCCTTGATGATGTGCCATATCTTATCATCAGAAGCAAACGCTTCGTTCAGCTTTCGATTGAAATCATCTTCCGCTTCGGCTAATGAAACGAGCGGTTCGCCTTGATTAGCGAGCTTAACCATCTGATGATGCTTGACCTTTACGCCGGAGAGCAGGTTAGCACCGTGGGGGCAGCTATCATGGTAGGGGCAGAACTCATCGCAGAGGGATTGTGGGTACTCTCGAATATAGTACATCGAGTAATCCCAGGCTGAGTATTTCTTTGGATTATCGAAGTATGAGTTCGCCTTGAGAATATCGACGAATTTAGCCGCTCCTGATTCGACCTGAACCATGTTTGTTGCTAATCCGAATAATTCGTCGACGCCTAAGCTCTTACCTCCTGATTCAAATTCCTGATAGAGTCGACAGCTTGAGCCAATCTCGTTGAGAACATCTGAACGGTAGGGTCGATGATGATTAGCTTTTTTAGTGACGGCAGAGACATCTGATGAATTAACTCCAAGATTGATTAGATAGCTCTTTGATAGTTTTCTACCAGAGCTTTCCAGAATCATAGAAGACATTGGTAGATTTTTATCAATCTCAATCATATTAATCTTACTAATCTTTTCATCTCTATCATCAATGATTGAAACATCAAGTAACTTTCTATCATTCAATCGAATACCGGTGTTTCTGGCAAACTCAGCGAGTTTTCTCTTGTAATTGGTGGCTCCGTGCTTATCCCTCAGATAGATGGTCATGTTCCGCATCAATGATTCAATGTTCATCGCGGGTGCAGTTTCATCGAAATACAGTAGTTCTTTGCCGCCGTAGTAGCTTCGTGATATATCATTGCACTTCGGGTCAGCCTCGGGGAATATCGTCATCAATGCTTTCTGCATCGCCTCAGCTATATCCGGATTGGGTACAGGTGCATCGTTCAGAAAAGCAACTCGGAGTCTGTTCTCAGCTCCAGTTCCGCTACGTGCGTTATATGCGAATAGCATCGGCAGGTCGTGCAGTTTAGCCTTAGTCTTTACATCATCGAACTGCGTCTCTCTATCTAATTCAAGGACGAATAACTGCTGCTGAATGAAGCTTCCCCTATTTCTATCGGTGCTTTCAAAAGAGGTTTTATAGGTAGCGGGGCAGATAGTGCAGCCCTCTTTTCCTACAAGCTCTGCAAGTGATTTGATACTATTCTGATTGATGGCTCTCTTGCGAGCCGCTATATCAATATCAATCGAACGAATAGTTGATTGGCTCAGTTCTGACGTATGACGGGTTGTGTCAAAGCTAACGTTAAATTCATTCATACTCTCAACTCCTTAAAAATAAAATTATTTTACTTTCATGTGGAGCTGATCTAAAATCTAAATGAGCAAACGGATAAAGTGACCACTATAAAACGGCGGGAACGTCAGCCGACGTTTCCCCCGCGATGTCGCTTATTAATAGATTACAAAACGTAACTATGTTATAATAATATATGTAAATGGGAGGAATGTAATATGTATCTAAATCACACTTTAGAGCTAACGATGACGCTCGATGCAGACAAGTTCAGCAAGCAGCTAACCCGAGTAAGCAACCAAACCGAATATTTAGATGACGATAAGCTGATTGACCAATCGCTGCTTCCCAAAGGGCTACTCGTGACGTACCATGATAAGCAGTACAAGAAGAAGATTCAGCTTACCGTGTACCCAAACGCCATTCTGAACGATGACGAGCCGGGTAAGAATAATGCTGAAAAGTTAGTTCATAAGCTGGAGAAGCGTGTTGCCGGCTACTTCGACTCAAGCTACCAACTGAACGATTTTAATCTAAAGAAGCTGATTCTTACAACAGGCATCGACGTTGGCAATCGTGACAATGTAGCCGCATACCTGAAAGTGTTACAGCGCATTGGCAAGGTCAAGGGCTTCTCGCCGTCGAATAATGAACGGCTTGACGACAAGATTTGCTTCTGCTTGGAGGGCAATTCTAACGGGATTGACTTCTATGTCTATGATTTGGAGGATCTTATCAGATGGAAAGCGAAAGAGGCAGATGACGGTCAGAAGCGGCTCAAATCTATAGCAGATAAATCGAAAGGGATTCTACGAGTGGAGGTACATCTGACAGAAGCGAAGGCAGTTCGAGCTTATGCTAATCATACCGTTGCATCTGAACAGATAGCGGCTCTGACAGAAAGTCAGATACTTCTTCCGAAGTTCGGGAGAAGTGGGACTCACAGATAGAAACCGGAAAGGTTTATGGGGTAAAGAAGAACATCATAGAGAAGTATCTGAGCCTAAACAAGTTAATTCCGGAGCTGAAAGAGCGGCTCGATAAACGAGAGTTCAGAGAAATCCCTGCGATGAACATATCGAACCTATCGGAAAAAGAGCAGAAGGTACTTCATACTCTTTTGAAAAACGACAGCTACAAACTGACGTTAGATAACTCGGATAAGATAGGAGACCTATCGACAACTGGAGAACTGGCCCCCGATAGCGTCGAGACGATACTAAAGAAAAAGACTGATGGTGCTGTTGACTCTAAGCCGCACACGATTGCGCCCGCGTTAGTTTCAAAATACTTTCTCAATATGAAGCCTGACGAAATCGAAGCTGAGTTGGCTAAGATATTAGAAGCATACTACTCTCCGAACGAATAATCCCAATACAGGCGCAGGTTTGGTGCTATATAAATAAAATATTAACAGGAGGCTTCACGTGAGCCTCCTGTTTTTTTGCTTTAGTTTCAGGTGTATAATTAATAGTCACGGTCATAAAACGCTCATGGTCCACTCGTCTGAGTCAGGAGCCAAATTTATCAGATATTTAACCCATGCAGGAGCAGCAAGAATATCTTCAAAGGCGGTTTGCGCTTCAGGCGATTCGGGGTTGGGTGTATATTCAATCTTGTCGGGGTCGTAAAATACCCGTTCAGCCATCTCATTTATCTTTTTAAGGAAAAAGCCTTCCCACTCTGCTTCTTCTCCGAAGTAGCCTTTTTCGACTAATTCATCAAGAATCAGACGCCCTAAAATAACGATATGAAATAAAATATCCTTATAATAGTCTACACTATAGAACATAGCCTCATGGTCATCAAAAAGTCTAACGAATCGGTTATATACATTAGGGAAGACAATATCTACCAGAACGACGGTGCTTACTAATATCTTATCCGCTTCAGCTTCGTCATCGCCGCATCTTAACAGTTCGTTTACTCGAGCCGTAATGTCACGCAATCTTGAAGCAACCTCAAAGTTATACAATCTTACGCCATAGAATCGACTGTCCTTACGGATGTCGGATAGCTGGAACCGGCACAGCTCCAAGAAGTCTTTGTATTTTATCTTCTCAACTTTAGAGAAGAATTTATTCAGCTCTTTTTTTAATTTGATTTTGTAATTTTCATCTTTAGGAGATAATCTACGTATATTATATCTGTCGTTATGCAAGACAGATATTCTTTTGCATACATCCTTTATTTTTGCCATTCCTTTATAATAGTCTTTTATTTTTTTATACTGCGGACAACTATCATCTGATATTTCAAAACCAAGTAGATCAGTCGTATAATAGAGCTTGGGGTCGTAAAGGTATTCCTTGTAGATATGCGCTATTTCGTCTTCTCTCGCCTTGGGTATCGCCGACCAATTATCTCTCGGAAAGTATGAAGGGTTACGTGAGAATATTCGGTATCTCCTTTGGCGGAATGTCTCTATTTCTTTTTCAAGGATATCGGAGGTGGGTTTTCCATCTAAATCATCATAAGCATTGGCGAAATAGAACTCGGAGTCTTTATCCTTATAGGCATTTGGAGAATGCTCGTATAGAAAATCTCGGAAGGTGATACTTTCAATACGTTTAGTATCCGTTATGAATTTACTCAATAAGAGAAACAAAGATTCGTCATACACACACAGCAGACCATTCCGCTTGAAAAATTCAAACCCCTCACGTTCATTAACTACAGACTTGTATATTCTTGTAAAGACGTCTTCTAACAAGTGGTTTCTGGCGATGTCCATATCCGAATAATTTTGACGTTGGTATGATGTGGTGCGGTACCCACGAGCTTTGTTAACTCTCGACCTTTGTAAGGATAACTTTTTTGATTTATATAACTTATCTAAATAGGCGTCTACATCTGATAGGTCAGCCCAGATAGATTGATTCAATTCATGCAGCCATTCAAGTAAATCATAATTCTCCCCATCAAACTTCAAGAATTTATCAGAGTTTCCATGAAAGTTTTTTTGCCTATCTACAAGATGCCACCATGTAGGTTTCGATTTCATATTCCGATCCATGTTTGTAAATCCTCTTATCATAAAGGCGCGGCATCATAGCCGTACCTTATTTCATTTTTGTTCCTATATAATATTTCGTCCTGAAAAGGAAAAAATTAATGCAGTAAAGTCCCCGTAGAACCTTTTTTGTCACGTCTCAAACGTTTGAGCTGATGTATAATAGATTAGCGGTTCAACGCAGGCCGCCAACAGCACCAAGAGCTTCCTATATATTATATCATATCTGGATACCAAAGTAAATAGCTCGTTAAAAATAATTTGAAACGCGGGGTTGAGAGCTGTTGCCTCGATAATAATTTATGAGTGAGGGGAGGAAGCAAATATTCACAGAGCGAGATATGATAATTTGAACTCGAAGTGTTGTATTAAAGTAAGCGGATTCCATGATGGCGACAACGAATCGCCACGAACGGTCAAAGAACGAAATAGTGACCACCATAATCACTACAAAGAGAAGGTGATAAAAAAACTGGGTGCGATGCTATTTATCCGCAGAAGTGTTCCTACGACGGTGAAACGAAACCGCCGTAATAAAAACGAATATGAATTATATTACTGATTGGAGGTGACATAATGTCTACACCATTTACAGGCTATGCAGACCCTTTCTCTGCAACTACAGAGAAGGTTCCAGTGGAAGAAAACAACTTTCACAAAATTGCAAGGGCTCTCCAAAAATCTAAGAAGAAAAATAGGAAATTAAAGCAAATTATCACAGAACAGAGAGCCGCTGAAGAAAAGCGAGTTCTTCAAGAACAGCGTGTTGCTGCTGAAGCGGCGAAAAAAAAGGAGGAGCCGCTATTAACAAGAGTGGTAGATGCTGTCGTAAAAGCTATTCCGCGCATATTAGTAGTGCTCGTTCCATTTTTTTTTAAAAGCTTTTTCTCGCGAAAAAACAGAAATAATTGATTGTTGAGCGGGCGCGGGAGCTAACCGCGCCCCTCCAAAACTAATTTACTTCTTCTTCATCGCTTGTATATATATCCATAATCATAAGCATTTACAGTGTTTAGGAGTATATTCGGGTATATATGACCAATGGGTGTAGAAGAAGCAGAAAGGGTATTAAGATTATGGATATAAAGAAAGAGGGAAAAAAATTGATTCGCAAGATTTTAGAATACTACGAAGCCTTCAAAGTATCGATGGAACTTGATTTTGTTCGTGCGGTAGGCAACTTATTTGTTTTCG
>Ga0099364_10011614_pt1 | contig 12007 bp, 14 predicted proteins | sample TergutTh196P3_FD_73070 | JGI IMG/M metagenome (GOLD analysis project Ga0099364, IMG submission 73070) | Microcerotermes parvus P3 segment gut microbial communities from Pointe-Noire, Republic of the Congo - Th196 P3 | ecosystem: Host-associated > Arthropoda: Insects > Digestive system > Gut ...
AACATATTCTGGACTGAAAACATCACCATACTTACCTGACCACAATAAAATTCAGCCTAAATATGAGAGACGGATAATTCGTAAATCATGCAACGGTCTCTGATTTCGCCGACTTCCGGCGTCAGGCCGAAAGCGACCCGGTGAGGTTTATGCAGATCATGCAGCCTGGCGGGGTATATGAGCAGCGCCAGGGTGAGTACTATGCGGCCACTCCGCACGGCGGAGCCGGAAGATCTTGCAAGACCTCCCTTCGCCCCGACAAGATGTTTGTGGGGCAGGATTTCGCTGACTCCGCCATCACTTGGAGCGGTCCCATAGATATCGCCTGCGCTGCTTTGGGCATTCCCAAATATGAGCCGCAAAAGGCGGTAAAAATGGCTGCGGAACGTCTTGGTTTTCATCCGCCTGAAAACCCCAAACGGCCCCCGGAGATCGTGTTCAGGGCCCTCACCCCGCCTGACAACTCGCAGCCCGACTTTAGTCTTGGCGACCGCGAGCCTTCATTGGTCTCCGCTTACAAAAAATTGGACGGCAGCCTGTTTTGTGTTGTGGCCCGGTATGAAGGCCGCCATAAGAGCAAACGAAAGCTGGTCCTGCCCTGGGCCTACGGTGAGTTGGACGGGGTTACTGATTGGCACCGCAGGATGCCGTCCGGCCCCCGCCCTTTGTTTGGTCTTGATGAACTGATTCTCCATGCCGGGAAGCGGCCTGTCCTAATCGTCGAAGGGGAAAAGACTCGTGAGGCGGCCAAGCGCTTGATCGGTGACCGGTTCTTTGTCACCACCTGGATAGGCGGTTGTCAGGCCATCGGCAAAACCAACTTCCGCATTCTGGACGGCTCTGTTGTGTACATATGGCCGGACGCGGACGAAGCGGGCCGGAAGGCCGCCTTGAAAATTGCCGACACTCTCAAAGCCTACCCGCCGGCCAAGGTCTTTATCGTGACACCGCCGAAAGACGTAAAGCCGGGTTGGGACTTGGCCGACGCCGAGCTTGAAGGCTGGCGATTGGAAGGCGTTGAACGTCATATTGAAACACACTCCATCCCATATGAGAAGGGAAACTTGGATTCAGTGACTGTAAAAGATGAGGCCGCGGCTCTTGTCTTCGGCCCGCCCGTACCCTTTGACGTTCAATCGCCGCCGTCCATACCGTCGAACATACTGCCCGGTATCCTGGGGATCTACAGTTCCGCCGCGGCCAACGCCATCCAGGCCCCGTTCGAGCTGGCCCTCATCAATGCTCTGGGAGCCACAGCAGCGGCCGCTCAGCGCAAATTCCGGGTAGTCATCCATGAGGGCTATTCCGAGCCTCTGAATATCCACAGCTTGGTCGTGTTGTTTTCTGGAGAACGTAAGACCGCAAACCTGGAAGCTTGCCGCTTTCCCCTGGTGGAATGGGAAGAGGAACAGCAAAGATTGATTGAGCCTGAGCTTAAGCAAGCCTTGGCCGAGCGCCAGATCCACGAAGAAACGCGGAAAACCCTCTTGGCTTCGGCCAAAAAATGTAAAACCTCTGAGGAAAGGAAAACCTTGGCCCGTGAGTTGGCCGACCTTCAGAATGAAGCCGGTGATCTCCCGATGGCTCCGCGCCTTTTGGCCGATGACGTCACTCCCGAGGCTCTGGCCGTGCTCATGTCCAAGCACAATCAACGCATCGCCATTTTGGAGGCTGAGGGTGGTTTTTTTGACATTCTCTCCGGCCGCTATACGGGCGGTATGCCGAATCTGGACTTGGTTCTGAAAGCCTGGAGCGGCGAAGCCGTCCGTGTTGACCGCCGCCATGCTGAACCTGTCATCTTGAATGAACCTACCCTAACCATGATCCTGAACGCCCAACCGGAAGTTTTATCGGGCCTAGCCCGGACACAGTCTTTCCGTGGCCGCGGCCTGCTTGGCCGTTTGCTCTTCTTGCTGCCCAAAAGTTTGGTTGGCAGCCGGGAAGTGGATACAAAGCCTATCCCCAGCGATGTCCGAGAGGCCTACCGGCAGACCTTATGGCGTCTCCTGAACCTGCCGTGTAACGACGGGCAGCGGCCACATTACCTGCAACTTGATTCAGAGGCCCACCGTCTCTGGCTGGGCTTCGCTCAAGACGTTGAAGGCCAGTTGAGTGAAGGCGGGGCGCTTCACACCATGCGGGATTGGGGCGGCAAGCTGCCTGGGCAGATTCTCCGTCTGGCCGGCCTGGCTCATGTCACCTTGCACCAGTATCCTCACGAGGTCATGATTGGGGCCGATCTTATGACGGCTGTCATCCGGTTGTCAGAATACCTGGTAGAACACGCCAAGGCGGCCTTCAATCTTCTCGGAACAGACGAAACCATCGAGTGCGCCAAGGCCATTTTGAAGTGGCTGGCTACCGAACGCCTGGAAAATTTCAGCGCCCGCTCCTGCCTGGAAAAAGTGAAAGGCCGCTGGCCGAAGATGGAACAAATAAATGCCGGCCTGAATATCTTGGAAGATCGAGGTTACATCCTGCCAGAGGTCAAAGATACCCCCGCAAGGGGACGACCTTCTCGAACCTACTTGGTAAACCCGTGCCTATCGGAAAGGGCGCCATGCTGAGGGAATTTGAAAAATTACCCCTAAGCGCAATATTCGCAATATTCGCAATATTCAGTCGAAGGGTATCTGTTGGCAATCTATTTTTGCGAATATTGCGAATATTGCGCTTAGACCTGAAATCCGAAATACCCGGCTGGCCGATCTTGCCCGGCCCATCGTTATTCGGGATAGCCAGGCTACCCAACGTGGCCACAGGCCACTTTTGGGGACTGGCGAGGGAGGGGACTCCCTTCGAACCCTCCCGAGGAGGAAAGCCATGAAACGCAGCCTGTGGCTGAAGCTGCGCGTCACCCCTGAAGAGAAAACGGCCTTTGAATTCGCCGCTGCCGAAGCCGGCCTGAGCCTGTCGGATTTCGTCCGTCAGCGCCTCATGGGGGCGCGGCTGCGCCGGACCTCTGAAGAACGCGAAATCGTCAATCACTTGGCCCGCATCGGAGCCAATTTGAATCAGTTGGCCAGATGGGCCAACACCCACAAAAACCAGGCCGAGGCGATTGAGGTCATCCTCTGCCTGGACCAGCTTCGGGATGACCTCAAAGCCATGAGGGGGGTAGCGCCATGTACATAAAAGTGTTCCCTCACGGGCAGGGCGGCGGCAACGGGCCGGTCAATTACCTTCTGCGGCTGGATTATCCCGACCGCAAGGAATCACCGCCAGAGGTTCTGCGCGGCGACCCGGCTTTGACCCGCGCCCTGATTGACGCCCAGACCCGCAAGTGGAAATTCAGCGCCGGGGTCTGTTCCTGGGGGCCGGAAGATATGGTCACGCCGGAACAGGAAAAACAACTGATGGATGACTTTGAGCGGACCGCCTTTGCCGGTTTGAAGCCTGATCAGTATGACATCCTGTGGGTGCGCCACAGCCATGCCGGGCACCATGAACTCCACTTTGTAGTTCCGCGTGTGGAACTCTCCACCGGCACAGCCTTTAACGCCTTTCCGCCGGGCTGGCAAAAGCATTTCGACCCGCTGCAGCATCTTTACAATTTAAAAGAAGGCTGGACCCGGCCGGACGACCCGGCCCGCGCACGGCTCCACACTCCCGACCACGCCGATCTGCATAAGGCGCGCCTGCTTCGCTGGGGTAAAACGCCAGCCAAAGACGAGCGGGCTGAAGCCACTTCGGCCATTCACTCTTATATGGCCGCCAAAATCGCAAGCGGTGATGTAAAAAACCGCAACGATGTGCTGGCCGCCCTGTGCGGGGCCGGCTTGGAAATCAACCGGGCCGGGCGGGACTACCTCTCTGTCCGCGACCCGGAAAGCAACGCCATCATACGACTGAAAGGAGGAATTTATGCCGAACGCTGGCAGCTCACAGGCCAGTTTGGCCAGCCTGACCGAACGCCTCAAGAGCAAGACCGAGGAGGACCGCCAGACAGCCGAGAGGCTGATCGAAGCCGAATTCGAGAGCTTGAGCATGAATGTGCGCGCATCTATGAAAAACGCGCTCACTACCATCGAAGCCGCTACCTTGAAAGAGGCCGAAGGCACGGCCAGGAAGATAACAAGCCATATAAGGCTGCTGAACAATGGCTTCATGAAACACTGGCTCATGTGCGGATTGTTGGGCCTGGGGCTGATCTGCGGCCTGGCCTTGGGGGGCTGGGGCTTGGCGGTCCTGGGACAACGCCACATCAAAACAATGCGCCAGGAATTGACTGCTTTGAGCCAGCAAAAAGCGGCCCTGGAGGCGAGCTTGGCGCAATTAAAAGGCCAGACCTGGGGCCTGAGCCTGCTCGAAACCCCGGAGGGCCGCTTCATCGTGCTGCCCCCAAAAACCACCCTCAAAACTGGCTGGACTTTCGGGAAACAACCAGCCGCCAAGCTGGAGTAAACCATGTCGGAACTACAAACCCTGGCCTTGGGCTTTCTCCGGGACCTGCGCCGGGACTTCGAGAGGCGGATGGAAGCCCTGTCCCAAAGCCAAGCGAGCCAAACCGCAGCCTTCAAAGCCCTGGAAGCCAAACAAGCCGAATCCGAGAAGCTCTTGAGGCATTTGAGCGAAATCTACACGCGCTTGACGCCGCTCATCGACTCTATCAACAGAAGCGTAAACCGCGAGCCGCTGTAATAACCTGTGTTGCCGCCGCACCCGGCTTAGGCCGGGGCCGGTGACGCATACAACAAAGGAGGCATATGGCCTTGGCGCGAGGCGCGGCGGCGAAGGAAGCAGAAGGGCAGGAGCAGGAAAAACGGAAAGAGGCAGTCAAGAAGGATGAAGCGGCATGGGAAACGCCGAGAATGCGAATGCGGTAGGATTCCACAGCAAGGTTACGGCTTTGCCTTTTGGCACGGCATCCTGTATCATTATTTGCGAGTCCGAAAATTTTATCCATATAAAGAGCCAGTATGCGAAAAACAAAAAAAATCGCTGAAAAACAAGAACCACTGGAAAAACAACTGTGGAGCGCGGCGGACAAGCTGCGTAAAAATATTGATGCTGCCGAGTACAAGCATGTAGTGCTTGGCCTCATTTTTTTGAAATACATTTCCGACTCGTTTGAAGATTTGTTCGCCCGGCTGAAGGAAGGCAAAGGAGAGTTTGACGGGGCCGACCCGGAGGACAGGGACGAATACAAGGCCAAGAACGTTTTTTTCGTACCCAAGCCCGCTCGCTGGCACTTCTTGCAGGCCAATGCCAAAAAACCGGAAATCGGCAAATTGGCGGATGAGGCGATGGACGCCATAGAGAAGGATAACCCCTCTCTCAAAGGTGTGCTGCCCAAGGTGTATGCCCGGCAAAACCTGGACCCGGCCAGCCTGGGCGGCCTGATCGACCTTATTGCCAACATCGCCTTGGGCGACGCCAAATCCCGTAGCGCGGACGTGTTGGGGCATGTGTTTGAATATTTCCTGGGCGAATTTGCCCTTGCGGAAGGCAAAAAGGGCGGGCAGTTCTACACGCCCCGCAGCATTGTCGAGCTGCTTGTCGCCATGCTGGAACCATACAAGGGCCGGGTTATGGACCCCTGTTGCGGCTCCGGCGGCATGTTTGTGCAGAGCGAAAAGTTCGTCACGGAACACCAGGGCAAAATAAATGATATCACCATCTACGGGCAGGAAAGCAACCAGACAACCTGGCGCTTGGCAAAAATGAATCTTGCCATTCGCGGCATCGACAGTTCCCAGGTCAAATGGAACAGCGAAGGCTCCTTTTTGAACGATGCCCTCAAAGACGCCCGCGCCGACTTCATAATAGCCAATCCCCCTTTTAACGACAGCGACTGGAGCGGCGATCAGCTTAAAAACGACGCCCGCTGGCAATACGGTACGCCACCCGCAGGTAACGCGAACTTCGCCTGGCTCCAGCATTTTGCTTTTCACCTTGCCCCATCCGGACAGGCCGGAATCGTGCTGGCAAAGGGCGCGTTGACAAGCAAGTCTAGCGGTGAAGGGGAAATCCGCCGCCGCATGATTGAGGAAGGCAATCTGATTGACTGTATCGTTAATCTGCCCGCCAAGCTCTTTTTGAATACGCAAATCCCTGCGGGCCTATGGTTTTTGGCCCGCAATCGCAGCAACGGCAAATTCCGTAGCCGCAGCGGAGAAATTCTCTTCATTGACGCCCGTAACATGGGTGAACTTATCAACCGCCGCACGCGCATCCTGACGCCGAAAGACATAAAGACCATCAGCGACACCTACCACAACTGGCGCAACCGGGACGGCAAATATGAGGACGTAAAAGGCTTCTGTGCTTCCGTGTCGCTCTCGCGGGTAAAAGAACTGGATTTCGTGCTTACTCCGGGTCGTTATGTTGGCCTGCCGGACGAAGAGGACGACTTTGACTTTGCCGAACGCTTTACCGCCCTGCAAAAGGAGTTCATGGGGCAGCTTGAAGAGGAAAAGCGGCTTAACGCCGCCATTCTGGAGAGTCTCGCGAAGGTGAAGCTATGAAGCTTGAGGCATCAGAACTTATAATCTACCAAACCGATGACGGGAAAACTCGTATTGATGTCCGGGTAGAAAACGATACCGTCTGGCTCACGCAAGCGCAGATGGCGGATTTATTTCAAGTAACGCCCCAGAATATCACCTTGCACTTGCGGACGATTTATGGCGAGGGCGAGTTGTCCGAGGAAGCAACTTGTAAGGATTACTTACAAGTTCGCAATGAAGGAGACAGGAGTGTTTCGAGGAATTTGAAGCACTACTGCCTGCCCGTCATCATCGCGGTCGGCTACCGGGTGAAATCCCTGCGCGGTACGCAATTCCGGCGTTGGGCCACTGGCGTTCTTGGCGAATACCTCGTCAAGGGTTTCGCCATGAATGACGAAGTCCTGAAAAACATGGGCGGCGGGCAGTACTGGAAGGAACTCCTTGAGCGCATCCGCGACATCCGCGCCAGCGAAAAGGTGATGTACCGCCAGGTTCTTGATCTGTACGCCACCAGTCTGGACTATGACGCCACCATGCCGGAGACGTTCGAGTTCTTCAAAATAGTGCAGAACAAACTGCATTATGCAGCCAGTGGCCACACCGCCGCCGAAATTATTTTTGACCGCGCCAACGCCGAACTGCCTTTTATGGGCTTGACGGTGTTCAAGGGCAGCCGACCTATGAAAAGCGAGGTGACTGTCGCCAAAAACTACATGACCGAAAAGGAACTCTTTGCCCTGCGCCGGATGGTGAACGCCTTTTTCGACATGGCGGAATTGAAAGCGGAAAGGCACGAACCTATGTATATGAAGGATTGGCTCGAAACATTGGATACATTTTCGCGCAATTTCGGTGTGGGCGTTTTGGAGGGCGCGGGCAGTATTAGCCATAGTGACGCTGTGGAAAAAGCCCACCGCGAATACGATACATACCGGACGCTCTTGCCAGAAGGCATGACCGACGTGGAAAAGGCGTATTTGAATACTCTGCGTGAGATGCAAAGGACGCTGAGGGAAGGGGGCGACAATCTTGATTAGGCGAACGATTGACGGAATCGAGTGTGTTTTTTATGAGCAAAATTTGTTTCACGATAATCTTGTGCTTATAAAATACGGCAACAAGCAAGCTACAACAAAGCAAATAAAAAAACACATCGATAGTATAATTGAATTTATCAGCTGTTTAATTGATGCTTGTTCTATTGTTGATGAAAGGTTGGAAAAATATGCCAAGGCGCTATCTGTTTATAAAGCAATCAAAGCGACTTTTAATAGAAGAAAACCGGAATCCATAAGCATAGAGATAGCTAAAGTCATGTACCTCCGGCAAAGCCGGAGGCTTGAGATAGCAGTAGCCGCTCAAAGCGGCAAAGACAAAAAAGCACCCAAAAACATGAGTATCGGTATTGCCCAATTGCTGCCAACCGGAAGTCGTGCAGGTATACTTTTTGGGTTGAGTAATCCCACGCATGTCACCTTTGAATCATGTGGTATAAGCTGAATGAATACTGACACAAAGCTTTCAACCTGTTCTGGAAAAGTCAAACTTTGGGAGTCCCCCGGCAGTGATATGCCCCCATCAGGGTAGACAACGTAAATAAGCCCCCTTAGGCTCAACGTTGTAACCTGATGGGGGTTTCGTATGCCCAACGACAAAAAGACTACGTATACCGTTTCCTTTAAGGAGGAAGCCGTTCGGCTCTACCTTGAGGGCAAGGGGAGTTATCGCCAGTTATGCGAGCAGTTTGGCATCAAGGACAAGAAGAGTTTGCGTTCCTGGGTCGCCAAGGTTAAGCGTGCCGAGTCATTGGAGGACAGGCGCGGCAAGTCGGAAAATCCTCGTAGAGGGCGGCCTCGCACCAAATTCGACTCTCTGGAAGAAAAACTTGCTTATGTGGAAGCGGAGCGTGACTACCTAAAAAAGTTGTATCGCTCCCGATTCGGGCACGAATGGGGAGCGCACAAAAAGGCTACCTCTTCAAAATAGTTGATGAGCTACGAGCGTGGCATCCTCTGTCACTTCTGCTGTGCCATTCAGGCTTATCCAGGTCTGGGTATTATAAATGGAAAAATGTAGGCGCCAAGGAAAACAGCGACAAAGTTATCGCAGAGCACATCAAAGCCATTCATTCGGTACGTCCCTTTTATGGTTATCGCCGTATGCAGGTGGCGCTGCACCGCGAAGGCTTCACTGTGAACCACAAGCGAGTTTACCGGCTCATGGGTGAGCTTGGCGTTCAATCGGTTATCCGCAAAAAACGTCGTTACTTCGGAAAGTCTGGCAGCATTGTGTTTCCAGATATGCTTCGTCGCGACTTCAAAAGCATTTCTCCCAGCATGAAGCTCGTGGCAGACATCACATATCTGCCGACCACCAATGGTTTCATCTACCTATCTGTTGTGCAGGACTTGTACAACAATGAAATCGTCTCTTACAGATTATCGAACAGAAACGATCTTGACTTGGTGTTTGACACGCTGGCCAAGCTTCCGGCTATGCCTGGCGCAGTGCTGCATTCTGACCAAGGCTTTCAGTATACGCACAAGGCGTATCAACAATGGCTTGGCAGGTTACAATTCCTTGGCAGCCATTCCCGTAAAGGCAACTGCCTGGACAACGCTTGCATGGAGTCATTTTTCTCGCATCTGAAGGCGGAAACAGGTGTCGGCAAATTTTTGTTAAGCGGAGACGAAACCATTGCACTGGTTGAAGAATATATACGTTTTTACAATACAGAGCGGTTCCAAAAAAGGCTCGGCCAGCTTTCCCCAGTTGAGTATCGGGAAAAGCTGGCTGCTTGATTATCGGCCCTGGGGCTTTCTTACCTGTCTACTTGACAGGGGGCAGACCACTTTGCCTGGGGACTCACAAAGTTTGACTTTTCCGGAAATAGAAGGAGCCTCTTTTCGTGAACCGCTCAAAGTTCATGGAAAGGAGACTCCATATGATGGATGCAGAAAGCTTAAATCACTCAAAGTGGTATTGCAAGTACCATGTGGTTTGGATTCCGAAATACCGGAAGAAAAAGTTGTTCGCATGGTTACGGCCCCATTTGGGCGAGGTTTTGCATGAGCTTGCCCGACAGAAGGAGTGCCGCATCGAAGAAGGGCATTTGCGTGAAGACCATGTGCATATGCTCATATCAATACCACCAAAGTTGGCCGTGTCTTCCGTGATGGGTTTTATGAAAGGCAAAAGCGCCATTTATATCGCGCGTAATTATTCAGGTAGGCGGAGAAATTTCACAGGCGAGAATTTCTGGGCACGTGGTTATTATGTTTCAACCGTTGGCCTTGATGAAGACTCAGTTCGTGAGTATATCAAGCATCAAGAAAAAGAAGACCAACGGTTAGACCAACTACGGTTGTTATAGGTCGCCCCCTTGGGGGGCTCACACATTCAAACCGCTTTGAGCGGTTCACGCTATCTCAAGCCCCCGGCTCTGCCGGGGGTACATGACTGCAATATGATCCAGTCCATTCATGACTATTCTGGAAAGATTCTCATAAATTGGAGATGCGCCATATAGCTGCTCATGCCCGGCAATCAACGGCTCAACGCTTGGTAGAACAGATTTATGAGTTTCTTCCATCAATGAGTACAGCCTTTCAACACGGATATTCATATCCATAGAAAATTGCTTCCAGGAATGTTCCTTTATCCTGTCAAAACGAAAAGTATTGCCTATGGACATAGCAAACTTCTGATCCAGTTCAGGGTAAGCCATTGTGGAGGTGCAAAAAATTGTAGGTGTCCGCTTCATCAATTCATAGATCCGTATACATATTTTCTTCGGGCAGAAGATTGGCAAAAAAAGCCGTACTCTTTTGGGCATCGCGATGCTCTTGAGAGCAGGGCATGGAAAGCGACAGGGGCTGATTATATTTTTCAATCCATTCCTGCGCGTATGAGAATTTTACTCGGCCCTTTCTATGTGGCGTCAAGAACCCCACAGTTTCGTTGTCCCACTTTACTATCAGCATTTTTCCCCTACAAAACAAGAAAAAGGCTCAAGCCTGAATCTTTTCATGCTCCCAAGCAATTTCATAGGCAACGCTACGTCCGCCTCCGGGCAATGGGCGCAGCATTTTTTTCCGCAGAAGGTCTTCAATTTCGCGCCATGCGGTGGCACGGGAAATTTTGGTCATTCCCACATACTTGCGGGTGGACAGACCGCCCTCAAACCCATTTCGCCCGGCGTCCAGCAAACGATTTAGAACTTTTTTCTGGCGCTCATTCACCACTGTTTCCGCATGGCGCTTCCAAAATACAGCTTTGAACAAGATTGCGGCTAGCCTGGCTTCGGCTGCGATCAGGGCATGGTCAAAACAGGAAATAAACCATAACAGCCATTCCGTGCATTCGTCATTGCCTGTCTGTGTTTTTTCCAGCATGGCATAGTAGGCGTTGCGCTCCTTCATTATTTGAGCGGAAAGGCTATAGTAGCGCCTGCCGATGCTTTCATCCTGGGCTATAGCCATGTCGGCTATGGCGCGTGACAGACGCCCGTTGCCATCGTCAAAAGGATGAATGGTCACAAAGTACAGATGGGCAAGAGCGGCGCGGATTATTCCGTCCAACTTTCTCCGGCTTTCTTCCCACCAGATGAAGAAAGCGGCCATCTCCATTTCCATGCGTTCAGGCGGCGGCGCCTCAAAATGTACTTTCTGTTTGCCGTAAGCCCCGGAAACAATCTGCATGGGTGCATCGCGCCATGCTCCAGTTATGATTGCATTGAAGCCGGAACGCCCTGAAGGAAAAAGAGCCGTATGCCAGCCACAAAGGCGATCCTGTGTGAGTGGCGTCATGTGATTGTGTATGGCATCCAGCAATACTTTCACGAGGCCGTCCACGGCTCGGTCTGCCGGGCGTAATCCTGCTGTCGGCAGTCCAAGATGCGTGGCGACAGAAGAGTGTACCTTCTCACGATCCAGATTCTCGCCCTCAATGGCCGCTGTATGAATAGCATCTTCTTCAGTCGCAAAAGCGTAGGCTCGAAGGCTGTCTTCAAAGCCAAGGTCTTCCATTGCCCGCAAGAAACGGCCTTGCCGTCTGCGAACATCTGCAAGAGGATGGAGCAAGGCATCGGCGTTCCAGCGAAAATGAGGCCAATTCTGGTCTTCCCAAAAATAGCGAGGCATTTATACCTCCTAATCGCTTCAAAATTTGAAGCGATTATGGCAGTTATTCGCTTCATTCGCAAGAAGCCCACCAGTGTGTGCTGCGGTAGCGTTGCTCTCATAACCTTCACCGAAACACCCCGCTTCGGCGGATTTTTTCCCGCTTTCTCTATGCGGCAAAGAAAAAAGGCATACGAAATATTTCATATGCCTTTGATTTTTCTGGAGCCAGCGCGGGGAGTCGAACCCCGTGCCTGCTGATTACGAATCAGCTGCTCTACCGAGTGAGCTACGCTGGCAAATGCCTGTAAAAGAACACTTTTTTCGTCAATTTTTCTGTAACTTTTTTCATCTAAGCAGTTGACAAGCCGGGCTGTTACGAATCATGCTCTACCAACTGAGCTAAGGCGGCGTAGATGTAAAAGGTAAATACCTATA
>Ga0099364_10011615_pt1 | contig 12006 bp, 14 predicted proteins | sample TergutTh196P3_FD_73070 | JGI IMG/M metagenome (GOLD analysis project Ga0099364, IMG submission 73070) | Microcerotermes parvus P3 segment gut microbial communities from Pointe-Noire, Republic of the Congo - Th196 P3 | ecosystem: Host-associated > Arthropoda: Insects > Digestive system > Gut ...
GGGACTTCGTGATGTTAATTAAAAGAAATTTACTTTTATTCTTCCGTGACAAGGCGAATGTGTTTTTCTCCTTGCTTGCGGTGCTTATAATCATAGCCTTATATGTGCTGTTTCTCGGTGATTTAATGGAAGAAACCCTACGCGAACAGCTTGGTTTTGATGCTGATAAAATCGGGGTAGTCATGGCAAGCATAATGCTTGGCGGAATGGTTGCGGTCACAAGCGTTACAAGCGGGTTAGGCTCGATTACCGTGAGCATTGCCGACAAAGAATCTGCGGCGAAAGATTTTCTTACAAGCCCTGTTTCACGCGGAAAAATCACTCGCAGTTATATGACGGGTTCGGCGGCGGTCGCATTTATAATGACAACAGCCGCACTTGTGATTGTTTTGGTATATATCGTGCTAAGCGGCGGTACACTGCCTGATGTGGCGGGATTTGTACGGCTTTTTATCGCGACGGTTCTTTCTGTGCTTTGCGGAAACTCCGTTGTGTTTTTCGTGTCGTTGTTTGTGAAAACCCAGAGTGCTTTTGCTTCGCTTTCCACGGTGGTCGGTACGCTAATCGGATTTTTAATGGGTATTTATGTACCTATCGGACAGTTTCCCGAAGCGGTGCAATGGGTGGTTAAATGCTTCCCCATGACACATGCGGCGAGTATGTTTCGGCAGGTGTTAGCGGACGAACAGCTTACGGTTTTGTTTGAAAAAGCTCCGTCGGAGGTATTAGACGGATTTCGTGAAACATTCGGGGTGGTTTTCAGCTACGGCGAGTTTATCAGCGGGTTTTGGTTTTCTGCGTTAGTGCTTGTCGTGACAACAGTGGTGTTTTACACAGCAAGTCTGGCGGTTGTTAAGCTAAGGCGTGGGTGAGAACGTGGTTGGCGGTGGCGGTTATGAGATTGCGGCGTGGGTGATTCTTAAAAAAGCAGGAGCGGCGTTTTCACGCCGCTCCTGTTGATGATTCATTATTACCGACTACGCCGATGTTCATGAATTTTTTGCCGCACTATTCCTCGTGGCAGTCACAACCGCAAGGGCATGGTTCACCCGGTTTGCACTTACAATCATCTCCGCATTTGCAATTAGGGCATTTGCAGTATGGGTTATTGCAGCTTCCGTCTTGTATCATTTTGATACACCTCCTTTTTCATTTTAAGTTTGAAAGTTTACTTTCAAACCTCTTGACTTAACCTCAGTTTATGGTATTATTATAACAACAATAATTCCCCTTTGCAAGTACGCACTTTAATGTGGTATAGTACCTATAAAGTAACTATGCTGTCCGACGAAAAATTTTGAATTAAATCGCTCTGTAGAATGGGGCAGGTCATAAGCGGAAAGAGCGGAAAGAGCGGATAGAGAGGACATATTATCAAAATGAGTGATTGCAATAAAACAAACTGCCCTGTTGTGGCAACCTTGAATATGATAGGCGGGAAGTATAAGGCTCTGATACTTTGGCATTTGGTCGATGGGACAAAGCGTTTCGGTCAGATGCGGAAGCTGATTCCGCAGGCAACACAAAAAATGCTCACACAGCAATTGCGTGAGCTTGAAGATGACGGTCTTGTTATTCGGACGGTATACCCCGTTGTTCCGCCAAAGGTTGAGTATCAGTTATCGGAGCTTGGGAAAAGCATAACCCCGATTTTGGAGGCTATGTGTTCTTGGGGGATTGATTATATGAAAAAGAACGGGATTGAGGCGAATTGTTTTATGACGGTGAAAGAGAAAAACCCGATGTCGATTGAAACCGACAAATAAAGCTGATTACATGAAGCTCACAGGGCTACAGCTTCTTTAATAAGCAAATGTGGAAAGGATTGATTTTATGAGTTGTTTAGGTAATGTGATATGGATAGTGTGCGGCGGGATATGGCAGGCTTTGGGGTGGTTCATCATGGGGGCTTTATGGTGTATCACCATTGTCGGAATACCTATAGGGAAGCAATGCTTCAAATTCGCAAAGCTGGCGTTCGCCCCCTTTGGCAAAAACGTGGAGTACGGCGGCGGCGCGGGGTCGGTTATTTTGAATATATTTTGGTTGCTTATCAGCGGGATTCCGCTTGCTCTGAGTGCCGCTGTAAACGGTGTGCTGTTGTGCTGTACGATAATCGGTATTCCATTCGGGCGGCAGTGCTTTAAGATAGCAAAGCTCGCGCTTATGCCGTTTGGCGCAAGAGTTGTGTAAGTTTTATTTCGGGGGCAAATGCGTAGCGTTTGGGAGTCGAGTTGAATTTATTGCCGAACGAAGCGAGAGCCGCTTGCTCTCCTACCTGTCCTTTCAATACGCTTATGACATCACTATCACTGTGTGATTGGACCTCAAAACCGTTCAAGATGTCAAGCCTTTTTTCTTATACGCAAATACAAACAGCAGGGCGAAAACCGCAATATTCGCGGCAATTACCATGAGCGGCTTTGTAATATTTGCAGAGAAGTCATTTACAATTATGTTGATTTGCTGTGTGTACAAAATCCTCGCGAATTTTTCCACAGTTTCGTTAAACCCCGCAATCATGGGGGTAAATCCGATGATTACAGCCGCAGGCATTGACATTGCCGCCGCCGCTTGTTGATTTTTGGATAACATTCCTATGGTTAAGCCAAGAACAATAGATGCGGAGATACCTGTTACCATTATTGTCAAAAATTTCAATAATTCTGTTCCCGTAAAATCTCCTATAAACCCAAAAACAACCGATACTATTGTCGCCGCAATAAACAAAAACCCGCCTATTCCGAGCAGATACTCATGAGGCTTCACCCCTGCCATTACAAGATAACGAAGACTTTTCTTCTCTATATCCTCTGAAATAATCGCCGCCGCAGACTGCAACAATCCGAATCCTGCAAAGATAGCCGCCATCATCGTAACAAACATATTGTTATCAATATCGTCGTTACCCCTTGCGACAAATGCGGTCATAATCCAAGCAACCGCAGGGAAAATAATAAACGGCAAGAGTGCTATGGGATTCCCCTTTATGTCCTTTGCTTGTTTTGTAAAAATAGCTTTCATACACTTCATAATTTTCAATTCTCCATTTTCAAATTTAATAATCTGTGGAAGAATGTTGATTTTATCAACATTCTTCTTACATGAAAGGACTTCACGTAGTGAAGTTTTAGATTTTCTAAGTCATGCTCTTTTCATGACTTAGAAAATCTCTTCATGTTTTCCTGTAAGTTTTATAAAAACAGCGTCCAAGTCAGGCGTTGTTTTATATGAGTTATGCCGCTCGCAAATTTCTGTAGGTGCGCCTTGCTCTACGATTTTTCCCTGATGTAACAGTGCCACATGGTTGCATAGCTTTACGGCTTCCTCCATGTTGTGCGTGGTTAAAAACACGGTCGAGCCGTTTTCACATAATCCCTGTATCAGCTTGTGTATACCTTTTGCTGTGGCGGGGTCAAGCCCGCTTGTCGGCTCGTCGAGAAACAAGACCTTTGGCTCATGCAGAATCGCCCGCGCCAACGCTAACCGCTGCCGCATACCTTTAGACAACGCATTGACCGACTTTTTCGCCGAATCCGCAAGTCCGACGTTTTTTAACGCTTGCACACCTTTACTGCGCGGTATGCTGTAAATATCCGCAAAAAGATTCAGGTTATCAAGACAGCTTAATCTGCCATACAGTCCGTCCGCATCGAGCATAATCCCTGTTTCAAAAAGCGTTGCACCCGTATCAAAGCTGCCGCCGTCGGCATCAAGCTGTGTTGTCAGTATGTTGATAATTGTCGTCTTTCCCGCCCCTGAGGGGCCGAGCAGTCCGAAGATTTCACGCTCTTTGGCTTCAAAGGTCACATCGGACAATACGGTGTTCTCCCCGAAACGCTTGACGATGTTTTGCATTTTAATCATTGTTATTCTCCTTGTATTTTCGATGTTTTGTGCGTAGATGTTTCGTGCGTAAATGCCCCCGACGGGCGTTCGGCAAGCTCACGGCTTTGCTTCTCCCCCGAACGGGTTCACGCCGAGCTTTGTAAAGTATGCCTCCATTGCTTTTTCCACATATGGCTCGGCGGACGACCATTTTTCCCTTAAAAGCTCCGATGCCCAACTGTCCTTTTCTTCGGCGAACTTCATCATATCGGGAAGCAGGCTCGCATCGCCGCCTGTGACATCCGTAACCGTATCCCAGAACGCTTTGGCAAACGCCAAGCCCTTTTCGCTATCGGGCAAAACCCCATTTGCAGAAAACTCCGCCGCTTGGTCGAACAGCCGCAACATAGTATTCCATATTTCGTCAGCATCGCCGTTTTCAAATCGGTTTTGGAAGATGTCCATCGTTTTGGTGTCAAAGTGCTTGACTACCCAATAGTTCTCGTTTCCCATTTGCATAAGCACAACGATGTCGGCATATTTTTTCCAGTCCACCGTTTGCATTTGCAAGGTTTCCTCACGCAGTCCCTCGATAGTTCGTAGTGCCTCTGACAAATCGGCGATTTTTGCGCGCATGGCGGCGGCTTGCTCGGTCAGCGCGGCGGCGACCTCTTGCGGCGAGCCAAGGGTAACGAGCCGTGTTTTGATGTCGTCTAACGAAAATCCGAGATACTTCATTGACAGAATTTGGTGTAGCTGTATAACATCCTTGTCGGAATACAGCCTGCGCCCGCCGTCGCTTGCACGGGACGGGGAGAGAAGCCCCTCTTTGTCATAGTATTGCAGGGTGCGAACGGTGGTGTTCATCTTTTTTGCAAGCTGACCGACCGTCATATAGCCCTGCGGTATTGCTCTGTATTTTTCCATGTTTTTTTCTTTTCCCACTTGATTTAGCAGTAGTTATGCAGTTTTCGTTGACAGTAAAACCGTGAGCGGCAATGTGGGAAATTCCTCCTGCTTACAGTGTAACATATAACGTAACGTCACAAGCAAGAGTTTTTTTGAAATTTTTTGAAAATTTATTTTTTTGCAGTATGAAAAACCTCCGCTGTCAGTCAGTCAGGATAGCCCGACCGACGGCGGGGGAGTGGGTACTTGCGCTCATGCGGTCACGCACTCACGCATTGCTCCGATTTATTCCCCCTCTCAATCAGGGTTAAGCACGTTCCAGTTTTCCCTGAATTTTCCCGTTCGCAGAGCCTCCGTGTTAAACGTGTTAAGCTCTTTCAGCCCCTTTTCCCCGTCGATTATGATAATGACGGCGTTGTCCCCTTTGGATATGGGAGTTTCACGCCCGGTAGTTTCAAAAACAAACTCGCCGCTTTTTATGTAATAATCATAAACTATCTCGCCCCAGCGCGAATAGGTTCTTTTTTGACCGTCGATCGGGAGCAAAAAAGCGCGGTATTGTCCGTCTTCGATGCACTTAACCGTCTTAGCACGACGCTTCTTGCCATGCCGCGAGGCTATCAGCGAAATGAACCAGATAGACCAAATCGAAATCAGCCAAAAAACCGTTGTCCCATCAAATGATATGCCATGTTTGTAAAATTCCGAATCCATCATAAATAACACTATCGCCGTAAAGAACGTACATGCCATGAAAAAAGCACGCGGTGAAGGCTCCCCCTTCCTCATAATATATTTTGTCAAGTTATCCGTCTCGTTGTAACTAAGACGGTAGGGGCTGAAATTGCCTTCAAGGATATTCAAAAGTTCGTGGAGTTCACTCTTTCCCTGGTCGCGGAAAGACTCAACAAGAGTTTCCCCAATGCCGTGGACACGAATACTGTTTTGGATATCAAAGTCATCGTTTTTTTGTTCTTCGCGCGGCTTCGTAAGTTTTACAAACTTCATAGCCATTACTCTTTGCCTCCCGCATGGTGTATTTTCATTTCATCAATTCGCCAGTTATCACGCCAAAGCCGAAAATATGCAACCGCTTTTTCCCGTTTTTTTCAAGCAAAACAATCAACGCATCTTCACCTACTGCCAAACTGTCATATTCAAAATAATCAGATGCTTTGCCGATTCCCTCCGCCGCTACAAACCGAAGCAGCAACTCTTTACTTTGAATATAACGCGCGTATCCCGTAGTGTCGGCATCAATTATAGCATAATCCATTTTGCGGCTTATCGGGATTTTGTATGCGGTATATTCGCCGTTTTCCACCGTTTCCCCATAGGAGTAAACTGCTTTTTGCTTGGAATGTCCCCAAAGAATAAAAACCAAAAGAAAGGCGATACCGAAAAAACACGGCAAATTAAATTCCCCATTATAAATCATGACGAAAACCAAAAAAGCGCAGGGTAAACCGCAAATCAAATTTATAAACACAAGATTGGATTTATAGATAGATGAAGCAAATGCTATTAAATAATCCGTTTCACCACGGTTCAAAACATACTTTTCGGCGTTTGAACCCAGATAATCCACTATTCTTTCGACATCTCCGCATGGAGGCCATCCATTTTCGTTTAGATATAACGCTCCGTCAATATCGTCCTTTATTCTTTCGGTAGCTTTTTTTCGCCGCCTAAGCTCTTTGCGATTGATTTTGCAAGACATGATTACCGCTCCTTTTCCCTAAGGTTAAGGTTTCCTGTCCGCAGACTTTCCGCGCCAAAGAACCGAAACTCCGTGTTTTTTTGCCCCTCAATTATGAGGGCGACGGCTTTTTCCCCTTTGTATAGTGTGTAATACTCCCGACCGCTAATCTCAAAAATATGTTCCCCGACTTTTATATAATAATCAAGGAAACTCGAATCCAGCCCATGAGAGCTCGTTTTTTTGCCATCTATAAAAAATTCAAACCCGCGTATGCGCCCACTCTCAATGCTTCTAATCATATGGTCACGAGCGACACGATTTTTGCGAACCTTTCCGAAAACTATCGCAATGCCCAAGACAAGTATAACCGCAAAGAACAGCATAACAAGCATCCCTGCTGTTTCGGAATCGCGGATAGTGGTCACCAATCCGCCGACTATAACCGGTACAGACACTGCCAAAGCAAATATTCCGGCGGCAATAAGCGAGGGGTATTTCTTCTTCAAAAATTTTATCAAGTTGTCCGCTTCTGCGTTGCTGATTTGATACGGGCTGAAGCTCCGTTCAAGTATAGCCGTGACTGTCCAAACGGCAGTTTCCGAGTGTATATCAATAGGATTTTTTACCTCAAAATTATCTGATTCAGGCGAGAAGAATCTCAGCGTGACATAAAAATTACTGAAAATCAGGAACAACCCTAAAGCCAAAGGCACAGCTCCGAGCAAAACGAGCGGCACCCACGACGACTTGTATTTTGTAGGGACAATTTCGTGAGGGTTTTCGGGGTTGTAATATATCTCAACAACAGAGCCGACTTCTCCCTCGTCTTTCAGCTCGGACGAAATGGCAGTCAGCTCAATCCGCTCCATGCGCCGATTGTCCGCCGTTACAAAGTCAACGAAAACTTCATAAGATATGGGAGAGGGTGCGTCGAAGTCAAGACTCTTAAATCCTGAGTCCACGCTGCCGTCACGATAATGCGCGTTGATTTCGCTTATCTCGGCTTGTGCGAGAACGCCGATTTTTTTTAATTGCGATATTTCGGAATTTATGCCGATAATTTCCACGACAGAACCTATTGCCGCCAAAACAAAAGGCAAACTAATCAGCACAATAATTACGCCGATTATACGGAATATGATTTTACTGCAACCACTGCTACAGCCTTTTCTTGTGTCATTTTTGTCGTTCACTTAATCTCCCCCGTATTTTACTGCAACCACCCGTAAATATTCCGCGCCGTACAGGTGAACATCCCGCCTTTTTTCATTTTCGATGATGATAACGACGGCTAAGATTTTCCCCACCTTTATGCCTGTCGGCATAAAGGCAGAAAGGTGATTTTCGCTCACACAATTATAAAGCCCGTACGCAAAATCCGCTACCGATATTGCGTAAAAGCTGTGTAATTTTTATGTAAAGTCCGTGCTTATTATTTTATGGCTGATGCTTATTCGGTATGCGAGGTGGTATTGATGTATTTATCGTAATGCTCCATACTTTGCTGAAATAAATATTCGTTAATAGGGTTCTTCTCCTTTTTAGCCCGGTAAAAACTAATAAAGTCATCGCGGTTTTTTATTTTATTCCGCTTAACGTAAGCCGTGATTGCCATTTTATCAACAGAGCGACTGACAAAAGGGGCAAACTTCGTCCATATTAGTATCAAACATATAATCATTGCCGCAATAATGGCGATAGTTATTAACCAATCTATAACGGAAAAATCCATTTCCAACCTCATTTTGCTTGCCTAAATCCGTTAAACCAAGCCCGTTCGTCAAAAGGCTTTTTGTTCACGTAATTTAGCGGTTGGGTTGCTTTTCCTACGGGCAGAAAGCAAACAAGCTCATAGTCGTCGGGAACGCTTAGAATATCCGCCATTTTGCGCCCTATCGCATCCGTATCGGTAATTTGCCCCTCGTACCAACAGCTTTGATACCCAAGCGCAACTATCGCTAACAGCATATTCTGAATTGCCGCCGAATAGTCCTGCACGTTAAAGCATCTGTTTTTGTAGGCAATGGTTTTTTGTGTCAAAACGCAAATCATTGCTGGAGCGGTTCGGGCAGTTTGGCTCAAAATAACTTCATGCAGTTTTTGCAATAGATTTGGGTCGTCTATTGCGATTAAGCTCACCGTTTGCTTGTTACAGCCTGAGGGGGCATCTAACCCCGCTTGCATGATTTTTATTAAATCCTCTCTCGGTATGCCCGCGTTTTCAAATTCTCCCCGATAGCTTGTCCTGTTTTTTATTATTTCCAGCATGGATAATATTCCTCCCCACAGTTTTATTCGCATAGAAGACTATCACAAAGCGCACTGTTTTTCAAGATTTTCTGTGTTTCTGAATAGTGGGGTGGAGCGTGGAGTATAACTCGGCTATAAGAAATTATACCATTCATGCCATCCATGCCTGCCATGCCTGCCATTTCCGAATTTTGCCTGTCCGTAAATATTCCGCACCATATAGATAAACAGCCCGCCATTTTCCTTTTTCGACGACGATAATGATGGCAGTTTCGTCTATCACCGTACTTTCGAATTCCTTGGATGAAATCTCAAAAGCAAATTCCCTGCCTAAGTCCCTGCTCTTGATACAGGAACGCACATAGCGAGTCGAGCCGTTTGCACGGGTCATAGCTCCGTCGGCAAATTTATGGTTAATTGTGATTTTATATGCGCAGTAATTGCCGTTCTTAATACATTGAACCGCTCTTTCATTCCTTATACGGTGGGCTATGTATGAAAAAACAAAAACAAAATACGGCACGAATGAAATGGGTATGGCAAACATAATAAGTAGCCCGGTAATGTCCACCCACCCGATGACGGACCATTCCAGAGAAATGATTGCTGGCAGTATCAGAATGATTATCACTATCGGAGTGACTATTAACGGTCTTAGAGGAAACCAGGACATGGGTGTCTTTTTTACATTTTTCAGCACGCCGTTTATCTCGTTATGACCAAAATAACACGACTTGCCCTTGGCGTTCAGCGTATCCGCAAGCCAATTCGCGTTCGGTGCCCTGCGTATATTGATACGGTTTTTGCGGCCGCTCTCAAAAACAATATTTGGCATTTATAATACCCCGCACCCTGTCATAATCGCTTGACATAATTATTATAAAGCCCGCACGCAAAATCCGCAACCGATATTGCGCAAAATCTTTGTGCTTTTTATGTAAAGTCTTTCCGCACTGTTGCCTGAGCTGACTTTCGACACGTTGCACGGCTCAGAGTATGCTCATTAACTTCACAAACTAACAAATGTAAAAAACCATATCACCAATTACATCTTTGAAGCCGTATCTTTCATACAAAGGTCTACCCATATCCGTGGCGTTCAAGGTTATTTTCTTATAGCCACGATTTTCAGCTTCTTCGATGACCTTTCCGAGTAGTTTCATACCTATACCTTGTTTTCGGTATTCGGGGAAAGTGTACATATTCGTTATGTACGCTACTTTCCCTGTGAGGTTCTTCGGATTCGGCGGAACAATAGAAAAAGATAATCCGCTTGTTGCAATAATTTTGTCATTGTCAAGGGCAATCCATGCAATAAAACTATCATCTGCAAAAGCAGAATCAAAGTAAGTTTTATTAGCAATTTCCAATTTGCCGCGTTCAATTTCAGAACAATTTGCAGCTTCCATACAAAATATACTTCTGATTTTAGCCAGATTATCAATATCGTTTATTGTCGCTTTTCTGTAACTTATCATTTAATTTCACCTATATCTAAATAAATTTTATCCGCAACCCTGCAAACCGCAAGTCTGCGAACCGCAAATTTGCGGGGTCGGTTGCGTGTTTAACGCTTATTCAGTGCGATGCTATAAACTTAAAAAATCTAAAACACGGCAGTTAAAATCTTTTGCTTCCTCATACACTCCATGTCCGAAGCCTTTATATATAATCAGCTCGCTGTTTTCTACTTTCTCGGCTATTTCTTCTGAAGAATTAACACCAACTACCTTATCATTATCAACCCCGATAACCAAAGTCGGACATTTTATTTTCTCTATCTCGTCATAAGAGTTATGAGTGATACAGGAATTAGCTTGAATGATAAAGCGGTTGAAATCTTTGGGCTTTCCGATTTTGCTAAGTAGCGGGTAAAGCGGTCTGTACTTTTTCAAACGCTTTTCTGTATATGATTTTTCCGTTGTATCAATAAATATGCTTTTATAGTCGTTTGCCTCAGCCATTTTGAGCCAACTGCTTATCACTTTTTGAACAGTTTCATTTTGCCTTGATAAAGTCACGGCTAAAACGAGTTTCTCAACCATTTCAGGATAGTCAACAGCAATATATTGTGCAATCATACCGCCTTGAGAAATGCCTATAACATCAGCCTTTGCAATGCCTAACTTTTCCATTGCCATTTTGCAATCCGCCGCCATATCCCTTGTGGAACAGCCTTTTTCTAAGTGATTTTTTCGGCTGAAAACATATACTTTGTATATATCCGCAAAACTCTTATACATTGCGGCAATAGGGAAAGCCGTACCTTTAACCGTTTTCAGCCCGTCGCCTAAGCCCGGAATCATAATCAAATTTCTATCGCCTTTTCCAAAGGATATATAATCCATGTCCGTATTTCCGATTTTTATGTTTCCGTTTTTGGCGTTATAGAACATAGGGGTTCTCCTGTCGATAACATAGCTCGGCTAAGAATTTCCCCGCCTGTCGGTAGACAGGCGGTTCTCGCCACACTTGATTGTGAATATAATGTACCCCCGCATTTGTAGAAGCGGGGGACTTATGGTTTTGTTAAATAATTACCGCATTGGGCGGGATAGTTTCGGGGTGTTCTTTCATATACACTGCCGCACTACTCAAAAGGTCGTCAAGGCTCATGTCCTCATAAAGATTCTCACGCCATTCGGTATAATCGAAACGGTCTTGTTTGATAGTTGCTATAAAAATCTCACATTCAACAGAGCCAAGATATTCGCGCAATAATCTCATTCCCGCAGTCATTATAGCGGAAGTCTGTACATTATTAGTCATGGCTTTCCTCCCATATTCTCACAACAATTATCCAAATAAATTTTTAACTTATCCATACGAGGCGTATCCTTTCACGCATAACTCCCTATTATGATTATAGTGGCGGTTTTATTCCGTTGTCAAGCAAAACCTTGTAAACACTTGTAAACTCTCGGAAACATGGAAGCCTTGCTCTTGCGAGCGGTTAGTTTCTAACATAGCCTAACGGGATGCCTTATTACCGTTTTCAGCTTTTCGGGCGTTGTTTTGCGCGGGTCGTTTAGATAAATTTCATGGTGACGGCGTGTGTTGCTTATATCGCTTGCATAACCATTGTCGGCGATAAACTCCGTGATTGCGGCGTTTGTGCGTGGTTCATCGTCATATGAGCCAATGTGCATCGCCTGAACGCAAAGCCCCTCTGTGAATTTTTCAAGTCGTGCTTTTGAGGTATCAAGGTTCGGTTTTTTCTTGTCGAGAGAAGTCTTTGCCGCTTCAAAAACTTCTTGTGTGACAAACGCAGGCTGTCGAATCATCGAAGTCCAACAGTATTTGCCTTTGTCCTTATA
>Ga0099364_10011616_pt1 | contig 12006 bp, 12 predicted proteins | sample TergutTh196P3_FD_73070 | JGI IMG/M metagenome (GOLD analysis project Ga0099364, IMG submission 73070) | Microcerotermes parvus P3 segment gut microbial communities from Pointe-Noire, Republic of the Congo - Th196 P3 | ecosystem: Host-associated > Arthropoda: Insects > Digestive system > Gut ...
TTTTTCCGTTTTTTCGTTAGACTCTTTCTTAATCTGCACTGTCAATCCTCCATAATCTGTTATCAAAATATTTTCGTGGAAAACGTAAACAAAGAACACGCCAACCGAACATTTGACAATGAAAACGACATCGCCCGATGGCTCATTCGATGTGCCTTATACCGTCTGTCTTACAACAAAAAAGACGCGGCTGCAAGAAAAGAAATCAAGATTTTTTCACTCAATTCCGGAATATGCCGATGAAGGAACATTGTGTTCCTGAAAGCCGGTTTTAGAATCATCAGCGGTACACTGATGAAAAAAAGTGGTGCCCTTTTTGTGCCACCATTTTTGTTGCGAAATTTTAAGTTATTGGTACTTAATGACTTATAGAAACGCCGTATATTTGTGAAGAAAAAGTTGAATTTTTTAAGCATGTTTTTTCACAAAATTAAGGATGATGGTTTTCAAGAACGTTTGTTCAATTTTTTTGGAGAGAATATATCAGTTAAAAATTTTTGAAGTTGGGCAACGAACGTCAAGGAAGCCCGTGATTTGTTTTTCTCGGACATGGATGACGCGGTGTCCTTATCCATATTCTTTGACAGACGCGGAAACCGCCGAATCGAAGCGTGAAAGCGGGAGGTATTGAGCAAGGAGCCTTGTAGAAATCAATCGTCTCACTTTCAGTCGTGACAAAAACAACCGCAAATCCGCCGTTCGCGCGTACTGCGAGCGGCAACCGATATTTCACAATCAGGTAGAATTCAGATCAGACACGTTCGACTTTGATGATCGGCAAGTACTGCCTGCCTTCAAGAAATTCGAGTTTCATCTTGACTTTTGCCCCGGAACGTCCTGCGATACACATTCGTGGCCTTGCACAGGGAGTCGAATGTTTTGCACGTGGTCGGGTTTCGATTCTTGGTTTGGCATTGGCGGCGTGACGATGGAAGTAAACTTCGTTTGGCGTTTTGCCGTTGAAGCTCATGTGCGGCCGATGATCATTGTACCAATCGAAGAAGAGTTGTGTTTCACGGAACATTTCGTTTCGTGAAATCGGCACGAGAATACGGCGGGTACAGCCGTCTTTGTAGGTCAGGATCGCGCGTTCGGTTACGGCAATGCTCCCATGCTTGCCGATGGCTCCGAATCGTTGCTTGATGTCGTTGGCTTTGCACCACGTACGGCACTCACTGGCCACAAACTGAGTGCCCTGATCGGAGACAAGGTATTTCGGTTTTGTGTTGTTTGATTTGCAGATATGTTTCATGGCCGAACCGACGTCCGACGCGGTGGGTTGTTGCTCAAACACGTCAAAGCCCACATCACCTTGCGTGAATAATGGTCGATCACAACCATGACGTACCACGAATAGGGATGCACTTGTGTCAAGGCATTCGGCGACCACGGTACCCAAAGCCCGTCGGTTGAAGGCACAACGGTCAGGTCAACCGACCAAACGTGATCAGGATACCAGGCTTGAACGGTTGGCCAATTACTCGCGTTAAGAATAACGATGCGAGCAAGTGCAATGACATGCAAGATTGCCTGCAATGTCAAAGTCGTCCATCCTTTGGGTAGCGGAATTTCAGGCGTATCGCCGGGTTCGAGATGGATGTCGGGTTCTGTGAAAACGGGATTCATGTGAAGTCGATAAAAAAGTGTTTGCGGCTTCGCTCTGAAGTAGAAAATCCTGCTTTGATTATCCGTGAAATATGGTTGGTTGACAAGAATTGATGGCAGAAAAGCCAAAACCGCTCAGAATTCAAAAAATCTCCCTTGAAAAACCCGCTCGAATAGAGTAAAATAGTGGTAGCACAGTGGGAGTACAACATGAGCAAGACGCAGCAGGACACCGCCCAACAGCCGTTTGAACCGAAATCACCTGGCAACTACATCGACGTTTTTGTGAAGCGGATGTTCAGTCGGTTTGTCGTGTTCGCTGATTTTTTGTTGTTTTATGCTGACCGGTGCTTTGTCCATGCCATCGACTTGTCGAAGATCGAACCGGTTCCAACGCATTATATTGGTCAAGAAGGTGACGAGCGTATCGTCGATTTGGTGTTCCAGTGTCCGTTAAAAGACGGTCGGGACACCTTGATGGCGGTTATCATTTTTGAACACCAGAGCGGAAGCCTGAGAGAAATCCCGTTCAAGTTGCACAAGTATATCAGCTCGATATGGGATGCCGAAAAAAAAGCGGGCAAACCTTTTTCGGCACCGTATTTTATCGTCCTGCGAACGGCCAAGAGACCGCATCGGGGGCCGCTTCCCAAGATGGCGGATTTACTCCCCAAAGACCCCGATGGCAAACCGCTGGGCAAGACGGTCGAAATCAAATACGACGTGGTTGACCTTCCCGCGTGGAATTTCGACCGATTGGACGGCGGCCCTGTGTTGCGGGTTGTCCTGGGTATCCTGAAAAAGATGATCGAAGGCCATGAAGATGAATTTCCTGAAGCGATGTTGCCGCTTCGTGAAATTTCGGATGAAGAGCAGATCATAGAATTGACAAAAGAATTGTTGGATTTTGCGGCCAAAGTCATGGCGACTCATAATCGTCGGCTTGACGAGGCGGTCTTGAGCCAGGCATTGAAACCCCTATTTAAGGACAAGGAGCAAGCAATGATTAAAACGATTTTCGACGAAAAATATGATGCAGGTGTCGCCGTCGGCAAAGCCGAAGGTAAAGCTGAAGGTAAAGCCGAAATGCTGGCAAAATATTTAAGCACACGTTTCAAACGAATTCCAAAAACATTGGGCAATCGCATTTTAGCCATCAATGACGGCGTGGTTCTCGAATCGCTGATGGAATCGGCGGTGAAATGTGAATCGTTGAAGGAGTTCGAGAAAGCACTCCGGTGATATGGAAAAAACGAAGGTTCTCTCTCATGACCAAAACCGAATGTCGCGAGCTATTGAAAGCCGCCTTGACCGCTCTGTGAAATCCCGCATGACAACATCTGAATACCAAAAGGTCTGCGAGTACGCAGCCAGGATTGGCGGGCAAGTCCTGCGTGACATGCTTGGCAAGGTCGGTGTGCGCGAAAAGGGACACGCCGACCTTGTTACCGATGCGGATTTTGCCGCGCAAAGAGCGGTTCGCGAAATAGTCCTCGGTGCATATCCCGACCATCTGTTTCTTGGTGAAGAATCGGATGCCAACGAAGTCGCTGCCGCATCCGGTGCGTCGGGTTTTCGCTGGATTGTTGATCCGCTTGATGGTACGACGAACTTTGTGCATGGCGTTCCGTTATTCGCGTCGTCGGTGGCACTTGCCAGCGGGAAAGAAGTGCTTTGCGGCACGGTTTACAACCCGATGCTCGAAGAATGCTTCACCGCCGCGCAGGGTGAAGGAGCGTTTCTCAATGGCATACCGATTCGCACCAGTGGCGTCACCGGGTTTTCCGAGGCACTCGTTTCGGTGAGTTTTCCGACAACAACATGCACCGATTCACCCGACCTGCTTGCGTTTTTGAAGTTTGTCCCCGAATCGCAGGCGATTCGGCGCACCGGTTCAACGGCGATCAATCTGGCCTACATCGCGGCGGGACGATTTGACCTGATGACCTGCTATGGTTCCAACGCCTGGGACGTTGCCGCCGGTGTGGTCCTCGTGCAGGAGGCGGGCGGCGTCATCAGTGACCCAAGTGGTGCCGCGTTTGATCTCGACAAGGGGGCAACCCTCGCTTCCGCGACAAAAACACTGCATGACAAAGCCGTGTGGCTGATTAACGGGCAGTGATTCATATCGGACTTTCGCATGACGACGTACTCTTACGCAGCACGTCGCTGTGCGGGGATAAGCAAATCGCGGTTCTTATCACAGAATGCCTTGATCTGTTCGACAACGTAAACCTGTTCGCCGGCGGTCAGTTCGGGGTAAATCGGCAGGGCGATGACCTCGCGCGTGGCGAGGTGGGTTTCCGGCAGACTTTCCGGTGCGTAACCGAGGTATTGGAAACATTCCTGTTCGTGCAAACCGAGCGGGTAGTAAATCTCTGTGCCGACTTTTACGTCCGCCAACTCCTGACGCATCCGGTCGCGCAAGCCGTTGGGAACACGAATCACGTATTGGTTCCAAACATGGCGATGATTCGGCAGCGTCGCAGGCAAACCGAGCATTTCGTCAAGTTCCGAATCGCGGAACAACTCGGTGTAACGGTCGGCGTTTTGCCGTCGCATCGTTGTCCAGTTGTCCAAATGCGGCAGTTTGACGTTGAGAACCGCCGCTTGGTAGGAATCCAACCGACTGTTGATGCCGATGAGACTGTGATAATAACGCGGCTCCATGCCATGTCCGCGCAACAGGCGGAGTTTTGCGGCGTATTCGGCGTTGTTGGTCACGACCATACCGCCGTCGCCCGCACCACCGAGATTCTTGGTCGGGTAAAAACTCAACGCGCACATATCGCCCCAGCCGCCGGTGCGGCGGTTTTCCAGTTCCGCCCCGATCGCTTGGGCTGAGTCTTCAATCAGCGCGATGTTGCGCCCGCGAACGAGTTCGTTGAGAATTTTCATTTCGGCCATTTGCCCAAAAAGATTGACCGGGATGATCGCCCGTGTCCTGTCGGTGATGAGTTGCTGGACATGTGTCGGGGCAATATTAAACGAAGACGGTTCGATGTCGGCAAAGACGGGCGTTGCGCCGAGTCGCGTGACCGCACTGGCTGTTGCGAAAAACGTAAAACTTGGAACGATCACCTCATCGCCCGGCCCGATGTCACAGGCCATCAGTGCCAGCAGTAAGGCGTCGCTCCCCGATGCACAACCGATGGCGTGTTCGACCTGACAATACGCAGCAAGACTCTGCTCCAGCTTTTTGACCTCGGGGCCAAGTACAAACATACCTGAATCGCTCACATTGCGAAGAGCGGCTTGTATTTCGTCGCAAATTTCAATATATTGACGCTTGAGGTCGAGCAGGTGGACCTGTTGAACGGTTTCCCAGCGAGACTGTCTGATGTTAATGATCTGTGCCATGATTTGGGCTTCCTATCCAAAAAAGTGTGTCATTCCCTGACTTGTAAAGTGTGTCATTCCCTGACTTGTAGCGACACAAGCACTGCGGACGAGTAAGACAAGTGATTCTGATGATGAAAAGGCGCAAACCGAATGTCCCTTTCAAACGGCAAAAGAATAACATTTTATCGAATCGCCGTCAAGATGAGTTTTTATCTTGCCTGTTTTACCACAGAGTCACACCGAACTTATTTTGTGGATAGTAGCCGTGAACGGTTTCCTGTGTTTTTCCCGGAAAACCCGCTGCGTACTTCGATCTGCTGTTTTGTCTGTGATTTTTTGGTTTTGCCTCCCGCCTGCCCTTGCCTTGGGGCAGGTTTGGCCTATACTGATTGGTTCTATGTTGAGGGCGAAAAACGTACAGGGATGCGGCATCAACTTGGGACGGACACGAGAAACAAGGATTCTTGTTGATTTTTGAATCAGAAAATCATTTAAGATTAAAGAATAGCGGAGTTTGGATTATGACGATTGACAAAAGCCTTAAGTCACGAAAAGGGATTGCTCGTGCCAGAAACGTGTTGACACGTGCCGAACAGATCACGAAATTGCAGGACATGGACCGTTGGACGGAAGAAGCCAGCCCGTTCGGGTTGCCAAAAGTCCGCGTTTATAAAGTGGTTGTCCGCAAGAAGAAAAAGAAAGAGAAAGAAGGCGACGAAGCGGCCACACCCGCCAAGAAGGGCAAGAAATAGCGGATATTTTGAAAATCCACACGTTTTTTCTTGCCTGTCCATTTGCACACCTCATTTTTTGTCAGAGTGGGACGCGAACGTTTACGATGAAATGTTGTCTGGGATGATCCCGAGTTCGTGCCAGGCGGTTGGTAGTGCGGCATGGAGCGTTAGGGGTTCACGCGTCATTGGGTGGAGAAACCCAATGGAACGGGCGTGCAGTGCGATCCCCCGCAAACGCACGTCGTCATGTTGTTCGCCGAACGGGATGCTTGAACCATATTGAGCGTCGCCAAGAATTGGAAAACCGCGACTGGTCGCTTGTAGCCGAATCTGGTGCATGCGGCCGGTTTCGAGTTTCACTTCGAGCCAGACTCCCCAATCGAAACGCTGTAACACGCGATAGTGTAAAATCGCCTCACGTGCTTCCGGGTCAATGGGTTTTGCAATCACTGCAAGCGGCTGGTGTTGTACCTTTTTCATGTAATCGACCCAGGTGCCGGTGTCATCTTCGGGTTGGCCGGATACGGCGGCCCAATACGTTTTTTCTACCGTGCGACACTCAAACTGTTCGGAAAGCCGTCGTGCCGCCCGAACGTGCTTCGCCAAAAGCAATATGCCGCTGACCGGGCGGTCAAGCCGATGCGGTACGCCAAGATAACACCGCCCGGGTTTTTGGTCGCGAACGGTCAAAAAGTCCTTGACACGATGTTCGAGCGAATCAATGCCCGGCGGTGCCTGTGTGAGCAACCCAGCAGGTTTGTTCACCGCCAGTACCGGCCCGTCTTCAAGCACGATTTCAAAACCGGGCGCAACCTCCGATAGTTCGTTTGTCATGTGTGAAATCCGGTTTTGGCTGTTTTCTTGTGCAACGACAATGTTGACAATTCGTATGCGTTCACAGCAACTGATGTTCACCATGAGGCACGACGATGCACGAAGAATTTTGTAGCGATTATTCGTTTGTTGGAACCCCGATCTGATTTTGACGCCGGTACTGGCTCGGCGTCATGCCGGTTTCACGGTGAAAAAACCGCATAAAATACTGCGGGTCGACTATCCCGACGTGAGGACCGATCGCGGTGATCTGGAAATTGGTTTCCCGAAGCAGATATTTCGCATGTTCCAAACGGACGCGAATCAACTCGTTTTCGATGGTTCGGCCAATGCACTTTTGGAAACGCCGTTCCAGTGTTCTGCGGGACATTGCGATTTCAGCGGTGATTTGTTGCACGCCGACCGGTTCGACAAATCGTTCCCTGATGTTTTTCAACACTTGGGCAACGTCGGCGTCATGAACGGCGATAATATCGGTTGATTGTCGGGTGACAACTCCTATCGGTGGAATAATAACCGGCAAAGGGGGAAGCGGCTCACCGTTCATTTTTTTGTCGAGCAGTTGAGCCGCTTCATACCCAATGCGGCGGCTGTTCAGGTCAATACTGGAAAGTTGCGGGAAAAAGAGGGAACAATGAAGCCGGTCGTTCCCGCAACCGAGGATCGCGATTTCTTCCGGCACGGCAATATTCGCGTTCAGGCACGCTTCGAGAATATAGGCCGCGTGCAAATCAATGGCGGCCAGCAGTCCCGTCGGCTTGGGAAGGGAACGGAGCCAGTTTTCCAGAAAATCGTCGGACTGTTTCAAAATCGCGTTGAGGCGATAGTCTTTCATTTCCTTTTTGGGAAAACGGCAAACCTCACATGACGCGTCGTTTTCCGCCAAGCGTTGTTGGAAGGCGTCACGGCGGTGTTTCGACCAAACCGTATTATCCGGGCAAAAGAACGCGAAATTTCGGAATCCGCGTTCCAGAAAATGATCCGCCGCCATTTTTCCGGCAAGAATGAAATCTTCCCCAATTTCCGAGGGAAATCGTTGGCCGTCTCCCAAAAGTTCGACGACCGGCAGGTTTTTCTCATGAAGTTCCGCCGCAAAAGCACTGTTCGGAGACCGCGTGATGATCCCGTCACCGTGCCAGGTTTTCAACCAGCCGGGAATTTTTTCCATGACGCCGCGGTCTTCAAAAAAAACTTTCCAATGCGTTTTTTCCCGAATGTATTGCGCAATCCCCTCCAGCATTCCACGGCCATGAGCACGCGATGTTTCAATCATGAGAAGGACTTGTTTTTTCATGGGCGCAACTCTTTCAACATGTCGCAAAAATCCACTTTTTTGTCTTGATATGACATTGTTTTTTGGGAAAATCAATCTATAATGTGTGTAAGATGATCAAATGCTTTCATATTAAATAACCCTCGACCGTTCATTTTCCAGGAATCATTGTATGCAATACCGTCAACTTGGCAAGACAGAAATCAAAGCGTCGGTCATTGGTTTGGGGACCTATCCCATCGGCGGCTGGATGTGGGGTGGAACCGACGAAGCGGATTCCATTCGTACCATTCAGGCATCCCTTGACCACGGAATCAACCTGATCGACACGGCACCCATGTACGGCTACGGCCTTGCCGAAGAGATCGTCGGCAAAGCCATCCAGGGGCGTCGCGACCAGGCGATCATTGCCACGAAATGCGGCATTGTCTGGGATACCGCCGATTGGCCGTCCGGTCAGGGGGAACTCCATTTTTATGCCGATGAAAAAGGGCTGACCGCTGAAAAAACCAAATACTCGTTTTACCGTTACCTCAAACCGGAGTCCATCATCCGCGAAGTCGAGACCAGTCTGAAGCGGCTTGGGACGGACTACATTGACCTCCTGCAAACCCATGCGCAGGAGAATACGACTCCCATCGAGGAAACGATGGCCGCGCTCGAAAAGTTGCGCGAGCAGGGGAAAATTCGCGCAATCGGCAGCTCCAACATCACCAGCGACCAACTGACCCGCTATTGTCAGGCCGGTCAGCTTGACTCCACGCAGGAACGTTTTTCCTATATCGACTGGCTTTCCGAAGAAAACGGTGTTTTGGGAACGTGCCGGACGAATCGCGTCAGTTTTATCGCCTATTCGCCACTGGAGCACGGTTTGCTCACCGGAACGCTTGACCCGAAATTTGATTATCCCGATGGCGATTTCCGCAAAACGGATGCGAGATTTTCCAGTAACAATGTCACAAAAATCAACACGATGCTCGCGAAACTCCAGCCATTGGCCGACCGGCACGGTTTTTCGATCAGCCAGTTGATGCTTGCCTGGACGGTGTCGGGTTACGAACAAATGCACATCATCAGCGGCATGAGAAATATTCGTGAGGTCGGGGAAAACGCCCGTGCCGGGGATACGATATTGACGACGGAGGAAATGCAGGAAATCGAAACCATCGTTGACCGTTCATTGCTTGCCGTCGATGTACCGCAGGTGTATTACTCCTCGTGAAATGTTTTGGAGAGGAAACATGGTGCTTTTTCGTTTCGGATCAGTGGTGATGTTTTGGCTTCTGGCCGCTTTGGGGTCGGCGCAGGAGGCATTGGACATTACGTTCATGGCCGATTACGACAACACGGAGCAAAAGTACATGCTTTTGTTGCCGGAGGGTTTTCATTCCGAAGCACAACATGATTTATTAATTGCACTGCACGGTCATGGTTCCGACCGCAGGCAGTTCATCGAAAATCCACGCGACGAGTGTCGTGGTACACGGGAATTTGCCGCCAAATACGGCATGATCCTCGTTTCGCCGGACTATCGGGCAACGACCTCCTGGATGGGCCCGGCGGCGGAAGCCGACCTTGTCCAAATCATTGGCACGCTGAAACAATCATACAAAGTGAAACGGGTTTTTCTTTGCGGGGGTTCCATGGGAGGAACCGCCGCACTGACGTTTGCCGCGATGCACCCGGAACTGGTCGATGGAGTGGCCGCGATGAATCCCACGGCCAATTTGCTGGAATATGAGGGTTTTCAGGATGCCATTGCCGAATCGTTCGGAGGGACGAAATCGGAAATTCCGTTCGAATACAAAAAACGTTCGGCGGAATACTGGCCGGAACGCCTGACCATGCCGATTGGGGTAACGGTATCGGGAAAAGATGATGTGGTGCCGCCGCAAAGCGCGATGCGGCTGGCAAACGTTTTGAGTCAGTTACAGCGTGACGTCCTCTTTGTGTACCGCGAACAGGCAGGTCATGTGACCAGCCTTGAAGACGCCAGGACCATCCTGGAATTTGTGTTCAACCGGGCAAAATGATGTTTTGCCTGATAACAATAGAAGAGTATGTGAAGAAATCGTTTTCTTCCGCACTGTGTTTCCCACTACTTTTTTGAAAGGCTTTGAAAATGAAAAAATTAAATTGTGTTAAGATGGGGGGGGCTACTTACGCGCTTTTACTCTCGTTGAACTTCTGGTTGTCATTGCAATCATCGGGATTTTGATTGCGCTTCTTTTGCCCGCCGTGCAAGCCGCCCGCGAAGCAGCAAGACGCATGCAGTGTACAAACAATTTGAAACAGCTTGCACTGTCAGTTCACAATTACCACGATGCTTTGAAGGTCATTCCTCCCACGGCCATCAAGTATCACGAAACATCCGATACCGGAGTATTTCCGTCGCCTGCTGCCGATGCTTGGGCTACGGATAAATATTGGCCACGGGGAGGGCACAAGGGAGTTTATAACGGCATGATGGGGTGGAGTGCATTGATCCTCCCCTTTATGGAAGCGGCAAGTATCCATCAGCAAATTGATTTCCTGAGAGGTTCCTACGTCACGTCATGTAATGATGCCTGGGCTTATGGTGCATCGGAAATCGCTAATCCAAAAGGTGACGTATTCAACAAAACTCCTGCCGAAAGTGCGCCTTCGTCATTTCGTTGTCCGAGTAGTCCTCCAGCCTCAACCCCTGGATCACAAAAGGATTACGCCATGCCAGTATCAAGTATGCCGGAGTCTTGTGATGAGACCGGTGGAAGTAGCGACCTTGCTGCAACTTGTGTGAACAGCGGCCGCGGACTTGGTGCCATCACCGGCGGAACAAGCAATACCTTCATGTTTCTGGAGCATTCGCACTGTGCGTTGCGATACGACAATGGCTACGGCTACAATCCCTTTTTCTGGGTGGGACACTGGTACCAGGGAACCCATGTCTGGGGAACCGCCCCCAATGTGGTTCCGGCAAGTAATGACGATGACCGGGGACGTTACCGAAGTGCAAAAAGCTTCCATACTGGCGGTATCAACACCTCAATTTATGACGGTTCTGTCCAATTCGTTTCGGAGACCGTTGATGTGCATGTGGTTTTCGACTCGGCGGTTCGCCGCGATGGAGGAGTCACCAGCCAACGTCCTTGGTGATGAATGACTACTTGTCCATCAGAGACTCCAGTATTAGACTTGTTCGGAAACCCCGAAATGGATTTACCTGTTTTTTGCCAAAGAACGAACATCATGGGTAAAACAGGCATGGTTTCGCGAAGTTTCCGATAACAAGTCCAATACAATAACAGATTTACAATAGCAAATTGCAGTAGCTTAGATCAATTAGGGGGATAAAAAATTATTTCATCGATTTTCGTTCAAAATCCGTGTTTCACCCGTGGCAAAGGAAAAATCTTCGTGTTCCTTCGTGCTTCGTGGTGAAAAAAGTATCTGATTTGCTTAAACCGGTGACGAATTTGCTTAAATCACTGTTTCCGAACAAGTCTATTAAACTTCAACCGCTAAATCAGGAGCCGAACATGTATCGATTACTTTGTTGCTTGACAGGATTATCTTGCCTTTTCGTCTTGGGATGCGGTCCCAAACTCCCTTATGAAGTGGTTCCACTTTCCGGTACGGTGACGTACCAAGGAACTCCGGTTCCGGGTTTGCCGATTTTTTTTCTGCCTGAAACGGGACGTCCCAGTAACGGGTTTTCTGACAAGAATGGGAAATTCACCATGATCTATACGGCCAAAGTGGATGGTGTTCAAACCGGCAAAGGCACGTTTTATTTCGAATTGAGTCCCAACGACGGAAGTCATTACGATAATAGGGAATTGCTGGAAACGATTGCAAAAAAATATGGTAAACAAGGACATGGTCAAGGAAGCGAGTTGTTGCAGTTTGAAATCACGAAAAAGGAGAAAAATTTCGAGTTGAAGCTGGAGTGAGGCATGAAAATTTCGTGCAGAATCGGTGAATTCCGCTCTGAAAGATCGCAATGTTTCTCACTCCCGGTTTCAACCGTGGGTGAGAGGTATTCTGCCCTTGCAGGGCAGGTTTGCAAATTCCAAAAAAACTTTGACACACCATTGGAACAGCTCTTGCTTTTCCTATCGCTATTGAAGAAAATAGACTTTGACATTTCACCGGCATTGTTGATTAAATATTAAAAAAACACGGCACAAACGCGAATTTTTTCCGTAATGGGTGTAGTCAGGTTTGTCAAAACCACCC
>Ga0099364_10011617_pt1 | contig 12006 bp, 9 predicted proteins | sample TergutTh196P3_FD_73070 | JGI IMG/M metagenome (GOLD analysis project Ga0099364, IMG submission 73070) | Microcerotermes parvus P3 segment gut microbial communities from Pointe-Noire, Republic of the Congo - Th196 P3 | ecosystem: Host-associated > Arthropoda: Insects > Digestive system > Gut ...
AAGAAGTCAAAATGGAAACAGACAGCTTCATGCAAACGGCCATTCGTATTGACAACGCCGTTGCGGCGGCCGTCAATAATTCAAGGGAAGAATTTTATCAAACCAACCCTTGGCTCAGGCCGCCTACGCCGCCCAGCGATTGGAATCGCTTCTGGGGCACACTCGGAGATGTTGCCACGATTTGCTGGGACGGTATTGTTGCGTTTTATCAGGAGCATAAGGAAGTAATAAACACGGTTCTTATCGCCGCCGGTGCTGTTCTCGCTGTTGCTGCGGTAGTATGTACAGGTGGATTGGCATTAGCTCCGATGTTGGCCACAGGATTGACTGCCTTAGGTGTATCTGCTACGACAGCTTTAACTATTGCGACGATAACAAGTTTAGCTGTTGCGGGAATTGCTCTTACATCTACGATTGCATCAACAACTTTAAACATCATTGATACATGGTACGACATGGGAGACAATTCAATCTTTAAGTCATGGCAAACTGCAATGGCTTGGGTAAGCGGAATTTCAAACGGGCTATATGCTGTAGGCAATATATATAATTCTATTAAAGGGGTTTCCGGCAAAGAATTTATTGCTCGTCAAAAAGCAATCGAAAACGGCAAATTGGGATATGGCAATTTAGATACACAGCATCCAAATGTTAAAATTGAAAAAGGTAGAGACTTTTCTGTGACCCAAAAAAAGGTCATATACAAAGAGAATGCGGCCAGAAATGGAGGTGTTATCAGAGATGATGTTTCCGGAAAAGAATTAATTCGTCAAACCGGAAAGGGCGCGAAACCATTAAATGGAGCAGAAATAGATCATATCTTTGCTAAAGGCAATGGCGGTTTTAATAGCTTCGAAAATGCAAGGATAATTAATTGGCAAACAAATCTTTCAAAGTCAAACATTATAAATTATTCGCTTGACATTTCCGTAGGTGGAATAAAAGATACTTGGAGTTTATGGAATTTAGTGTTAGGAACTGGAGGCATTTTGGGCGGCTATACCAACTATAAATTAGGAGAAAGTAAATGAAACATAAACTAAACTATTCTCGCACACAGATTTATCAAAATTGTTTATATGCAATGTGTATTCACATTGCCGCAATTCCAAGGTTATGGGAAGTTTCTCATGAGAGGAGTTGGGATGAAATAAGTTATAGTTTCCAGTCTTATAAATCGACTTGCGGAACAATTTCATTTGATCAGCAAAGCGATATATTAGTAGGTGCTTTTAGGAAAAACGATTGCGTATGGCTGGATGGATATCCTCAAAAAAATGCGCTAACCTTTTTTCTTGATTCTGATGAAAGCGTTTGCAAATTGGCACAAAAAGAAACGTTGCAATATCTATTAATCACGTATGAAAAAAAAGAGAAGAAAAATTTATTCTTCACAAAAACGAAAAAGCTTGACATTCCGGTAATAACGACTGCTTTTTGGAGCGAAGGCGACGATATATATTCTTCTGATGATGAAAATTCGTTTATTGAAAATGGCGGAGATTATATTAACGATATTTGCATTCCTAAAAAAGACCTTGTTGAGATATTGACGGATGACTATGAGTTAACACCTATCGAATTAAGCTTTGCAGAAAATTTATATAATTTGAAAAATAATAACCAAACTGAAATAAGTAGAGATTTATTTTCAAAAATTGCTAATATGGAACCAGAAGGATACGAAGCCTTTTTGTCGGCACTATCTGATTTTCATTTTAAGGTAATATAATTATTATCGGAAAGGCGGCATCATACGCTTAATCGAAGTTGCTATATTTTCTGGATACTCTTATACCGGAATAAATATAAATTTTGATTAACGAGGTGACAATATGAAAAACACATTAAGAACCACTCTGTTTAAAATCTATGACAATTGCTTGTACTCATCCATATCTCATGCAATATCTAACGCAAAGTATCCGATTATGGCTTATTCGCAATCTTGGGATGGTAATAACTATAGCTTTCATCATGGTTATTCCCTAGGAACAATCACATTTGACCTGCCTAACAAAACACTCGTAGGTGCAATCAGAGATGAGAAAAGCCATAGAAGAAGTTGGTATCCTAATTATAACGCAGAGGATCTGTTTAATGAAGCACCGGAAGCAGTTAAGATTCTTGCGGCAAACGAGGCACTGCAATATCTTTTTGATGAAATAGATGATGTTACTAAACCTGTTGCAACGACAGTCCTCTGGAGCGAAGATGACCAAATCATTATCGGCGATACGCTGGATGACTTTATCAATAACGGCGGCGAATTCATTGCAGATATCATCGCACAACCATTTCAAGATTTACAGACATACTGGAAAGTTGAATACGACTTATCATCAAAAGAATTAGAAATTGTCAACAATCTTTTTCATTTGAAAAAGAGCGGCGAAACAAACATCAAGAAAAAATCTCTCTCTTTTATTAATAAAAAAAGCATAGGCTTTAATGATTGCGTCCAATCGTTGATTGAGATTGGCTTTACAATAAAGTGAAAGAGAAATGTTCAACAAAATTTTCGCTATATTAACGAAAGGCAAGGGAGCATCATAGTGAATGAAATCTTATTAACTCAAGAAGAATTAAACGAACGCAGCGAGTTATTCGAATATGAAATGACTCAAGTGATTCTTAATCTCAAAGGTAAGCACGCAAAATATGATCGAAACAATTCACCAATCAAGGATTCACAGAAATTTGCGGGCGAGATTCTCTGCAAGCACCTTGATTTTGAGCCGCTGTCTGATGTTGATGCTGATATCAAAACGCAAAATATTCCGTCTTTGAACAGCAAAGCGGACTATATTGCTATCCCAGATGTAAAATCTGTTGTGGAAATCAAAACGCAAAACATTCCGTCTTTGAACAGCAAAACGGACTATGCTCCCCTGACGGATGTCAAGCCCATTGTAAAAGTCGAAGCGGATAAAAAGAAAGTGGCTGCCTCGAAAAACACTTTGCACTATAAAAAACATAAAAAACCGAAGATAGCGTCCATTTCCTGTGCCGTTCCCTCTAAAAAAGGCGTGGTAGAATATGCACCGTTTGCAGCGGAAATAACCGTTCCCGCTCTCGAAAACGAAACAAACAGCGAATTGTTTGTGCGACGCGGAATTAACTACACACCTATTGCCGACACGAAAGTAAAAACCAAGGATCACATTTTGCCTCGAATTGGAAGTGCTGTAGAGTTTTCACCATTCACCGATATAGTAATAGCCAATCAAGTACATTTCGTATCGAACATCGAAGCAGTGGCTGCGTATACGCCAAACACCGAAATTGAAATCAAGCCAATATCGGATACTAATGTTTCTGCTGTTTCTATTCAGTATATGGCTTTGACTGATACTATCGCAAAATTGCCTGTACACAGCATCCCATCATTGAAAACTACTCATGTATTTTCGCCACTACGAGCATCGAAAGTTAAAAAGACAAAAAAGAAAATTCCAAGTGGAGCTGTATCTCCAAAGTTTGCACCGATAAAATCCATAGAAGCAATACACTCTGATATCACAATGCCGAATGTAAATAAAAAAATCGAATTCGTACCGGTTTCTAACTCAGTTGATGGCCTACCAAAGATTGAAAACCTGAAAATCGGCAAAACACCCGATTTCGAGCCGATAAAGATTTCCTCTGCAGCAGGCTTTACAGGAAGCGTTCCCGCAACCAAACTTGACGTCAAGTTTACACCAAAAAAAGCGGCCACAGCAAAAGTACGACCGATAGATACTATCCCTAAAGAAGTCATTGCTCCGAAAGATTTTTATACAATGTGGGAAAGTTTATAACTGCTCAAAGAGATTAAGAGGTAAGTATGGAAAGCAACAAGATTCTAATTGGAATTGAATTTGGTGACGATAACTATAACACCATCGGCGGATTTGAGCTTATGGTGCTTAGAGATTTGACTCTCAATCAGCTTTTGGACGGTATACGGATTGGTCTTAACAAGAAGGTCAATAGCAAAGATTCTAATGAAAAACAAAAATACGGAAAATTCAATGAGATTTTTATGGAGTATTGCAAAACATATGATTCCGTAATAATCACATCTTCAAATACAGGCATAGATTCCGGAATATCAATAAATGAAAATGGCGGCAAAAAACTTTTCGAACTCGGATTCATTACGTCAACAAGAATATTATTTAACGGCAGCGGACAAGCAAAAGTCTATTCTCTCAACAATCCAGATGCAATAATCGATGCTTTTAAAGATGAATTCCCCCAATACAATATAAGCTCAAGACAGCTTTCGGTTATGGATACTGAACCTGTCAAAATAATACCGTCACCCGAACCGCCAACCAAACCCAAATTAAACATTTTAACAATGATACTCCCATCAATGGCAATGACTCTTGCAATGGTATTGGGTCGTACACTTTTTATGGGCGGCGGTGGCGGCGTATCGTCCGGCGGAATGATCGGGCTCGCCTTATCTATGGTGGTAGTTAATGTCTTGGTTTCTCTTTTTAACTTTAACCGTCAAATAAAAGAACATATTGAGAAGGTCAACGAGTGGAAAGAACATTACGAAAACTATATCAAAAAAACAATATCAAAAATTGTGCAACGCCAAAAAGCTGATGCAAAAAGATTGAACGAAGAATATCCGGATATTCAAACTCTTTTTGATAATACGATGATTGTCTCGGAAAAAATTTATTCTCGTGTACACAATGACAGCGATTTTATGACCGTGCGTCTCGGATCATCTGATGATGTTGACGCACTGTTTCAAATAGAGGGTGATAAGAATGAGGTGATCTTTTCGCCTACGAAATATAAATGGAACACAAATGATGATGGCATAGAAGTTGTGCTGTTCCCTGAAAAAACAAAGAGCAAAAAAGAAATTCAACAAAAAGATTTATATGACAAGACCGATGACTATCTTGTTGACCTTCCGCATGATATATCAAGAAAATACAAAAAAATGAGATGCAGCAATGTTCCGTTGCTTTTATCGCTGCGTGATTGCGGGACACTTGGCATTGTATCTCAAAAAGCTCATCTTACGAACAGATTGATGAACAGCATTATTTACGAGCTTTGTTTTTACCATTCTCCCGAAGATTTGCAATTTGTCATGTTACATGACGAAGACAGCGAAGACGATATCCTATCTCCCGACAATACAAGTTTCCACAAATATAAATTCGCGTCTCATTTTAGAGAATTATTTAATAACAAATCTCAATTCGTTTTTGATGAGCGTAATGCGAAATTGATGTTTGATAGCCTTTTAAATTTAATTTACGAGAGAAGTGAGGCAAAAGAAAATTCTCAAATCTCTGATTTTACGCAGATTGTTGTTGTGATTTATGAAGAATATGGCATCAAAGAACATGCCATCGCCAATTATCTGCCGAAAGCTCCCAAAGAAGGCGAAGCATATCAAGACGCGTTGGGAATAACATTCATATTCTGCAAAAAGTACAAAGAACATTTGCCTTCTTTTTGCGGAAGCACGATTGAAATCAACAACAAAGATCAGCTTTCGCTCACCCCAAGAAGTGACTCAAAGCAAAAGAAAATGTTTACAAATCCTATCGTAAAACTGTTTGAAGATGAAATCAAAACTGATAATCAAAGCGTTGATATTCTTAGAAAAGGCGATTTTTATAATCGCTTAAAAGTGTTGAGCGCAATTTATTATACACGCATTGCGCAAAATGCCAAAGTGCCGTCATATATCACGATTTTTGAACTTTTGGGAATTGATAAAGAAAATTTTAATGAGTGGTTGAAAAGTAATTGGACTAAAGATGATAGACCCAGCATTGAAAAATCCCTCTCCGTGCCAATCGGAAAAAACGAAAACAGCCTCATAAGTCTTGACCTTCATGAGAAATATGACGGGCCGCATATGCTTGTCGCCGGAACTACGGGATCGGGCAAATCTGAAACAATTATATCTTATTTGGTAGGATTATGTCTCTACTACACCCCCGAAGAAATAAATATGCTGTTGATTGACATGAAAGGCGGCGGATTTATTAAGAGAATCGGTAACCTTCCTCATATTGTCGGTACCGTTACAGACGTTGACGGTGATGAAAACGGAACCGGTGCGGAATATATGCTCAAGCGTTTCTTGGATTCTCTTGCTTCAGAGGTAAAGCGGAGAAAAATTTTGTTTAATCAGTTAGGTGTTGACAGTATAGATGGGTACATAAAAAAGCATAAAAACCTCCGTTCCTTACAAAAAAATGATTTACAAGCCGCACTGGAAAAAATGCAGCTCCATGAGTTGCCAAAATCTTTATCGCATTTAATATTTGTGGTTGATGAATTCACAGAGTTGAAACGCGCATCCGCCGAAGACAGCGATATGGATTTCATCGGAGAAATTACAACAATAGCCCGTGTGGGTCGAAGCCTCGGCTTCCATATAATCCTTATCTCTCAAAACATTGAGGGTGCAATCACAGATGACATTCGCGTTAACTCTAAAGCGCGGCTTTGTCTGAAAGTTGCGACAAAACAGGCGTCGAAAGAAATGCTCGGAAACGATAAAGCGGCGGCGGCTGATATGCCCGGTTTTGGACGCGCATATATGTTGGTTGGAACCGGTTCAAGGTTTGATTATTTTCAATCGGCATATTCCGGCGCAAAAAGCTCACAAACGCTTGATATGCCGTTCGAAATCATCAAGGCAGAAAAGAGCGGTCAATACACATCCTTTTTCGATTCTAAAAAAGACGGTGAGCATCATGATGATAATACAGAAACACAACTGGAATTTATCGTCAACAACATAATTGAGTACTACAATTCTCAAATTGATACTTTTGGTCAACCGCATATTATATTTAACCAGCCGCTGCCAAAGAAAATTGTTTTTGAAAACAGAAAAGTGCTGTCGCAATCTGACAAAACAAATGAATGGCACGTTATCCACTTGAATCATTAAGTAAAGAGGAAGTATTAACATGGAAAAACTCCCAATTGGCGTATATGATGATCCGAAAAATCAAAAGCAAGCATTGTTTGAACTCAATTTACAAAAGTCGAACATTATTGTGTTTGGTTCGGCCATGAGCGGCAAAACCACTTTCGTCAAAAATTTATTGATAAAGATGCACGAACGTTATTCGCCTCAGACGGAAAATGTTTATATAATTGATTTTAGCGGAACATTGCGCAAATACCACGACTTAGATTTAGTGTGTGCTTGCTTTGATAATTCCAACGAGGAAAACATCAAACGTCTTTTCAATAAGCTCGAAACAATTCTCACTACCAACAACAAAATACTGAGCGATGCCAATTTCTCTGAATATAAAAAAGAAAACAAACCCGCACATACGACGTTTATAATTGAAAATTTTAACGGTTTCCTCTCAGACAGGCGATATGAGGCATATCAAGAAAAACTTCTTAAACTTTGCAGAGAGGGTCTTTCAAGGGGCATCACCGTTATTTTTACGGCGGCGGACACAACCGGGGGAGTTAATCAGTATATAGGCGGATTTGGTCAGAAAATCGTTTTTGAAATGCCGGGCGATAAATTTACTGAAATATTTGGCTCAAAAGTCAATCCGCCTATGGTTTTACAAGGGCGAGGTCTTTCAAACATTGAAAACCAAGTATATGAATTTCAATGCTTCTTGCCATTAAAAGATGAAGAAAAAGAGCTTTCAAAATTTATCAGCCCCACAGAGCAACAGGTGTCGAAGCTCGTTTCATTTAACGGTGATTTGACCGCAGACAATTTCAAGCACTTTTCATTCAGGCAGCAAACGGTTGATGAAGCCGAGATGTCTTCGCAAGCGATGAAACCGGCATCTGTTGGGTTAGATTATTATGATATGAAGCCAATAACGCTTGATTTGCAAAAGGCTCCGTCAATTGGTATCTTCGGGAAACGACAGAGCGGAAAAACTAACCTCTTATGGCTTCTTGTCCAAAAAGCGATTGATTTAAAAAATGAAAGAGGCTTACGGTTCGTTCTTTTCGATGACGGCCGAAAACAACTCGCCGGCGTTGTTGATTTCCTTCGAGATAAAGGTGTCGAATACAAGTTAATAACTCAAATTTCAGAAATGAAGGAATATCTGTTTAGCGAAGGCTATTATAAAACAGAGTATGATGACATTGACCTTAAAGACAATCCTTTTACCGTCTTTATAATGCAGAGCAAAACATTGTACACAGCCAAAGAACCTGACCTTTTGGAAAAATTCTTCCCCGTCATGCTCTCTGAATCTGACGGCAAATGGATGTTCATTTTTTCAGACGTCAAAAACATATCTGAAACCACTATGCGTAATTCGTTCAACGACTCCCTTTCAATTGCTTTCCTCCTTGATAATATCGGGGAATTTGTTGCAGATAGAGGCTCAAAAACAGTTTTTGGCGCGATGGATGCAAAAGAACTGAAAGAGAGATTTGCAAGAATTGAGAGAGGTGATGGTTATTTTTATGACATTGAAAGTGACGAACTTTTGAAATTGAAGTTTATTTATTCAGATGAATTAAAAACAAGAGAAAATATGGAGGTGTCTGAATCATGACGGATGAAAGTTGCGTAACATTAGACATAAACGCATTCGATGCGGTTAGCGAATCAAAGGACAAACTCGTAAATGACTATAATAAAATCAACTCAGATTACAAAGACACAGTCATTACACTTCTTAATAATTGGGAAGGGCATGGTGCTGATGCCTTTAGGGAAGATTCCACGAAGATTAAAACAAACATCAGCGGGATACAAGACATCTTAAAAACCATGTGCGATACGCTAACAGACTGTCATGCGGTTTTTGCAGAATCAGACAAAGGAATGGGCGAATACAACGCAGATCCATTTTCAGAATAGGAGGACTTTCTAAATGCCAATATCAAAAGAAGATATGAACCCCAATATCAATAATCCGGTTAACTCGGATTTACATTATCCTACTTCATCTCGGCCTTCCGGTGTCGCCGGACATATAGCTTCTCGCCCAACAATGCCCAGCGGTGACTTTCCATACGATTCTTCGGACGATGAAATGAAATACGGACGAATCGTAAAAATAATTAGAGCATCATCAAAAATATAGGTCGGTGAATTATGGCATTTCTAACATTCGGTATGTCAACTCAATGCAAAAATAAAAAACACGTTAATCAAGACAGATTTGGCTCGGTCACAGTCAAAAATCCGTATGCTCAAGAAATCTTGATTGCGGCGATTTCCGACGGAGTAACCATGTGCCACAAAGGAGAAGTTGCCGCTTATAATACGATACGTTTCATTTTAAATTGGGCGGCCGAATACTTTTCTATAAACGAGTTTGATTCCGAAACGATAGCAACAGAATTTGACGAGCTTATCACAAGCATAAACCAAAATCTGAATCACTATTCGCTCTCGCAAGATGAGAAAAGCCCTCAAGAGGGATATAGCCCATATTCAACCTGCACCCTTTGCTGCGTTATGACTGATGGTGAAAAACTATTATATTTCATCGTTGGAGACAGCTCCATATATGAGCTAAAAAAATATTCAACAATCCACATCACGGCAGGGGGCAAGCACAAAAACGAAAAAGGGCAGCTCACATCACATATCGGCGGTATTGATGACAGCCGGCTTGATATAAGATACATTGAAAGCCATTTTGACAATTCTTCCGCATATTTACTGTGCACAGATGGAATGTGTAACAAAATTGATTTCAATGTTGAGACAAATGAGGATTTCCGTGCATTTAACCAAAGACTGCTGTCCGCCAATTCAAGAAACGTCGGCGTTAATGTGCTTGCCACAATGACCGAGTATGTCATTGCCGGTGGCGAAAACGACGATATCACCGCTTTGGTCGTTAAAGGGATAAAAGGGTAAACCTCATATGATAAACGTATTGCACGGAAACGCCATTGATTATGAAATAGATGAGCTCGTCGCCCGCGGACAAGAGAGCATCGTTTACAAGGCGAGGGTGAAATCAACCCAGCGATGTGTCGCTCTTAAATTTCGGCAAAAAGAAGGCTTAGGCAAATTTCGCAAAAAAGAACTCCCGGTTTATCAGAGCCTTGACCATTTGAATATTATAAAGATTTTCGATTATATTGTAGATATAGGCACTTTGAGATTGGATGGCGAAAAAGACGGTAAGTTTGTCATTGACAGAGCAGGCTATTATTGCGTTATCGAAGATTTTGTGACAGGCGCCCCGCTCATTGAAAATAAATCTTCATCGCTCTATTATTATTGCAAGGAAAAATCACCTTCCAAAGAAGCTAAGTACCAAGAAGTGATTGATTTTCAGGCTGATTACATTTTTAAATGGATTTTTGAGTTTTGCGACATTATGACGCATATGACAAGAGAAAATCGAATACTGCACCTTGACATAAAACCCGAAAACATCATGGTAACAAGAACCGGTTCTATTATCTTAATTGATATGGGGCTTTCGGATTTCATCGAAGAACAAAGCAGCGGAATAAACCTTCAAATCACAGCCGACAACTCCGGAAATCGCATTAACGCCGAGCGGCGATATATAGTGACTGCCGACGACAGCAAAATTGTGGAATATGTTCGCGGAACACCGGGATTTGCCGCTCCCGAGTGTTACTACAAAGACGGCAAAAACGCCTCTCAAGACGAGAATCTTAAAAACCCTTTCGGGCTCACCAACGATAAAGAGTGTGTCGCTGATATAAAAAGCGATATATTCTCATTCGGATGTGTTTTGTGGGACGTTATTCATTTGGGCGGGTATGGCGGCGATATAAAAGGCAAAAATAAGGATTATGCCGCGCTCAATAAGCATGAAACCAAGGATGGATATTTTTTGCGCGATTTACATTATGCTTCACCTTATTATCTGCAAGAACTCGAAGATATTATTCTAAAATGTACCGAAGAAAACCCTGAGCGCCGTTTTCAAGACTACGACGAGCTTAGGGCAGCCGCCGAAAATGCTAAGAAAAATCTGCCCAAATCCGACGAAAACACAAAGAAGAGCAAAATATTACGTCGCGTTACGCTTGTGACATTTTTGATATCATTATTGCTCCTTGTCATATGGCAACAGGGGCTTGGATTGGGTTATGAACTTGCCTTACAAGATTTTCGCAGGGCCTCGGAAAATTATTCCGAGCATACCTTAGGAGAGTTTCGTGATATTTTGCTATCCCTTTTGGAAGAAGCCTCTAATGCCAATGTATCTGACGAGCCAATCCTTAGGGATATTTTGAGCGTTGTTCTGGGAGACGGCAATAGAATAACCAGCCGGGAGTTTGAGCTTTTGCGCAGCGTTCTTGGCAATCGCAATGTTAATGATTCGATTACGCATTTATATATAGATACCGCTATGCAAAATCCGGTAGCAGGAAACGATATCAACACCCTCTCCATAGCTATTGCGCGAAACTTTGCAGGGGCGGACAGCGCGGGATTTCTTATCGCAGAAGCAATCGCCAACAGAAATACTAATCCGATGGAGTCTTACGAAACACTAATTGAGCATCAAAACAGAGCCGAATACAATGCTTCGTTAAATCATCTCGCGAGAAATCTATTAACTATTGAGGCAATCAGGAATAACCCTGATTTGAGGGAAGAGGTTGAGCGGATCGTCAATAACACGCAGGAAATGAGCAGGTCATAAAAATGGATAATAAAAGAAATAAAAAGTTTTCGCTTAGAGCCTTTGCGTTTGAAATTGCCGCGGGTTTGGTTTTTTTGTTTTTATTCGCTCAATTATTAAACGCCGATTTTTCGAGGTGGCTCATTGAGAGCTACCCGTATTTCAGACCGGAATATATGTTTACGCTATTTGTGGTATTTTCCGTGTTTGTTGCCGTTTTCGTCTTATGGTTTGCTATGCAAACGAGGAAAAAGAAGCTGAAATCAACGAAAAGAATGTCTCCTTTTGCGAGAACGCTCGTGCGCTCAGATAAAGAACGCGAACTGTCAATGACACAAACGCTTTACACCGTGGAAACAGGGATTGTGCATGGCGTAAAAACTGCTATGCCAAAGGA
>Ga0099364_10011618_pt1 | contig 12005 bp, 13 predicted proteins | sample TergutTh196P3_FD_73070 | JGI IMG/M metagenome (GOLD analysis project Ga0099364, IMG submission 73070) | Microcerotermes parvus P3 segment gut microbial communities from Pointe-Noire, Republic of the Congo - Th196 P3 | ecosystem: Host-associated > Arthropoda: Insects > Digestive system > Gut ...
AGTTGTCGGCGTCCTTATCATGATGATTTCCATTAATGTCTTTATGGCTGCTGGAGCGCTTTTTGTCATACCCGCTTCTTTGGGAATCATGGCAGGTTTTATTAAAAAGTCGCAAGTTTATTTCCGGGATCAGCAAAAACTGATTGGTGAAGTAAACGGTATAATTGAAGAAAAATACAGCGGTCACAATATTGTTCAGGCCTATAATGGTGAGAACGAGGCATTGGAGCAGTTTGAGGTTGTGAATGACAAGCTGCAGGGTACTGTCGTAAAGTCACAGTTTATATCCAGTATTCTAATGCCTATAATGCAATTTGTCGGAAACTTAGGTTATGTAATGATCGTTGTTCTGGGAGGATATCTGGCTTCCCGGGGTAGTGTTACAATAGGTGATATTCAGGCTTTTATTCAATATATGCGCAGCTTTACCCAGCCTATTACACAGCTTGCTTCTGTTTCAAATACCCTGCAGTCCACAGTAGCCGCCGCAGAACGGGTATTCGAATTTCTTGAAGAAAATGAGGAGACACCGGATCTACACCTTGCACAAACCACAGGTATTGAAGGAAATGTATCTTTTAAGAATGTACATTTTGGCTATAATCCGGAAAAGATTATCATCAATGATTTTTCTGCAGAGGTTAAGGCCGGGCAAAAGGTTGCCATTGTGGGGCCCACAGGAGCAGGCAAAACCACTATTGTTAAATTACTTATGAGGTTTTATGATATCAATAGCGGAAAAATAATGATTGACGGTAACAGCATTTATGATTTTCCCAGGGCTGATTTACGCGGTATTTTTGGTATGGTTTTACAGGACACCTGGCTTTATAACGCATCTATAATGGAAAATTTACGATATGGAACATTTGGAGCAAGCGATGATGATGTTTTTGCCGCCGCAAAAGCCGCTCATTGTGATGAGTTTATCCGTGCCCTGCCAGGCGCTTACAATATGGTGCTTAATGAAGAAGCAAGCAATATTTCCCAGGGTCAAAAACAGCTTTTTACTATTGCAAGGGTAATTCTTGCAAACCCCAAAATGCTGATACTTGACGAAGCAACCAGCTTCGTCGATACCCGTACTGAAATACTTATTCAAAAAGCAATGAATAATTTAATGAAAAACCGTACTTCATTTGTCATAGCCCATAGGCTGTCGACTATTAAAGACGCGGACTTGATTTTTGTAATGAATAACGGCGATATAATTGAGCAGGGCAATCACAGTGATTTACTTAGGGCAGATGGTTTTTATGCAGATCTTTACAATTCGCAATTCAGCATGGGAACTGTGGAGGAATAATAATGGAAAATAAAACGGAAAAAGAAAAAGCCCCTGGCAAAGGGGAATTTAGTGCAAAAACAAAAAAAATTATTCTTGTTGTGATCGCCTCAGTAATTCTGACAGCTCTGTGTGTTGGCGGCTTTTTCTTTTGGGATCTAAACACTTATTATAACACCCAAAACGCAAAAGTAACAGCAAGTTTGTTTGATATTACACCCGCCAGCACTGGGAGGCTTACAGGCTGGACTGTAAGGGAAGGTGATATGGTCACAGAAAATGAGGTTATTGGACGGGTGGAAAATTTCGCATATTTGAGATCTCCTGTAAGCGGAAGAGTAGTAAGATCAAGTGCCGCGTTAAATCAATTTGTATCCCAGGCTGCGGCAATCGGAGTTATAGCAGACACTTCGAATATGTATATTCTTGCCAATATTGAAGAAACAGCCATTACAAAAGTCAGAGAAGGACAGAGTGTTTCCGTAAGACTTGATGTATTTCCGGGCATTACATTTCAAGGCTATGTTACAGAGATCGATATGCTCACCCAAGACGCATTAAGCGGCGGATTTAATTTAACTACATCCGGGACATTCTCAAAAACGACCAAGCTTATTCCTGTAAAAATACGCCTGAATGACAATATTGATTTGTCATTATTTTTAGGAACCAATGCATCAATTAGAATAAGGCTGCGTTAAGAATGGTAATCCGTAAATCCTAACGGCGGTACTTCCTGTGTACCATAACCGCAAAAGCAGTGATAAAAAACACCATAGGCAGACAGGAAAACACTATAGATGCCACAGGTATGGAACCGATGCGAAAGTTACTTATCCCTATTATTCCAAGAGTATCCAGAATGGAATAAGCAACCTCAACATAGCCTGCTATGGCCCCGGCAACCATTAATATCCAGGCTATATCTCTAGTCCTGGACCATAACATAATAGCCAAAAAAGCCGCTCCAGCCCCCAAGACTAAACGGCAAATGATGTAGAGAATTTGCCCGGAATCCATATTGAATGTTATCATATTTATATGACATAGTCAATAAATATGAAATGTTCTGTTTATGAGTTTGGTAAGTTAAAATCCTACAAATATGTCGTTATTTTTGCCCATTATCAGGATAAATGGGTTGTATGCAAGCATAAGGAAAGAGACACCTGGGAAACATCCGGGGGGCATATCGAATTTAATGAGTCTCCAACAGAAGCTGCCAGAAGGGAATTATTTGAAGAAACAGGGGCAATAGATTTTGATATTAAACCTGTGTGCGATTATTGGGCCTGCGATGAACCGCATGAAACTGAAAATATTTCCTGGTCAAACGGCCAGGTATTCCTGGCCCATATCAAGAAAATAGGAGAGCTACCTGATAATGAAATGGGATGTATTGACTATTTTTATGAATTTCCGGAAAAATTAACATATCCTGATATTACAAAGGAATTATTACCTCATGTTTTTGCATTAATAAAAAAGGATTGCAAACAAGAAAATTTAACAGAAAATCATTTAACAAATAATGATCTAAAAATTAGTGAGTTGATTTCCATGCAGAATGCTTTGCAAAACAGAATGAAAGGAAAATGGCTTCATATTATTCCTGAAAATGGCCACTTCTCTTTATTGTGGATGTATGAAGAAATGGGCGAACTTGTTGCTATTATCAAAAAACGCGGCGGTAAAGCAATTATGGAAGATAAAATTGTACGTGACGCGTTTATTGAAGAACTTTCTGATACACTAATGTATTTTATTGACTTAATGACATGTTACGGTGTAACAGCAAAAGATCTATCCGAATCATTCATAAAAAAACATAAAATAAATATGTCCCGTGACTTTGTGACAGAACATAAAGAATACCTTTGCGGTGATAAATCAAAGAATCTATGAAGGAGCTGTTATCATGTTATCATCGGAAATAAAATCAAAATCTCTGGAATCCGGATTTAACGCCTGCGGCATAATCCCTGTGTCTGTATATTATGAAGAATCAAAAAAGTACTGGGATGAGCGGGTTAAAACATTCCCGGAATCAAAAGAATTATACCAATGGTGCTGCCCCTCTCCGCCGCCGGAAGGCGGAACATCCATTATCGTATGTATGTTCAGATTTAATAAATACAGAATACCGGAACACTTGACTAAATATATTCCAAAAGTATATTTAATGTCAGACTTATATCCAAAAGACGATGAATGGAATTACCCTATAAAGATCGAATTTGAAAAATATCTAAACAGCACCGGTTTAAAAATAATTGATTTTTATCTGCCTAATAGATGGGCTGCAGCTAAAGCAGGCCTGGGAAAATTCGGACGCAATAACTTTATCTATGACCCGGAACACGGATCTAATATTTGGATTGAAGTATGGGTAGTGGATAAAGAGCTTGAATATGACAGTATACAGGAAGATATTTATTTATCCGGATGCAATGAAAAATGCAATAAATGCGTAGAAGCATGCCCGACCAAAGCCTTATCCGGCGAATTCTCAATGAATATAAGCAAATGCATTGAGCGCCTTGCGTGGCAGAAAAAAACTCTTCCTTCCAGGGATTTAATGAAACAAATGGGGACATGGATCTGCGGTTGTGATGTATGCCAGGATGTATGCCCCCATAATAAAAATAAATTTAATGGAACAGAAGATATCCCGCAATTAACACAAATGGAAAATTATATAAAGCTGGAAAATATTCTTGCCATGGATGAAGATACGTATTTAAAACAATTTTATCCCCGTTTTTATATATCGGGAAAAAATGATCTGTGGAAATGGAAATGCAATGCCCTACGTGCCATGATTAATTCCGGAGAGAATAAATATAAAGATATAATTAAACAGTTTTGTGATCATCAGGATGAGCGGATAAGGGAAACAGCACTATGGGGATGCTCCCTATAAAAGCCAATCCAATACATTTAATGTTTTTATTCCATTATTTGATTCCCGGAACAACCTGTCATGTGTTAGAATAAATTTTGGATTATGGTCATTTATTGTGTTAAGAGACTTAAATTCCCGTTCTTCGGTTTTTTTATCACTCATGGAATAAACAACCTGATAATATTCCAGGTCTGCACCGCGCTTAGCTATAAAATCAACTTCGTTATTATATACTTTACCAATAAATACATCATCATATCCGCGCCGACACAATTCCAGATAAACCACATTTTCCAAAATATGTCCAAAATCGCCTTCTCCGCCTAAAAGGAAATACCGTAATCCGACATCAGAAACAAAGTATTTTGCATTGGTCTTTAATAAACGCTTCCCCTTTACGTCGTAACGGTTTGCTTTATATAAAACAAATGCTTCCAGTAATCCATTCAACCAGGATTCAATTGTAGTACCGTCAATTTTCAAACCGCTTTCTATTATTGCATTGACAATACTGCTAATGGAAGTTTCACTACCTATGTTATGGAACATAAATTTTATAAAATTGTTCAAGCGTTCCACTTCACGAATTTTTTTTCGTTCAATAAGGTCTTTCATAATAATGGTATTCCAGATACCACCGTTGAGCATCCTGATTGCGCCAAAATCCCAGTTATCCTTTTCATCACCAGTAATAATCATTCTCATGGAATACGGGAATCCGCCATTACGGATATAATCATTAAATTTTTCTTCTGTTGTACAGCTTTTAAATGGATAAGCCGATACATATTCTTTAAAAGACAAGGGCAGCATATTTATGGTTACATACCGTCCTGCCAATCGTGTTGCCAGTTCGCCTGATAAAATGGCAGAATTTGAACCGGTTAAATACATATCAACATTGGGCAGTTTTCGTAAAGCATTCACGGTTAATTGAAATTCCGGAACAACCTGGATTTCATCCAAAAAAATATAGTTCATACGGCCGGTATTAAGGCGTGATTTTATATAATCGTATAGTTTTTTCCAATCCATTAAATCTGCAAGCGGCCCGGCTTCTTCATAATCAACGCGAATAATCTGTCCCGATTCCACTCCATTTTGTATAAGCCAGTCTTGGTATATTTCAAGCAATCCGGACTTTCCTGACCGCCTGATTCCGGTAACGATTTTGATAATATCAGCTTTGTCCTTCCAGGAAAGCAGGGTATTTAAGTAATCCGGCCTAGGAATAATTTGGCTCATTGTTGCCCCATTTTCCCATTATAACCCCAAAAACTGAAAAAATCAAGAGTTTTTTGGGAGTATAACCTGAAAATTAACAAGCCAAAGTCGCGATGGCTACAAAACGATGTCCTATATTATCTACCATTACGCTAAAGCCTTCCAGCGTCCGCACACCTAACAGCGACATATCGCTGGGCTCTGCTAAAATAATTTCATCGTTCGTTGTGTAACCTTCAGCTGTCAGTATCGCAAAGCCGTAGTCACGTTCTACTATTTGATTGTCGGCGAGTTTGAACTGTTTTTTTCCTCGCGGCGTTATGCTGGCTTCCTGCATTGACCTAATAAATCCCATGTGATATACTTGTATACAACATAGATTTATCGGAGGTTACAATGCTAAACGTCGCAATTATAGGTACCGGGAATATCTCAAGGTCGCATATCGGGCCTTATATTAATTTCCCGGAACGCTGCAAAATCACCCATTTGGTGGATATATACCCGGAAAAAGCGGAAGAGAAAAAAGTCGATTTCAAGTTACCGGATGCTCAGGTTTTTGACAGTCATAAAAAAATCCTGGATGATCCTTCTATAGACCTGGTAAGTATCTGCACCCCGCCTTATGTACATGCGGAAATCTGCATTGATTTCTTAAAAGCGGGCAAAAATGTCATTGTGGAAAAACCTATGGCCGCTTCCCTTGAGGAATGTGATGCCATTATCAAAGCTGCCAAAGAAAGCGGCAAAGTTTTTTCTCCCATCGCCCAAAACCGTTTCCGTGACCCCATAATGAATTTAAAAAAGACCCTGGATACTGGTCTTATCGGCAAAGTCGTCCATGCCCAGATTGATTCCTTCTGGTGGAGGGGGCATTGCTATTATGACCTCTGGTGGAGGGGAACCTGGGAGAAAGAAGGAGGCGGATGTACTTTGAACCATGCCGTACACCATATCGACATGTTGGGCTGGATGCTGGGTGCACCTTCTAAAGTTTGCTCTATTTTGAGCAACGCTTCCCACGATAATGCAGAAGTTGAAGATATTTCCGTTGCAGCCATGCAATACGAAGCCGGCCCCAACTGTGCCAAAGGCGCTTTAGCCCAGGTTACAAGCTCTGTTATACACCATGGGGAAGAGCAGCAGGTTATTTTCCAGGGAGAAAAGGCCAGAATATCTGCACCCTGGAAAATTTTTGCCTCAAATTCCAAGCCTAATGGATTTCCGGAAGAAAATACTGCACTGTTAAAAGAGCTAGATGACTACTATAAAGCTTTGCCCAGTTTACAGCACATAGCTCACGCAGGTCAAATAGACGATGTGCTTAAAGCTATAGAAACGGGGAGCGATTACTTGATTAAAGGTAAAGACGGCAAGCTTACTATCGAGCTTATTACCGCCATTTACAAGGCCGGAACAGAAGGCCGTACCATTGATCTACCCATCAAAGAAAGCGATCCTTTTTACACGGTTAAAGGAATAATGGCAAATGTTCCCTACTTTTACAAAAAAACTGCCTCGGTAAAGGATTTTGGGGGTAACATTACTTTGGGAAGCGATTATAATAAGAAAAAGCAATAACGGAGGACTTATGGCACAAGCGTCAGAGGGCATGACTTATGCCCCAAAAGGAAAACCCAATCCGGTAGTAAAAGAAGGTGAATTTACCTTTGCGGCTATAGGCCTGGATCACGGGCATATTTACGGCCAATGTAACGGCCTTTGCGAAGCCGGAGCGGACTTAAAATGGGTATATGATCCGGACCCTGAAAAGGTAAAGGTCTTTCAGCAGCGCTTTCCCCAGGCAAAAGCAGCCAGAACAGAGGCAGAAGTACTGGAAGATCAGTCCGTAAAACTCGTTGCCGGGGCAGCAGTAACATCAGAGCGCTGTCCACTAGGTCTTAGGGTCATGGAGGCCGGGAAAGATTATTTTACAGATAAAGCGCCTTTAACCACCCTTGAACAGCTGGATCAAGCCAAGGCAATGGTTAAAAAAACTAATAAAAAATATATGTGTTATTATAGTGAGCGGCTTCATGTAGAAAGCGCAATCTTTGCCGGGGAGCTTATTGCCCAGGGGGCTATAGGCCAGGTGATTCAAGTATTAGGTCTGGGGCCCCACCGCATCGGTGATCCAAAAACCCGGCCTGACTGGTTTTTTAAAAAGGAAAAATACGGTGGTATACTCTGCGACATAGGGAGCCATCAGATTGAACAGTTCCTCTTCTATGGGGGCTGTAAGGACGCACAAGTAGTTCGCAGCCAGGTTGGAAATTATAATCACCCCGATTTCCCGGAGCTGGAAGACTTTGGTGATGCTGTACTCGTTGGGGACAACGGAGCAACCAATTATTTCCGGGTAGACTGGTTTACCCCGGCAGGGCTTCAGAATTGGGGAGATGGTCGTACCTTTATTCTGGGTACTGAAGGTTTTATCGAACAGCGGAAATACATGAACTTGGGACAGAAAGGCTCAGGGGGAGGCCACCTTTTCCTGGCAAATAAAACCGAAGAAACTTATTACAATGTGAGCGGGAAAGTAGGCTTTCCTTACTTTGGCCAACTCATCCTGGACTGTATCAATCGTACAGAAAATGCCATGACTCAGGATCACTGTTTTAAGGCTGCAGAACTCAGTGTCCGTTCAGAACTACAGGCAGTAAAGATTAAGTAGGTAAATTATGGTAAAAGGATTGGGACATTTGGCTATAAGAGCCAAAGATATCGAAGAGACGGCAAAGTTTTACCGCGAAGTAATCGGATTTAAAGAAGCCTTCCGCATGCATCATCTGGAAGGTGGAAGGCTGGGCTGCATTTACATATACATTGCACCCAGCCAATTCATAGAGATCTTTCCTGATGGTAACGGAGAACAGGCGGAAAACAACAATATTGGGATAAAGCACATCTGTATCGAGGTGGACAATGCCGCTAAATTCCAAGAGGAACTTCGAGCCAGAGGCGCTCCTATAGACACGGAACTGAAGACTGGTCATTCCAAGTGTATACAATTCTGGACCCATGACCCGGACGGCAACAAGATCGAGTTCATGGAACTCCCCCCAGAAAGCCTCCAGGCCCAGGCAAATAAACGTATAGCCGCGGAAGGATAGTGCTTGTAGCTATTATATAAAGGGGCTACACTTCATTGCATGAAAAGGTCAGCCCCTTTTATTGTTTTATATGAAGATGATAACATAGTCGCGGTAAATAAGGCATCGGGTATAGCGGTGGGAGCTGATCGCTGGGACCCTTCTACGGAAAGACTAGATAAATTACTTGCCGCTCATCTAAAGCCCGCTCATCTAAAGCTGGAAAAGCTGTTTATTATCCACCGGATTGATCGGGATACTTCGGGGCTGGTGGTCTTTGCAAAGAACCAAAATGCCCATAAATCACTTTCCATTGCTTTTGAGTCCAGGCAAGTGAAAAAACGTTATATTGCAGCAGTTCGTGGCCGGCCTGTTTGGAAGGAAATGGTCTGTGATCTTCCCCTGGTTCCGGACGGAAATAAAAAACATCATACTATTATTGATAAATACCAGGGTAAGGAATCCCTTACCCGTTTCCAACTATTGGGCAGTGCGGGAAATTACAGTATCATCGAAGCAATCCCGGAAACCGGCAGGACCCACCAGATACGGGTCCATTTAAAAAGCCTGGGGCATAGCATTGTTTGTGATGAATTTTACGGTAATATCAAGCCGGTTTTTCTTTCAGCAATAAAATCTAATTGGCAGGGTGATAAACAGAAAGAAAAGCCCCTTTTAAGCCGCTTGGGCCTTCACGCTGCGGAACTAATTCTACCAGGTGGTTTAATTTTGAAAGCTCCAATAAGCAGAGACATGGCAGCACTGATCAAGCAAATGGATAAATGTTCTACAAAACCTTTCGACATGGAATCAATTCCTTTTAACTGAAGGATTTGCAATAAAATGAAACCTTTTATTAAATGGGCCGGCGGTAAAAGGCAGATCCTGGCAGAAATCAATAGGTATTTGCCTAATGATACTAAAAATCGCGTTTATATCGAGCCTTTTGTGGGTGCAGGTGCCTTATTTTTAGAGCTTCAGCCCAAGAAAGCAGTGATAAACGATTTTAATACAGAGCTAATGCTATGTTACCAGGTAATAAAGGACAATGTTGAAGAATTAATCACATCCTTGTTGGTACACAGAGAACAGCATTGTAAAGATCATTATTATTTGGTACGATCCTGGGATAGAGATAAAAATTATAACGCTTATAGCAGTGTAGAAAAGGCTGCGCGTTTAATTTATCTAAATAAAACCTGTTATAATGGACTTTACAGGGTAAACTCCCAAGGCTTCTTTAATGTTCCCATTGGATTATATAAAAAACCAATAATCTGTGAAGAAAATCTGCTCCGGGAATTAAGTAATTATTTAAATACTGCAAATATTTTCATGTTAAACACTGATTTCGAAAAAGCTTTGGAAAATATTAAAACAGATTGCTTTGTATACTTTGATCCTCCATATCACAGCTCTGTAAAAACTGCATTTTCAAAATATCAAGCCGGAGGTTTTAATGAAGAAGAACAGATCCGTTTAAGAGATGTTTTTCTGGATTTAACTGAACGGGGAATCCCCTGTTTACTTTCCAATGCTGATACTCCTTTTATCAGGGAATTATACCGTGACAAAGCATTTAAAATTGTCAATATAACAGCCCGACGAGCTATTAACTCTGATCGTGGCGGTCGGGGCAGGGTTAACGAGGTTTTGATAAAGAATTATGGGGAATTGCGCATAATTTAACTGGAATGATATAATCGACTTATGGAAACCTTAAACTCTTCTTTTCGGGATTATATCAAACAGGCGATTAGCCTGTCCAGATCATCAAGCCTGATTACAGAAGAAAATGTCTATCAAAAAGGTGCAGAAGACATTCTCCCTTTTCTTGATAAAATGGTGGATGCTCTTGTTCTTCCCGGCTCCGGTGTAGACGGGATGGAAAACCTTGAAGATCTCCTTGAAAAAGCAGAGTCCGGCTCATCCTGCCTTCTTTTACCTGAGCATTACAGTAATATGGACCTTTCTCTAATTTCCAGACTGGTTAGAAATGAAGGTGGTCGTGGAGAGGCTATATCCCAGGCCATTGTTGCCGTCGCCGGAATGAAATTAAATGAAGAAAATCCGGGTGTTTCAGCCTTTGCCAGTGCCTATACCCGGCTGGTTATTTATCCCAGCCGTTCCCTTCAAAGTCTTGATGCTATAAAAGATAGAGCAGAAATAATTCGCAGCAATGCAATTAACAGAGCAGCTATGAAAACCTTGATCGATATAAAAGTCCGAGGCAAACTCATTCTGGTTTTTCCTACAGGAACCCGTTACCGCCCCTGGGACCCCAGCACAAAAAAAGGACTTCGGGAAATAGATTCATATATCAAGGCCTTTGATTATATGTGTCCTATAGCAATTAATGGAGAGGTGCTCCATGTACACCAGGGAGATATGCTGGACGACCCGGTAAGCCCTGATATAGTACGCATCAGTGCAGGGCCGGTGGTTTCCTGCCAGGAATTTCGTGATAAAGTCCGTGCTGAAAACCCTGATGAAGATAAAAAACAAGCTGTGGCTGACGAAATTATGGCAATGCTTGAAGAAATGCATATTAATGCTGAAAAAAAGCGGGAAAAGTTATTAAAAGCTAAAGAGTCGTAATAATTTTAATATTTCTTAAAGTACGCCGTTCTCCGGCAGAGAAACCATTAGCAAAAGTCAGATTTATAACGCTTTCTTCTGCTTCCAGAGTTACTACCTGGTATTGAAGATCCCTTAACTTATATTCTTCTTCTTTTTCTATATACCATTCCTTATCCGGCCCGGAAATTACAAGCTCAGTCAATGGTCCATTTCCCACAAGCCGTACTAATCCGGTTACTTCGACAATAGGTGATTTTTCAATATTTCCTCTGGCGGGTAAAAAAACTGTAAATACAAAAAAAAGTATAATAAAAGAGATATTCTTATTCATTGCTGTCTATCTCCATACCCGCTTTGCCTTAGCATGTCGCCAGCACTGATCCGGAAAGGTCCGGAAGGTCCCAGAGAACGATCTCTGGGAAGCATATCCAAGTTTCCGGCAACACCGGTTGTTATACCTTCAGCAGGCCTCCCCGTGATATTGGAATTAGCGTTAAATGTAAGGAGTGCGCCTCCTGAGTAAGTAGTCGTATCACTCAATGCAGGGCTATTACTATTAAGACCTGAATAAAAAATGTCTGTCGTATTACTTGGCAGAAAAAAATTATTAGTAATGCTATAAACCCCTTCTCCAGGATAAAGAGAAAGAGTGGTAATTCCGGACGCAACAGTTCTGGCCTGAATATTACTTAGTACTGGATCACTCATGTAGCCATAAGGGCCATTGGGAGCATTAATATAATTAGCCGCCAGCCAGGTTTTAAGTAAGCTTCCCCAATCTTCATAACCTAAATCATTCAAAATTGCCGCATTAGTAATTGCTCTATAATCATAGTGATTGGAAGAAATAATATTACGAAATATATCTGGTTTGCCTGCCTGTAGTCTAAGCCATTGGAAAAAAAGGTAAACGGTAGCA
>Ga0099364_10011619_pt1 | contig 12005 bp, 12 predicted proteins | sample TergutTh196P3_FD_73070 | JGI IMG/M metagenome (GOLD analysis project Ga0099364, IMG submission 73070) | Microcerotermes parvus P3 segment gut microbial communities from Pointe-Noire, Republic of the Congo - Th196 P3 | ecosystem: Host-associated > Arthropoda: Insects > Digestive system > Gut ...
CCTGCGGCGTTCCAAACGGCATAGTCGTTTGCGTACCTATTGTCCCGTTAAAGGACAGCTTATCACCGTACAAACGGTATATTTCTTTAAAATCCATGCATTCGGGCTGTACGGGGTTCAGCACGTCAATCCCCACTGAGGTATCGAAATGGCGCTTTGCGGTGACAGGCAAATCGGACAAGCGTAAGTGCGTTTTAATGCCGAAAAACAAGGTGAAGCAATTGCCGAAAAGTACCCGTATATTTGACGTCAGCGTAAAAGTGGCGGTTTAACAAAGTTAGACTTGATAAAATTATATTTATTGGCTATAATAATATCAAATATTAAATCAGCCGAAAGAATGTGATTGATTTGTTGTATCCACGTCATGCAGACGAAACAATCCGGAAGCTGTCAAAGATGTTTGGCGCGGTGCTTGTTACAGGAGCGCGTCAGGTCGGAAAGACCACGCTTCTCCAGGAAATTGCAGGAAACATTGGATATGTAACACTGGATGATAAAATTCAACTTGTGAGCGCCATCGAGCAGAGTGGGACATTTTTTAAGGATAACCCGCCGCCTGTATTTGTAGATGAAGTGCAGCATGCTCCGAACTTGTTTCCGCAAATCAAAATCATTTTGGATAAAGAAAAGAAAAAAGGGCAATTTTACCTCTCCGGCTCTCAGCAGTTTGAAATGATGAAAAACGTCAGCGAATCTCTAGCGGGACGGCTTGGCATCCTTAATCTGCCGGGGCTTTCCCTGCGGGAACTGTACGGTATATCCTTCCGCGAACCGTTCCTGCCGACAGATGATTTCTTCACGAACCGTCAAAAAGAAAAAGCGGATATACCCTATGCCGATGTTTGGAACATCATCCATCGCGGTAGTTATCCAGAATTGTGTGCCAATTCTGATTATGACTGGCAGATGTTCTATGCCTCATACGTCAGAACCTATATTGAGCGAGATGTGCGCGACTTGGCACAAGTGGGCGACGAAGTTAAGTTTACGCAGTTTATGGTCGTGGCGGCAAGCTGTACAGGGCAGCTTCTCAATTTGGCTTCCCTTGCGCGTGATGTGGGAATCAGCCAGCCCACAGCAGAGCGATGGCTGTCTATTCTGGTTGCGTCCAATCTGGTTTTCTTATTAAGGCCATACCATAACAACATCACCAAGCGGACGGTCAAGACGCCGAAGTTATACTTTTTGGACGTAGGGCTTGCGGCCTACCTCACTCGTTGGAATACGCCGGAGGTTCTCAAAAACGGCGCGATGGCCGGAGCTTTTTTTGAAACTTTCGTTATCGGCGAGATTATTAAGAGCTATGTCAATCAGGGCATACTTGATTTACCGCTTTATTTTTACCGCGACCGGGATGGGAATGAAATAGATTTGTTGATAGAAAATAGCGGCACACTATATCCAATCGAAATCAAAAAGCATGCCGACCCGAAGAAATCTGACATTGAGAAATTTCCTCTCCTTGATAAAATTCCGAATATCAAAAGAGGCGAGGGCGGCGTTGTCTGTTTGTATGATAACCTTGTCACGCTCCATGGGGATGATAAGGTGATTCCCATAAAGCTGATTTGAATCTTATAATCAATACTTGGATAGAAAAGAAAATATCAAAAGACCAAATCAAATTACATCAAATCACTTAAATAAAATCACTCAAATTGATTAAATTTAACATTGACTTTATGCTTGCTAATGGGTATACTATATGAAAAACCGCGCATAGAGGAGGGCATCTGATGACCCCTAATTACTTGCCCCGAATGATAGATAAACTGCTGGAAGAACGCTTGGACGCCGTTGGGGCGGTACTCATTGCCGGCCCCAAATGGTGCGGAAAAACCACCACGGCGGAGCAACAGGCTAAAAGCGTTTTAAAACTGCAAGACCCTGACAAGACAAAAGGGTATCTTGCTACCGCGGAGGTAAAGCCTTCCCTCTTGCTGAAAGGCGAAAATCCCCGCCTGATTGACGAATGGCAAATGGCTCCCGCCCTTTGGGATGCAGTTCGAAATGCTGTTGATGAGCGGGGGGAAGAGGGCCTGTTTATCCTGACCGGCTCTACGACTGTTGATGAATCAATGATTATGCATTCCGGTACCGGGCGGATTTCACGCATGGTTATGTATCCGATGAGCCTGTACGAATCCCAGGAATCAAACGGAAAAATATCGCTGGAAGCTCTGCTTGAAAATCCAAGCCTTGATATTGATGGAGCTACTTCTGACCTGTCAATCGAGCAGCTTGTCTTTGCGGCATGCCGCGGTGGTTGGCCGTCAAGCCTTAAAAAAAGAACCGAAAAAGCGATGCTTTTTGAAGCGCAAAACTATGTTGCCAACATTTGCGACAGCGACGCCACTACCGTAGACGGCGTCAAAAGAAGTCCGGAGCGTGTGAAAGCAGTGCTTCAATCCTACGCACGAAACATCTCGACCCTTGCCACAGACAAAACCATTCTCAAAGATGTGTCTTCCAATTACGCAGATATTTCCGAGCCGACGCTGCATTCATATATCAACGCTTTAGAACGGCTTTATGTAATCGAGGACGTTCCAGCATGGTGCCCGTCTATTCGTTCGGCAACGACAATCCGCATGGGCAAGAAAAAAGGTTTTACAGACCCGTCCATCGCGGCGGCTTCTTTGGCTTTATCACCGGAGGTTTTATTGCAGGATTTAAATACGTTTGACTTCATCTTTGAATGCCTTTGCATCAGGGATTTGAAGGTATATTCTTCTGCGATTGGAGGCCACGCATCGTATTATCATGACAGACACGGTCTTGAAACGGATTGCGTCCTGCATCTTGCGGACGGGCGGTATGCGCTGATTGAGTTCAAACTTGGAAGCCGGGAGATTGAGGAGGGCGCCAATCATTTGCTTGAACTAAAAAAACTGATTCAAAAAGCAAACGAAGAAAAACGGGCTACCCTTCGAGAGCCGGACCTTTTGATTGTCATAACCGGCGGCGAGATGGCGTATGCCAGAAACGACGGCGTTAAAATTATACCAATTGGAGTGCTGAAAAACTAACAAAGATAATTAAAAAGATTCTGTTATACCGTCCTTCGCCATCCGGCGTTGGGCGTTTTTTCATGCCGTATTTTGAAAGGAGACCAGTATTATGACCACGAAAATCCAGTATAACGCGCCATTTACTATCATCAACCGGGCGGTACTTATGAGCGAGGATTTGGACGTCTACGATAAAACTGTGTATGCAATCCTCTGCTCTTACGCCAGCAGATATGACCGAAGTTGCTTCCCGTCCTATCAGACTATTGCTCAAAAGGCAGGCTGTTCGCGCCGCAAAGTGATTGATGTAATCGCCAATTTAGAGCGGTTTGGTCTGGTGGAAAAGCGAGAACAGTTCAATGCTGTCGGAGATCATACCAGCAATCTCTACATCGTGAAGCCGATGCCCGGTGCATGTCATTCACCACCTGATGCATGTGATACACCCAAACGATATTCAACTAACGAGAAGTTATTAGCCTTATTACAGAAAGAGAATAAGTAGAATCGATTTTTCTTCTATATGGCGCGGCAGAACTGCCCGAATTTGCGGTATTGAGTGCGTGGAGGGGAACAACGCGACTGCATCGCTAAAACGCCACACGGGGCGAAACTGCCGCGATACGCCCGAAAGGGCGTTTTTTTCGTTTCTTGCTTTCGGGGTGCAGGGGCAGCGCCCCGCCGCACGACTTCGCTTGCGAAGTCTAGTGCGTTATACCCGCAAGCTTTTATTTGTATTTTAAGCTTCGATTCTTCAACATTGCGGGGATTATGGTTGGCATAAATTTGCTGATTTTAGGGGCTTTGTTTGACCCTGCAAATCTTTAATAAAGGGGAGATACCATGGCATACGCAATCATGCGTTTTGAAAAAAGAAAATCCGGCGCAATCGGTGGGCTTAACAAACACCACGAGCGCCAGAAGAAAAGATATGACAGCAATCCCGATATCGATTCTAAGCGCACAGCGCAGAATTATCATATCATTATGCCGCAAGCACAATACCGGGATGAAATATTTAAGCGCATCAATACCGCCGGATGCAAGGTGCGGAAAGACAGCGTGCTTTTTATTGATACACTAATAACGGCAAGCCCTGAATTTTTTGAGAAGCATTCACCGAAAGAGAACCGCGAATATTTTGAGCGGGCTGTTGATTTTTTAGGACAAGAGATTGTCAAAGAAAATATCATATCCGCAGTTGTTCACATGGATGAGAGGACGCCACATTTGCATCTTTGCTTCACGCCAATCACGAAAGATAAACGCCTTTCGGCAAAAGAAATCATTGGCAACCGTGACAAGCTTGTTCTATGGCAGGATAAATTCCATGAGCATATGTCGGCGGCATTCCCCGAATTGGAACGTGGGGAGCCTGCTATCGAAACCAAACGCAAGCACATGCCGGTGCGGATTTACAAGCAAGCCGTCCGCTTGGATGAGGATATGGCGGTTATCAAAAAGGAATTGGAGAACATCAATCCTGTAAACGCGCCGAAAAAGAAAAAAGAGATTTTAGAACACTTAGCCGGTTGGATTCCCCGCGTCAATGCGTTTGAGATGCAGCTTCAGCCATTCAAAAATCAACTTGATGTGGCGAAACATAATGAGCGCGTGTTGCAAGAAGAACGTGACCGCACGAGTATCCGGCTGAATCAGAGCGAATCCAAACAACGCCAGCTCCGGCAACAGCTTTGGGATTACGAGGAGTTTGTGAAATCTATCCCTGATGATTTGTGCGAGGAGTTGTTGCAGCGTTTCCGTGAGGAGCAGAATGTGGAAGCGGAGATGCGGTTGGTGCAAGAGTAGTCCAATTTCAAGAGGAACAAGGAGCGTAGCCTCATGCCAAATGATATAACAGCGATGGTTGCTCAGTCGATATCGACAAAACAACCATCGCCGTTATCCATTACCTCAATCCCCATCCTTGCTCCCAAACGAAATCCCTCGATGAAATACTCCACAGAAGTTATGCCGCTGATTTCGCTTTGAGCGTTCATCAAATCGAGGAAGAGTGAACGCTCTTTACCTTCGAGTAGCTTGCTGAGCACATCTTCGTTTTCCGATAGAACTTTCAAAGCCGTATCATATTGGGTGTTTCTGATAAGGATTCTTTCGTTTGGGTTTATGTTGCCGTGGTAGAGTTCTTCCAGCACCTTGCGCATGGTTGTCACCCGCCTTTCAAGGACATACATTACCACAGAAGGGGTTGGAAGTCTACTTATATTTTTATTTTATGCGTTCATAAAATAAATTTTAGAAAAAAGAAATTCTCCGATGATAATTTTCACTGTTATTTTAGCATCATCCACAAATGCTAGATACCTATAATTACGATCTTGTATATCAGACCATGTAGCAAAAGGCAGTACCACCTTTTGTAGCGACTCTCCTTCGAGAGCACATAGAGCCACCTCTACATCTAGGATTCTATCGTAACCTATGGAACCAACCTCTGGCCACAGGGTCACAACCTCAAAAGAGTCCATATCATCATAATCATTATGTGTCATATATGGCAACAGTTTATATTCAATTTCTTGAGCATTACTTTCCCAAGCAGAGCCATAGTACCCTTCGCTTATTTCATATGTAGCATGACAAACGGCTAGCTTATGTAATATGCGTTTTATTCTAAAATCATTAAATAAAAAATGATGGTGTGACAGATGAACTTCAAATGTATTTTTTGCTTGTTTTCCTTCTTTCTTTTCCAATCTTTTCAATGTTGTCTCAGTCAAAGTATAGTCAGATATATAATGATTTTTTAACAATTCAAGTAATAATGCTACATACAATTCATCGCTTGAAAACATATTATTGCACTCAACACACGAAGGGACAACAAGAAGGTCGTTGGGATAAGGTTTTTGCAAAAACACTTTTGATGGTGTATGTTCGCGAGTTTTAGCAGCTTCTCCACAGTATACGCACTGCATGTATGTATTTCGTTCAAACACAATATGGTGTCTTAAGCGATCATCTCCTAAGTAACGAGACACCATACACAACTCGCTTTCCAAAATAATACTTATCTCATATATTTTAAGATTAAAAACTATGTCAAATCAATATTTGATAATTATCGTGAATCTGGTAAACCAGATTAATGCGAATCCAAGATATTTTTTAGATTTTCTACTAATAAAAGTTCGTTTTTCTTTTTTAACTCACATTCCCATATACGCAATACCACCCAACCTCTATTTGCAAACATTTGAGATATCTCTTTATCACGCTTTTGATTTTTCTCGCGTTTAGCTTTCCAATATTCAGCATTATCGCTCGGACGAGTATTGCGACAATCATGACCATGCCAAAAACAACCGTCGACAAAAATAGCAACTCGCTTATTCAAAAATACAAAATCTGGATGTCCCTTTACTGGATAGCCTCTACGCCAGCCTATTATATTATGTTTTTTGAAAATATTGAGGAGCCGTATTTCTGTGCTTTTAGTGTTTTTGCTTTTTACGGCTTTCATTATTTCAGAGCGGGTTGCCTTATCAAAAACGTCGCTCATTGAATATCGCCTCTAGGTTCATTTTCAAAGGCTATCCGCAATCGTATAGCACGTCTCATTTGTGATTTAATATCCACAGTAAGCTCAGCAAAAGCCTGCGTTTCTTCAAGGTCAGCGATAAAATATCTGTTTAATGGTTGCTCTGGGAGAATTTCTTGAGCCCTGCGAATACGCGAGAAGACGTCTCCGATTGTTCTATCCGTATAATTCTTTGAAGTTTTCAGCCAGTCGGCGAATGTTGTATCGCGTTCCATAAAAATCCCCTCTATGTATTCGCTCAGACGACGTGCAACAAATTCAGCTAATAATACCGGTACAGCGTTGCCTATCATCTGTTCAAGGTTGCCGTTTGATATGTCCAAGCCTTCTAAAATAAAATCGTTTGGAAAAGTTTGTATATAAGCTCTTTCTCTGTTTGTCAGATGACGAACGCCTATCATTTCTTCTTCGGTGGCCTCATCGTTGGGATGCCGATTGTAAGTAGGTGGTTTGGGTCTGTTTACCCCTCTGATAGTGGGAGAGGCTCTATCTACAGAGTATACCCCTCTTCTAGCGTATGTTGTTGGGTGTCTGTAGTAAGCGTCTATCTCTAACGGATATCCCTGCGCATTAAAATAATCTCTAACCGAAACTTCTCCATTGTTATAATGAGTAAATATATTTCCCAACAAAAAACCATGCGGCGCCTCCAATGCGCCTATGCAAAAAAAACGATTGCGCTTTTGGGGAACTCCGCATTTGCTTGCATCCAATATAACTTCTGTTAATCCATAACCGGCGTTAATATAATTCTGCCTTGCTCTTAGGTACGCTTCACTCTCTCTTGCCCGAGGTACGTTTTCCATTATAAAATAGTCGGGCATAATTCTAGTAATAATCTCAGAATATGTATATGTTAAATTTGCTCTTTCTCCTTCAGTCCGAGTCCCTGCGTTTGAAAAATCCTGGCACGGCGGGCCACCGATAATAACCGTTGGATTAAAAGGGACAATCGCTTGAACTGCGGTGTCGACATCGCTTAAATCAAGAATTGACGCGTGGTTTCCATCAACATTTCGATTGTAACATGTTATTGCAGGTCTCCAATGATCAAATGCGGCAACAATATCAAACCCTGCATTCTGAAAGCCAGATGACATACCGCCGCAGCCACAGAATAAATCCACTACTGGCATTATACCACTCCTATACGCTTGACGTCAGTATCTTGACGTCAAGCGTATAGTATCACAAAAGCTGGTTGGCGTCAAGTTATTGACGCCAACTCCACTTCATCATCAAGCTCATAATCTAAAACGGCGTCATCCTCGTCGGCATCGTCCTCCATAATTGGATTCCCTCGTCTTATTTTATTCAAATAGTCTAATGATAATTTCCGAACATCGTCCTCATCTAAGGCGTCTAACGAAGTAACGGCGGCGTAGCGGTTTAGATATTTCTTTAAGTATCTATAATAACCGCTAATCCCTTCGTTGTCATTAAGAGTTTGCCTGAAGTCTTCGACGGCCAGCAATACCCCCTTTCCGACAGTACTGTTTTCACAACAAGGCGTCTGCATGAAATCTCTGCAGAATTTTGTGTTAGCAACCAGTTTATTAGTTAAATGATATTCATTTGATGGGTTGTTTGGATCGTGTGACATGAAACCATACCACCACAGACGAGCGATTGCGTTCGCCTCTAAACTTCGCTTGCCGTCGGATGCAAAAAAAACGCGCCGAATTCTATTTGCTTTGGTTTCATTGTCATAAGAATTATATTTATCATCGTCGAGCCATCTATGTATAACATATTTCCGATATGTCGTATGCGCTAGGCATGTCCACATATATTTGTTTGTTGCTTGTAATGGAGATAAGTTTTTTAGGTGGTTGTATATGATTCTTACATTTGTAATGTCTTCTTTTGTTTTTTCTTCCTCGCTAAGTCGTTTATCGAACGAAAACAACGATGGAGGCGAAAAGTCAATCGTTGATTCTTTTACATACTCTTGACCTTGAAAATAAATCTCAAGCCAATCCTCGTCTTTTATATAAGACTCTAGATTTTTATCAATATTTGAGTAGAGGTCGTGGTAGGTGTCTTCAAGAAAATATGAAAGTCTCATCTAGTCAACACCTCCCAATTCGCCTGCCTCTCCGTAGCTGGCGGCAATATCGTCTAATTTGTTTTTAATCGAAGTCATTGCGTCTAACATAATATTTCCATATATTTTATTGGCGATAGTTGCAGAAGAAAGGCTTGCAGTTTCTAAATCTATATCATATTGTGCCATGCGATTTAACAGCGCTCTATACCAGCGCAGGTCTTTGTACTGTTCGTCACTTTCACCTTGCATAATTTCTATGGCCTCTACCAAGACTGGCAATGTAATGGTCGCTGAAAGTGCCCTTCGCAAGCTTATGTGTTCGCGTTTTAGCGAATCATATTTTCCATTGAGCTCTGGAGTCAAAAATATTTCTATCTTCTCCCCGCCAAAATATGGCGAAAGGAATTCGGAGCCGTTGGGGTCTTCTGTGATTTGAAAAATAGAAGAAAGAGGTTTTTGAAGTTCGGAATCATCCAGCCCTATTACAACAGTTTCGCTTTCGGCAAGAATATCTCCTTTTCTGACCTTAAAAACAGTGTTACCATAGTATTCTTTGTTATGTTCTGGTAAAGAAAAATCATTAATGCTAGTAGAGATGATATACGCTGTTAACTCAACGTTCTTTACAAGATTGTCTTTTGTAACATTGAACTGTATGTTTTTGCTATTCGGAGCAAATTTGAATTTGCTCCGAAACCTTGCGGATGGACTTGCGACATGGAGTATTACTTCGGCGTTACCTTGCTCAAGATACACTTCTAAACCTGGGCAATTCAGTTCATATCGGAAACTAAATGAAAAGTCTTTGTTTGATAAAGAGTGATTTTCTTCGTGTATTTGGAAACTGCCTGTGGTGTAGTCATCCCGCTCATTTGATAATAGTGGATAAGGAGATTCCCATTTGGAGTTCCGCATATTATTTCACCTCCGAGGTAATGATATTTATTCTCATTCTTTCCTGATTTTCAAAACGCACCGAGATTTCTTTGAATTGGTCCTTCTCAAAAGAAAACGGCCCTATGCTTTTACCGTTGACTTGTTTAAACTTGCCGTCACACTCAAAACCCTGCATGATTAAGGGGTCTTCATTATTATCCTCGCCTATCGCGTAAAAAGAGAGATGAACTTTCTGGTGACTTTCTGCAGTTTTGAGAACGATTCTATATAGACCGAGCTCTTCCTGCAGCAAATACGATTTTTGAGCAATTATATTGACAGTAGACAATGGAGCGCCGGAATTTGATGGGGCAGAGCCTTTTCTGTCTCCGGGGCCAGCGACAATATTCTTATTCTTTTTCTTCTTTCGTTTCTTTATTCCGTAAACGTTACCTTTTTTATTGTCACCCTTTTCCGGCTTTGAGCCCGCCTGGGTATATCCTGGGCTTTTCGTTCTTGTATATGATTTAGAAATTTTTTGCCTTACTCTAAGCAAGTCGTTGCCTTGCTGGTTGTTTTCAGAGAAGTCAACGTCATCGGGAAGATAGTCGCCCTCTCCTGAGTCTTGGCTTTTTGCCCCGATTGTTTGATATTTCTTGTTTAATTCCTCATTAAACCATTTTTTAAGTTTATCCAATGATTCTTTGGCCTTTTTCTTGTCTGCTTTGTCGTTGATAAGCGTATGATCCCATCGGTTATGCCGCACCGGCTCTGCCTTTCGCAACAATGTGCTTAATTCGTCTCCGCGAATAACAACTACTGCTGAAAAACGCTGGTAATGTGGAATTTTAGGAGTCCAAATTCTCATTCCACTCGAGCGAAAGTAAGCTGCATAATTATGATATTTATTATCATTATCAGTTTTTAAATATAATTCGACATCGTCTGGCTCCAATATAGAAGCCTTCAATGATTCTCCGCCGTCTGGAGATACAAGAGCTTTATACCATTCATATATCACTTTTGACTCAACCAATTTTTCATCTTTATATTTATCGATAATAGCGGGTAGCGACATAGCGTCAATTATAATCCCTTGGATGTCGACAACTAGCTTTCCTTCGCAGATAGCCAAAAAGAAATTTGAAACAACGGCATGAACCATACGCTGAATCCAAGCGTCTTGCTCAATGAAACCAACAATAATAATATCAGTTCCATAAGAATCACGCGAAAACTCATTGTACATGCTACATTTGTCGTCGTTATTGATGGGTCTCCAGGAATCATCATTTTCTAGATATAAATAATGACCCGTCCCATACGTCTTTTTCCCATTTCTTTTAAGGGAAGCTAAGCGGGAAGTGCCTTGGAAGGCGCGCCCTTCGTCAACAGCATATGTATTATAAAACACCATGCTGAGTCCAGTACATGCAAAAGGAGCGTTTTTCCCAATACCATACGAGCCAGCGCTATCTTCTTTGTCCTTGACCGATGTGCCGTCTGAGTGAGCCAAAGCACGCCATACAGATGGCTCATCTTCAGAAGCATTTACACCTGTAAGACCGGTAGTATTATAATCGCTTGCTATCATTATGGGGATTTGTTCTTTTGATAGTATTTTATCCGCTCCATCAATGAACTCTTTTAAGCGGTCGTCCATCCGCGTTCCCCAGTTCGTTTTACAATCACTTATGCATTCAATATAGTCTGCGAGCATCACATGCTTCGATTTGTCGATATATTTTAATTCAAATTTTACCTTAACTGCATCATGAACAGATGGATTTCTGGCGTCAAGCGAGTTTTGACATATCTCTCGAGCAAGATTTTCCAAAAGCTCCTTCCCTCTAAAAGGTTCAATCCCGCTATTTGTATAACCTTGTTCTTTCCCCGTACCCAAAAGAGGAAAATCCCAACGAACCTCTCCCATGTTGTCACATCCTTATCATTAAAATAGTAAAGATTTTTTTAAATAATATCAAGCATTATCTTAGTGTAAATTTTCCTTCGTCAGATTCTATACCGCTATATTTGCTTCGTGCATTTTTAATTTCTTTTTCTAAATAACTAAATACTTTTTTTATGTCATCGTCAGTATAATCATAAGTAGATTTGTTTGCGCAGTTTCCAAGAAGCCTAATCATTTCCGCTGCTTTATTTGTGCGAGCTTCCGCAATCCTTATAAATTTATCTCTTTTGGTTTCGTTTATTTTCATTTTTATCACCCATATTTCACCGATATTTTTAATTTAATTATAATAAATCGCACTTTATTTGTCAATATAATTTTTTTATTTTTAAATTATATTAATTATATTTTTAATATAGTAAGACAATTTGCGATTACAGTGAGTTTCGCAATAATCATATAAAAATCAAAACCACCAGTTAAACTGGTGGTATGCACCAGCCCTAAAAGGGCATATTACAGGCAAGCCTCTCAAGAGGCATTGAAGGTTCTGCCAACCGCATTGCTATCACAGGCCGCCGCTAAAGCGGC
>Ga0099364_10011620_pt1 | contig 12005 bp, 10 predicted proteins | sample TergutTh196P3_FD_73070 | JGI IMG/M metagenome (GOLD analysis project Ga0099364, IMG submission 73070) | Microcerotermes parvus P3 segment gut microbial communities from Pointe-Noire, Republic of the Congo - Th196 P3 | ecosystem: Host-associated > Arthropoda: Insects > Digestive system > Gut ...
TGGGAATCCTTAAACCAACTATGAAAACGAGAACCAATTAATTCAAAATCTTGATCTTCAGCGCCAGCTTTACCTTGTCTAATACTAATAGCATACTTCCCCCTAAACCAAGACTGAAAAAAAGTTTGATCAGCATTTTCATCAATTTCATGCAACTTTTGAATTTGTTTTTTCCAAATATCATTAATTTCTAATCTCTTTTTTTTATCTGTTATCTTTGAAAGAACATAACCTTTCAACATTTCTGTCGGCGTTAAGTTAAGCCCCCTATCATTCATAGTTTCAAATATCGTATATGCATTTTCATCTGAATATGCAATTATATTAACAACAACAACATTCTCAATGAACCAGTCAATAAAAAAGGGTAACTTTTTATCATCTATATCTTCAGGAAAAGCATTATTTATATCTTCATATCTATCGACCATGTTCTTTACGGTTTCATCATCTTCACTTGTTGGTTCATAAATACCATTTTCAAAAAGATTTTTTAAGCAAATTTCTCTTGTATCATCTGACATATTAAATGATTTTACACCAAATTTTTCCGAGAATATCAATTCTCTTATGTTTACGATTTCCTTTGCATTTTTATTTTGAATGTTATTTAGGTATATTAATAACAATGTCAATGAAGTGATACGTTGCTGTCCGTCAATTATAGACATTTTTCCATTGTCCATATTTTTACTAAATACAACTGGACCTAAATAATAATTTTGGTATTTTTCAATATCATGTCTAGCATCACCATCATTATATGATTTTAGGAACGTATCTGTTAAATCTTCAATTAATTGTTTCATGTGTTTTTCTTGCCAACGGTACTCTCTTTGAAAATAATCAATAAAAAATTTTTGATCTTTTAACAATTTACTTATACTTGTATCGTTTGCTTCAATTTTATTTCTCAAAATACTAGAACACATATAAACTCCCCTTTTTGAAAGATCAAACCGACTTCAACTGAACATCTAACAATAATCTCTATAACCTATAACCAAATAGCGAAAACTAACCAAAGTTTATAAATAACCCTTATGATTAGTATCATGTAAAACAACTAAAAAGTCAACGGTGTTTTTCCCTCACTCATATTGGCAAAGTGTTTTTGTTTTTAGCATCATTCATATCAATTCCCCCCTCAACCATCAGCCCACATCTCGCACTGCCCTATAACAGTAGCAACCGCATCTTCCATGCCTTCTGGTGGGTAATTATACTTCTTTAACAGCTTTTTGACCATCCTCCTCATACCCGCACGAGCAGATTCTTTTTTTTGCCAATCAATAGTACGATTTTTACGCAGCATATCCGTGAGTTCTCGTGTTATCTTAATTAGCTCTTCATTTTGATAAAAATCCTTAACGGCTTTAGGATAGGTCAGTGCATCATAGAACGCTAGCTCCTCATCATTAAGACCAAGCGCATTTCCTTCTGCATGAGCATTTGCAATGTCTTTTGCCATTTTTATAAGTTCGGAGATGACTTCTTCGTTGGAAAGCATACCATTTAAGTACGCTTTCATAGCACGAGAAAGCATTTCTGAAAACTTTTCTGATTTTACTAGGTTTGTTCTACGATAAAGCGTTATTTGTTCTGCAAGAAGTTTCTTTAAAATTTCGATTGCAATATTACGCTCTTTCATTTTAGAAATTTCTTCAAGGAATTTTGGATCGAAAATAGAAAAGCCTATGTCTACATCAGAAAATAGATTTATAACCCCTTCACTTTGAATGCTTGCCTTTAATAATTCATTTATACGGGCATTTATTTCTTTCAATGATAACGGTTTATCATCGCTTTTAAAACGGGTAAGCAGAGTTCTGACTGCCTCGAAATATGCCGCTTCAAACCTTTGTTCGGCATTAAGAATCGAACGGCAGAGAGATAATGCTTGATGAAGTAACATAGCTTCTTTCAGAAATAACTCTCGCTGTTTTTCTTTGTCCACACCAGAAAGGAAGTTTGCACCACCGACAATTGTTTTTGTACGCATAAGATCATTGCTGGCTTTGTCTGTGAAACCAGAATAGTCGAAGCCGTAAAACAAATCTCGGCAAACTTCTAGTTTCTCTATGAACTTTGGTAAAGCTGTTTTAGCAATATCTGTATCACCATAGTTGTTTTTATCTCGGTTGGTAAAGTCACTCATTGCTTGCTTCAATGCCGAAGCTATACCAACATAATCAACTACTAAACCGCCTTCTTTGTCTTTGTACACCCTATTAACACGAGCGATTGCCTGCATTAGGTTGTGTCCTGACATTGGTTTATATATGTACATTGTGGCAAGAGATGGAACATCAAAACCTGTCAGCCACATATCCACGACTATGGCAATTTTAAGCGGACCTTCGTCATCTTTGAATTTTTTAGCCATTTCTTCTTTGTGGCGTTTATTACCAATTATTTCTCGCCAGTCTTCCGGGTCATCGTTGTCGCTTGTCATTACGACACCAAGTTTTTCTATCCAATCAGGGCGTATTTGTATTAGCTTACGGTAAATGCTCATCGCAATAGGACGGGAATAGGCGACTATCAGAGCTTTACCGGTAAGTTCATATTGACGATTTTCTTCATAATGTTTTACGATATCTTCGCAAAGAGCGTTTATGGTTTGTTCCGCACCAAGAATAGATTCCATTCTCCCAAGTTCTTTTTTACTTTTCTCAACTAAATACGGTTCCGCTCTTTCAGCTACCATGTCGTACTCTATATCAATCTTTTCCAAAATATCTTCATTTAATTTTAAGTGGATGACACGGCTTTCATAGTAAACAGGGCGCGTTGATCCATCTTCAACAGCTTGAGTCATATCGTAAATGTCGATGTAATTACCAAACACCTCAATCGTTGAACGATCTTTTGCAGAGATCGGTGTTCCCGTAAAGCCTATATAGGTCGCATTTGGCAAACTGTCACGAATAATCCGCGCCGTACCAAGAATGATACGGCCTGTTTTTACATCTGCCTTTTCTTCTAAGCCGTATTGTCCGCGATGAGCTTCATCCGCTATGACAACTATATTTCTTCTTTCAGAAAGAGCTTCTGACGATTCTTCAAACTTCTGCATTGTAGAAAAAATAATACCATTAGCCTGCCGTCCGGCAAGGAGTTCTTTCAAATGCACACGGCTTTCAGCTTGTTGCGGTACTTGTCGTAAAAATGCAGAGCTTTTTGCAAATTGACTAAATAATTGATCATCTAAATCATTGCGGTCAGTTAAAACTAAAATAGTCGGAGAATTTAATACATCTTGTAATAACTGAGCATAGAAAACCATCGATAAAGATTTGCCACTACCTTGTGTATGCCAAAATACGCCTCCTTTGCCATCTGTTTCAGTTGCTCTTAGCGTAGATGCAATAGCTTTCTTTACGGCAAAATATTGATGATACGCACCAAGTATTTTTGTATCTCCGGAAAAAAAGATGAAATTTTTAATTATATCAAGGAATCGTGTTTTATCGAAAATCCCTTCAAGGAAAGTATCAAACTGTGCATATTGTGTATTCTCATATCTTCCATCTTTTGTTTTCCATTCCATAAAACGATCTTCACCGGCGGTGATAGTTCCTGCACGAGATTGTGCAAGATCGCTCATTACAAGAAATGCGTTATAATTAAACAGAGACGGAATTTCTGTCATATAATTTCGAAGCTGACGGTAAGCTTCACTAACATCAGTTTCTTTGCGTGAAGGTGATTTCAGTTCGAATACTACTAAAGGCAACCCATTTAAAAACACAATAAGGTCAGGGCGTTTTTCGCTGTTCTCTGTAATTGTCCACTGGTTAGCAATTGTGAAAGTATTTCTATCTGCTTTTTTATAATCTACTAGATATACTAAATCTGACCTCTGTTCATTCTTATCAAAATAATTTACAGATATACCATTTTGGAGATAATCCATAAACAGAACATTTTTCTGTAGCAAAGTGTTGCTCTCAAGATTCCGCAATTTGTGTTCAGCCTCAAGAAGTGCAGATTCCGGTAGTTTTGGATTTACACTCCTCAAAGCCGGCAATAACTCATTCATATAAAGCGGGCTAGAATAATCCCGCTCTACATCTGGACCGTATACATAGGTATAGCCTAGTGTATTATGAAATACTTCGATAACAGCATTTTCGTAATTGGCTTCGGTATATATCATAAGGCTTAGACCTCCTCATACTTATTTCGTAAATACATTGTTTGATGTTCTAATTCGGGAAAGAGAAAGGCATGATTAATTCCAAGCGCATCAAGTTCTTTTATCAACTGACTTTTTGTTTCCTTAGGGATTATTATCGAACGAAATATACCATCTTCAAAATCTCTGACTAAAAGTGGTTTTAAATCAAAGACTGCTTTCTGAAAAAGATTTCCTTCTTCATTATCATGGATTCCTGCTACCATAAAAGCTCCACATTGCCGTCTTATACGCTCATTATTCCTAGGGACTTTAATTGGAATATATGTTGTTTTAATTAATTTTCTAAAATTGGTATTTGTTAAACCTTTATCAGTTAAAAAACCAAGCATTTGGTGTTCTGTTGACCCGGAATATTCAGCTAATGCAACTAGGTATCTTACATTATCGTCACTAGAGCGTTGCATATATTCATAAAATACAATGATCTCCCCATCGACATCTTTACTCTTATTACAAGCAAAAAACAATGCGACCAGTGGGTTCATAGTTACATCTAACAATCTGGTTGGTAAACCATAATGCTGCATTTTAATTAAGCGTTCTAGATCATTTTCAATACCATCAAATTCCTCTGGAGAGCTTAACAACAAATCATAGATGAGATTATGTTCCTTGTCGAGCAATTCTTTTTTCCTGAAAACACTTGGTGTTAATGAATATGTTATATCTGATTGACCACGATAGAACAAAACACGATTATCCTCTTCTCTGCTAGCAATTTCTTTATTATTAAGGAAAGTCGCTATATATTTACCAAGAAGAGGAGTATCAGACTTATAATCCATGGCACTCTCATCTATTGGAGCGGATTCTTCAGAATTCAATATATTTCTCCTTTAATGGCAAATCCGTAAATTAGACATATTTTTATAATTTACACCATTTATTGATCTTTTGGGAACAACATTTCGTAATCCACCCTAATAAAGTACATAAATCATCCTCGCCTATACTATTATACACTAATAATTGTCTGTGGTAAATCATCATTTAGAGCAGATGGCACAGGCTATTTTCAAGAGTTGGTTCGTGGATTTTGAGCCTTGGGGTGGGAAAAAACCAATGGATTGGAAGAATGGTTGCTTGGGTGATATAGCTGTTATATCTAGCGGAAAACGTCCGCCCATGCGACAAAATAATAAAATGAATTTTGCAAATATTCCGCTTGTTGGTGCAAGCTCTGTTATGGGGTATACTAATGCTATTCTTTACAACGAGAAAATTCTTATTATAGGACGTGTAGGTACGCATGGCATTGTTCAAAGATTCTCAACCCCTTGTTGGGCTTCTGATAATACTTTGGTAATTAAAAGCAACTTTTATGAGTTTGCTTATCAGCAGTTATTAATGGTGGATTTCTTTAATATAAATCGTGGTTCTACTCAACCATTAATCACACAAACTGATATGAAAAATATGCCGATTATAGTTCCAGACAGAAATATTCTGCATGAATTTGAAACATTAGTTAACGTATTAATGGCATTACATGAAGATAATTCAAAAGAATCTATCCACCTTGCCACCCTCCGTGACACTCTCTTGCCCCGCCTAATGTCTGGTGAGCTGTCTGTTGCGGATATAGACACCGCTAAATGATGCTTTATCTTTGTGTTATTAGTTATTTTATCATCGAGTGCAGAAAGAATAGCTGCAATAGCACATTGTTCACCAAGTGGCGGTAAGTCAATCTCAACTGCTTTCACCGTTTCTGATTTCAAATTATTGACCACAGATCCTGTCGCAACTGCTTTAAATTGATTCTGAGCAAATTCTGATGTTAGAAAATAATATAGAAATTCTCGGTCGAGTAATTTCTCATTGTTTCTTAATCTCAACCAGCCGTCATGTATATATCCGTCAATAAGGGTTATAAAAGTCCTGCCAAAACTCATTGAGTTAGACAATATCAAGTCGCCTTTTCTGACTTCACGAGATTTAACAGCTCCGTCTTTTGTTATGTGCTCAGCAGAATGGGTGAAATATTTATCGTGTTCACTCACATCGCCTATCTTAAGCCAGTTTACTCCATCTGGACTGTCAGTAACAAAGTCCATTATGGGACGTGGTGAACCACCTCTTACGACTTCGCAAATATCTCCCAGTTTGGCAATAACCCGGTTACTCATCTCTCCCCCTAACCCACAAATTTTCTGTGTGAATTCTTCACATTTGCCTGATTAACCATGGCATAATGCATCGTAGTGTCTATTTTAACATGTCCAAGTAAAAGTTGCACCTGCTCTATGGGCATTCCCTTGTCAATTGCTCGTGTAGCCAGTGTCCGGCGGAACTTATGAGGATGAACTTTGTTTAGCTCTGCTCGCTTGCCAATCTCTCTAAGCCGAGTTTCAACACCGCCAATCATCAGTCTTTTATAAGGTTTTGCAAGCGATACAAACAATGCCGGGTTAGTATCGGTACGGCTATTTAGGTAGTTTAGTAAATGGATTTTTGTCCTTGCATCGAAATATACCACTCTCTCGCTACTCCCCTTACCAAAAACCACACATTCCCGCTCGTGAAAATTGATATCCTCACGGTTTAACCGAACGAACTCGCCAACACGCATCCCTGTTGAGGCAAGTAAATCAATCATAGCCAAATCGCGGATTTCTTCGCAAGAATCCCTAAGCAATTCCACCCCCTCATCAGAAAAAGTGTCCTTAATAGTCTTTTCCGTCTTGATTTTATGTATACGCCGTACAGGGCTTTTAAGAATATAGTCTTCGTCTTCAAGCCATCCGAAAAAACTGGAAAAAATACGGCGCATATTATCAATAGTAACCCTGCTAGAACTACGCTTTTTCTGATAATCTGCCAGATAACAGCGCAAATCATCGGTATTAATCTCTCTAATTTGCTTATTAACATGGTTAAACATATGGCAAATAGTTGAATCATAGTATTTTAGCGATTTTTCGGAGCATCCTTCAATGCGTTTTGCCGAGATAAACACGCTGAGCAACCCACTGTTTCCGGCATTTTCTTGTAAATTTGCGGGTTTCCGTTCCGTGATTTCAATATTGTACAATTGTTGAGTCAGCACTCGTTGTAATTCTTCTAATTGTATGGCTGTAAGCGCTGAGGCCATTTTTGCCATAATTTCTGTGATAAATTTGTCTTTCATCTTTTTCCTGCCTTTTTTATAGAATATTTCATACATATTCGGCAGATGAGCGATAAATCATCATTTAGAGCAGATGGCACAGGCTATTTTCAAGAGTTGGTTCGTGGATTTTGAGCCTTGGGGTGGGGTTATGCCAGAGGGGTGGCGGAAAGGTGTCCTAAGTGAAATTGCAAATATCACTATGGGGCAATCACCTAATGGGTCGAGCTACAACGAAGAAGGAAACGGAGTGGTTTTTTATCAAGGTCGTGCCGAGTTTGGTTCTCGTTTCCCAACACGCCGCTTGTTTACGACTGAACCTAAGCGTATGGCAACAAAAGGAGATATTCTTATAAGTGTCCGAGCTCCTGTTGGTGATTTGAATATTGCTGTTGAATCATGTTGTGTTGGGCGTGGTTTAGCATCTATTCAAAGTAATAATGGTTATCAATCCTTTGTCCTCTATACGATGTTCGCTTTAAAGCAGCAATTAGAACTTTTCAATGGTGAAGGTACTGTCTTTGGTTGTATAAATAAAAACGATATGTCAAACCTCCCTGTACTTATCCCGCCTTGTGAAGTAATTCGTCAATTTGAGGAATTAGTTAGCCCTATGGATAACTGTATAAAAACGAGTCATTCAGAAACATGTGCTCTCGCCACTCTCCGAGACACTCTCTTGCCTCGTTTGATGTCCGGCGAGCTGTCTGTTGCGGATATAGACACCGCTAAATGATGATTTATTTTTGTGTTTAATGCAATTTGTGCATCAAGAGCAGACAAAACATTGGCTATCTTGATTTGTATATTAAGAGGTAAATTAGGTACTTCGTACTGCATAATTGCGTTCTTGTCACCGCGTGGCATTTTTGTTCCTTTTGCCGTTGCTGTTGTATAGTCAAAAAATTTGTCATCTGAAAGCAAATAATAAAGAAATTTCGGATAACAATTATCTTTCGCTCTTAGAACTAATACATCGTTAGAACAACCTCCGTTTTGATCGGCAAACCAAATCTTTTTGAAATATGGGCGAATGTTTGAGATTAATATATCCTTTTCTTGATAGGCTTGTGTTTGAGATGTGGTCGGAAGCCCTGCTGAATACGAAATACCTTCTTTGTTAGGAAGCATATTTTCAGTAGAGATATATGTGCATTTATTCAAATTAGCAACGGTGACGCGTTCTCCAATGAAAGAACAGAAATTAGATAATTGTTTCATATTTGTTCTTTTAGGTTTCATATCCAATTACCATCTTTCCTTGTCTTTTTAGTTTTTTCTTTGGCGTTTTCGTACGAAGTGACCGAATAAGAATCCTTGTCCATATCAATAAAATAACCATATCTATATTTATAATTATATTTTTCATTTTGTTCAAATGGCTGTTGACAGGTTAGGTAAGTTAGTTTTGCAATATCATTGTTACGGCGGTTCTTATCTTTATTGCCATTCTTTTTAAATTCAATTGCAACCTGATTATCATCATTTGATCCGCGTCGATGAATTATTATGTCAGGAACTATATTAGCCTCACCAAAATTATGTGTTCTGACAAAACATCTATTTTGTTGACACAAATCACATTTCATGTATGCCTTTTTTGGATCAATTAAATTTCGATTATACTCAACATCAATGCGGATGTGTTCTAATACTGTATTTGATTTTTGATTTTTTTGAAAAAACAAATTCATTTTGCAATATATATTTGCCACAATGGTTCGTTCTGAAGCATCACGAGTAATTAATTCCTTGTCTATTGGTGTATTATAGAATAAATCTATAGTAGGCACTATAATATTTTCTAGCCAATTAAAACTTAATGATCTATATTTCAAACCCAATTGCCCCCAGTTGTTTTTTTATTTCTTCTTCAAGGGAATGGCTCTGCTTAAACATTACCGAAAGCTCGGTTGTTAAACGGGTCATTTTTTCTTCAAAGGGTTCAGCGTCACCCTTCTGTTCTTCAATACCAACATAACGGCCTGGTGTAAGAATATAGTCCTGTTTAGCAATATCTTCGGTGGTCACGGCAGCACAGAACCCCTTTATATCGTTGAGCTTTCCGTTACTAAACTTCTCAAAAGTTGATGTAATTTTAGAAATATCTTCAACAGTCATTTCGCGCAAACTTCGAGTTACCATTTCTCCCATTTTGCGTGCATCAATAAAGAGCGTTTTGCCTTTTTGCTTTTTTTTGCGGTTAATAAACCAAAGGGATACAGGTATTTGTGTTGTAAAAAATAACTGTGTAGGCATGGCGATAATACCTTCCACTAAATCATCTTCCACAATTTTCCGTCTTATTTCACCTTCGCCTCCACTCTGAGAAGAAAGCGAGCCATTGGCAAGTACCATTCCCATTTTTCCATCCGGCGAAAGATGATGAATCATATGTTGGAGCCATGCAAAGTTGGCATTACCCGATGGCGGTAATCCATATTTCCATCGTTGATCATCATTTAATGACCCGTCGTTCCAATCAGATAAATTAAATGGGGGATTTGCAAGGATAAAATCGGCTTTCAATGTTGGGTGTAGATCATTATGAAATGAGTCAGCATTGTACCCACCAAGATCAGCCTCTATACCCCGTATAGCAAGATTCATCAATGCCATTTTACGAGTAGTAGGGTTTGAATCTTGTCCATATATCGATATATTCTGTCTGCTTCCGCTATGATTATTAATAAATTGCGCAGATTGCACGAACATTCCCCCCGAGCCACAACACGGGTCATAGACTCGTCCTTTGAATGGTTGAAGCACTTCAACAAGTGTGCGTACAACACATGAGGGGGTATAAAATTCACCTGCGCGTTTACCTTCTCGTTCAGCAAACTTGGCAAGGCAATATTCATAGGTACGACCAAGGATATCCTTATCTGTTCCGTGTTCTATCATCTGAATATTAGTAAATAAATCAACTACATTCCCAAGACGGCGTTTATCTAATTCGTTACGGGCATAATTTTTAGGCAAAATATCTTTTAACCGTTTGTTTTCTTTTTCAATTGCTCTCATGGCATTGTCTATAACCGTACCAATTTCTTCTTTATGAGCAGATTCTGATATTACTTTCCATCGCGCTGATGGCGGTACGAAAAATACATTCTCTTCGATGTAGGCATCTTTGTCTTCTACATCATCGTCTTCTGCTTCCAGTTCACGATATCGTTCTTCAAACTTGTCTGATATATACTTAAGGAAAATAAGCCCCAACACAACATGCTTATATTCTGCCGCATCCATGTTGCCGCGTAATATGTCCGCAGCTTCCCAAATTTGTTGTTCAAAGCCAATACTTGCTGTGTTATTCTTATTTGTAACCGCCACGAATTTGCCTCCTAGATAATATAAAACTTTATCTTATTCTATCATTAAAACTTAGATATGGGAACTAGAAATAATACTACACCACAAGACCACCAAATGGATCTCGCCCCCACCCAAGCCAACCCCCACCAAATTGAAGCAGCGCGTTCTACAAAAACAATACGATACAAAAACACACTTGTTTTTTTGGTGGGGGTGGGGTATAATTTAGGTATGATAGACTACAATACAGCAGAAGTAGCCGATTTCGGTAAAATTTACTTTATGCGAAAAAACCATACCCTTCCAGCACTTCCGGACATGAATCTTATAGTCCTAAAATACGGCGAGGAGTACCGTGCCACCTGTATAGAATTTGAGATAGGTTGTTCGGGGAAAAGCATAAAAGCCGCCTGTAATGGTCTGAAAGAGGATTTAACACACTATATTACAGATATGATACACCTGCATAATAACGACATCAAGGCCGCTATAGCCTGTATTATTGATACGGCTTTTTGTTCTGGAGAACAGAAAAAACATCTGTTTACAAAGTACAGGGAAGCAAAATATCGGTATACGCTAGAAAAATTTACAAAAAAGAAGCAGAGTAAGTGGGAAGAATTTACAAAAGCCTTCCAAAGAGCTTTCCAGACGGAACCGATCAGATTGAATCTAACATTAGCCGCAGGTGTTATGTGACAGAATACTATACAGCAGATTCTGTTCGGAAACAGCTAGAAGGAAAATACGATATAAGATCATCTATAGAGAAACCCGTACCTGTAGGTTGGAATAAATGTCCGTGCGAGACCATATCGTGGTGCGAAAAGAGACAATCAGACAGTTGTTATGGTATTGTCAACATATACATCAATTCTATGCGTGTCCGTTGGTTGCATTTAAAGATATATTACTTTCGCATAAGACAGAAGGGTTTTATAGAGGTGCGAAATGAACAACTACAAGTGCTTTTAGAACTCGGTATCATAAATGAATCCTTGTTGGTACAAGAGGCCTTTTAACGGCATCACAAACCCCCCCCCCCAACACCTTCCCCAATCCCAAAAAACATGCTATACTAAAAAAGAATGAAAAAAAGCAAGTTTATGCAGGCATTAGCAGTTAAGAATGAGTCTGCTCCTAAAATATTTATAATACTGTGCGTTTATACAGTAATTACCTCGATTTATACATGGGCTTTTTTTGTTACGGATGGCATTACAAACATTCAGGCAATGCTTGTGCGGTTAGGGTTTTCTATTATCATACTTATCGCTTATGTAATCATAGAAAAAAGCAAGCTTAGCATTGCTGTTACGGCATTTCTTTCTCCCATCATAATAATTAGTGTGTTAATAGTTGGAGCTATTTTTT
>Ga0099364_10011621_pt1 | contig 12005 bp, 10 predicted proteins | sample TergutTh196P3_FD_73070 | JGI IMG/M metagenome (GOLD analysis project Ga0099364, IMG submission 73070) | Microcerotermes parvus P3 segment gut microbial communities from Pointe-Noire, Republic of the Congo - Th196 P3 | ecosystem: Host-associated > Arthropoda: Insects > Digestive system > Gut ...
TGATGGTTGACGTCGGAGGAAAACAGCGGACGGACCGCAGGGCGGTAGCGGAGTGTTTCGTTGAGTTGCCGGAGATTGTGTACAGGTCGCTGCGTGAAGGGGACACGGCAAAGGGGAATCCCGTGAGGGTCGCCGAGCTTGGCGGTATAATGGGGGCGAAGAAGACGCCGGACATTATTCCCCTTTGCCATCGCGTAAACCTCGACAGCGTGAGGGTTAAGTGCGAATTGACCGACGACAGGCGGCTCCGCGTAGAATGCGAGGCGTCCGCGCGCGACGCGACGGGAGTGGAAATGGAAGCTCTGACGGGGGCGACGGTTGCCGCGCTGGTCTTTTATGATATGTGCAAAGCTCTCGACAAGGGCATGGTCATAAAGGAGGCGCGCCTGTTGGAAAAGTCGGGCGGTCGCAGCGGCCATTGGACAGTGAAACCGCAGCCGGAGGGAGAATGAATAGATGCCGAGGGAATGGAGAATAGCCGGAATCCGCGATAATAAATCGGGCGAATGGCACAAGTTGATCTACGCTCACTCCAACTCCGAGGGCGCGACCTGCGTAAACGGGCACAATGCCCTGCTGAGGCTTCGCCGCGCGGGCGGCGCTGAAGATTCTCCGCATGGGGACGGTTTCGACATAGTGATCCCGCATACGGATTTGGCCGAGGGTGAATTCCTGTCGATAAGCGCGGGAGAGACGATGCTGCGCGTGGAGGCGGGAGGGATAATTTCAGTCGTGTGCCCCGGTTTCGCGGGCGTCTCGGCGTTGGTGGAGACATTGCGCCCAATCAGGGCGGGTGTGCTGACGGCAAGCGATAAGGGTTCGAGAGGCGAGCGGACGGATACGTCCGGCCCTTCGCTCGCGGACATGGCGCGAGCGAAGGGTTCAGTGATAGAGAAGATGGACATCGTGCCTGACGATAGGGTTTCAATATCGGGCATATTGAAAGTTTGGGCAGACGAGGACGATCTCGACCTGATACTGGTCACCGGGGGCACGGGTTTGTCGTCGCGTGATGTGACGCCCGAATCGCTGATGGATATTCACGATAAAGTTATCCCCGGCTTCGGCGAGATTATGAGAGCTCACGCGATGCGATACACGCCGCGCAGTTTCTTAAGCCGCAGCCTTGCAGTGACGAGGGGAGGCACGCTCATCGTTGCCCTGCCCGGCAGCGAACGCGGAGCGCGTCAGTGTTTCGAAGCTATTTCGCCCGCTTTGCGCCACGGAATAGAAATGCTGCGCGGATGGAGTTCAGAATGCGGGCATTAGTTGGAGGTTGACAACATGACTTCGGCAGCCAATTGCGTTATTATTTCCGGACTTTCGATGGCGGGCAAGAGCACAGCCCTCCGAGTGCTGGAAGATCGCGGGTTTTTCGTTGTGGATAACCTGCCGCCCGTGATGCTTCACTCCCTCATGGATGCTCTTAAGACGAACAGGGACGCCCTGACGTGGGGCGTTGCCGTCGTGTTGGATTCGAGCGGCGACAAGTTCGACGACGAATTCGAGTCCGCCATTTCCGCGGTCGAGGGCGAGGGCACACGGACGAACCTGATCTTTCTCGACGCCTCGGACGAGACTTTGCTGCGGCGCTACGAAATTACGCGCAGACGTCATCCCCTGGGAGATAATATAACCACGATGGAGGGCATATCCCGCGAGCGCGCCCGCTTCGCCGCGTTGCGCGAACGGGCCGGAACCGTTATCGACACTTCGGATATGGCGATGGGCGAACTTCGCGCGGCAATGCTCGCAAAGCTGGAGATGACGGAGTATCCCTTCATCGTAATCGTGAGTTCGTTCGGCTTCAAGAATGGTCTTCCAAGGGACTGCGATTATCTTTTCGACACCAGATTCCTGCCGAATCCCAACTATGTCCCGGAACTCAATCCGCTCTCGGGGCGTGACAGAGAAGTGCAGGGCTATCTCGATAAAATTCCCGAAAAACACGTATTCATGAAGCACCTTGCCTCATTGATGGAATTCGTCCTGAAAAACTACGAAAATTCCGGCAAAAAACAGCTTCACGTGGCGATTGGCTGCACCGGCGGACGCCATCGCTCGGTAGCAATTGCCGAACAGCTATCCAAAGCGATATCCGATATGGGGATAAGAACCGCCATCAATCACCGGGATATAGACCTGGAGGGAAACTGATGACCAACCAGATAGTCATTCTGGCGGTCGGTTTTTTGGCCGGTTGTGTTATTACGGCCCTCATGCCGTTTGCGTCGCGTGGAAAATCCGCGCCGAAAGGCTCCGCGGGCAAGAGAAGCGCGGTAATGAGCAGCGCCATCGAACAGAGGCTTTCGCAGGGTCCGCAGTTCGTCTGCATTGGCGGGGGCACCGGCCTCTCAACGCTTCTTGCCGGGCTCAAGGGTTTTTCGAGGAATATCACAGCCGTAGTGGCGGTCACCGACGAGGGCGGAAGTTCGGGCAGGCTGAGGCAGGAATGGGGCGTCCTCCCTCCCGGTGACATACGCAACTGCCTCGTGGCGCTGGCAGAGGACGACAACTCGCTCAACAGAATACTGAACTTCAGGTTCGACAGGGGAGAACTGGAGGGGCACAGTCTTGGCAACCTGATATTATTGGCGGCGTCGGAGCTTACCGGGGATTTTAATAAAGCCGTGGAGGAGCTCAACAGGCTGTTGGCAATCAGGGGCAGGGTTCTGCCGGTCACGACTGAGACGATAATACTGCACGGCGAGACGGAGGACGGAATATTCGTGAAGGGCGAATTGGATCTTTCGGCGCACGGCAGCAGAATGAAAAGGATGTGGCTCGAACCGTCGTCGGCTAAACCCCTCCCGAAAGTGATAAGCGCGATAAACTCGGCCGACCTGATAGTCCTCGGCCCCGGAAGCCTTTTCACAAGCATTCTTCCGAACATGCTGCTTGAGGATGTGACGAGGGCGATACGCAACTCCGATATCCCGAAGGTCTATGTGGCAAACTTGATGACGCAGACGAACGAGACAGAGCGAATGAGCATAATGGCGCACCTTGACTGGGTGGCGAGCGTGCTGGGCGAAATGCCCGACTACATCGTGGCAAACCACACGCCGATTCCGGACGACTACCTGCGCCGTTACCGCGAAAGAGGCGCGCAGCCGCTCTACCTCTCCCGCGAGGAAGAACGTTACCTCGAACGCAACGATTGCGCGATAGTCTCGGCCGATCTCGTCGATATCAAAGACGGAAAATATCTCAGGCATGACTCAAAAAACCTTGCCGAGATATTGATGCGCATAGCGAGGGACTACAGCGAAAATAACAGGCATGGGTGACGGATCGTCATGGATAAACCGGCAACCGAGCTGTGGGACGAGCTTTTGGAACAGCCCCTGGCGGACGCCGAAGCGGAACTGTCGGGATTTCTGTCGGTTCTTCCCGCGAGAACCGACGGCGGGTCTGTGTTGGTGGACACGAGAAGGCTTGTCGCTGCGAAGAGGATGCTGAAACTTTGGAGAAACTTGGAGAAACGAACGGACGACCGAGAGGGAGCGCTCGAACTCGACAAAGAAAAAGGGCGGGCATTGTTCCGTTGGTCCGCTGAGTTTTATTCCGCAATGTCACGGCTGCATACCGGGAATACGAACACGAAGCGGAGATGGGCGTGGTTTCGCGGGGTATGGGGCGGATGCGGATCGCTCTACGAACCGCGCGAGGGTTATTATATGGCGCTCCGCGTTCCCGCCGGAAGGAAGTGCGGAGGAAGTATTGAGCTGATCCTGCGAACAGCGGCAGTCGTCCCGAAGGTGCGGATAAACAGGGGAAGGATCGAGTACATGATAAGGGACATAGATGGGGTCGTCACCACCCTGTCAAGAATGGGGCTCGTCAGAACCTCCCTTATGCTGGAAGATAAGGCTGTGATAAGATCGGTGCGGGGAATGGCAAACAAGATGGTCAACTGCGACGCGGCGAATATAGCTTCGACATTGATCGCCGCGAGATCGCAGATAGCGCTCGTGGACGCTATCGACGAAAAAAGGCTCTGGAACGAACTGCCTCCGCAGCTTGCGGAGATAGCAAGGGCGCGCAGAGAGAACCCCAGCGCTTCATTGCGGGAATTGGGGCAAATACTGTCAAAACCTGTGACGAAGAGCACAGTGGAATACAGATGGAAAAAATTGGAGATTGTAGTCGGCGAAAAAATATGAAAAGGGGATGATTGAATTGTACCTCGGGAAGGCAGACGTCAACACATACGACAGGGGGGCGGACCGCGAGTTTCTCGTTTCGAACGGCGCCGGAAGCTACGGCTCCTCGACGGTAATAGGAGCCAACACCAGAAGCGAACACGGATTGCTGGTGGTCCGCCCCAAAGATTCCGAAAGTCACGTTGTGCTCGTAAGTAAACTTGAAGAAACCCTGATCGCCCATAACAAAAAATACCAGCTTTCCACAAATCGTTACAAAGATTTGATATTTCCCGATGGTTACAGATACTTGCAGGAGTGCCGGAGCAGTCCTTATCCCGATATGCTCTTTGTTATCCACAGCATTTTCCTGAAAAAATCTTTATATATGCCGCCGCAGGGGACTTGTACGGTAGTGCGTTACGAGTTGATGGAATCCCCCGAGGCAGTCGATATAAACGTGCGCCCACTGTTTGCGCACAGGCCGAATAACACTACCTGCCCGGAGCAGAATGCGGGCTTCATGTCCGAGGAGTATGGTGGCGTGATAAACGTTTCGGGAAGGGGATACCTCAGCCACGTCTCGTTCACCGATTCTTTTGGCGGGCCCGGCGAGGTCAAATGGCTCAAGAAGACAATGTGGGTCGAAAATCTTATCTACGAAAGGGACGCGGAATCTAACAAACCGCCGACGGACTCGCTCTGGTCCCCCGGATACGGCGCCGCGCGGATGAATCGCGGCGATGTGCTGTACGTCGTCCTCTCGCAGGAACCGTTGTCGTACAACGCCGCGGAACTGGAAGCCATGCTCGCGGATACTGTCGGCAAGCAGAAGGAGTTTGAACGCGACCTGCCCCGGAACGCGAAAAACAGCATGGCGCACAACATGATAATGTCGGCTCGTCATCTTGTGATGGAGAACGAAGGCTCCGCCCCCGCAATACTGTCGGGGTTCCCGTCCGCCCGGAAACGCGCGCGCGATACCTTCATCGCTCTGCCGGGATTGACCTTGGCGACAGGACACGTGAACACAGCGAAGGGCATTCTGGAAAGTTGGTTAAGCCAGGCGGAGAAATGCCGCTGGATCATGCCGTCTCACGTCGACTCCGGCGGACACGCCGTCACGGGCGACATAGATTCCGGGCTGTGGTTCTTATACGCGGTCCAAAAATATTCCGCGGCGGCAGGGTTTGATTTTGCGAAAGAACGCTTCGGCGAGCTGTCCTCAGTGCTGGAAAATTACGCGAAGAATCTGCCGGAACTGGGCGTTGTGATGGATGCGGACAATTATCTTCTAAATTATTTCAACGAGACCGGCGCCCGCAACTGGATGTCGGGAGACGCGGACGGCGAGCCGTTAGTCGATCGCCGGGGCTTTCTTGTTGAAGTGAACGCTCTGTGGTACAACGCCCTTCGCTTCATGGAGGAATTAGCCGTCGCGGCAGACGATGGCGTGTCCGCTAAGAAATACACGGAAACCGCCCAAGCCGCGGCGAAGTCGTTCGAAAGGGTGTTCTGGAACGAGAAGGCGAAATATCTCTACGACTGGGTCGACGCAGACGGCAAAAACAGCGGTGATATTCGCCCCAACGCCATTTTAGCCATATCGCTGCCGTATTCCGCGCTGCACCCCGACATGGGCAGGGCGGTATTATCGACCTGCTGGGATCATCTTTACACCACCTACGGGCTGCGGACACTCGACCCTCATCACGAAAAATTCAAGGGCCGCGCCGAAGGAAGGCCGGATCAGAAGAAAAAAGCGCGCTTGCGCGGCATGGCATGGCCGTGGCTGCTTGGGAATTTCATCGCCGCGTATATGCGTTTTAATCCGCAGAAAGAGGAGATGGGCTGGAGCTTCATGAGGCCGTTCCTCTCGCACATGCGCAGGGGATGCCTCGGCGGAGTCGCCGAGTATTTCGACGGCGTCATGCCCTATAACCCTTACGGCGACGTGCTGTCGGCTATCTCGTCGGGAGAATTGCTCCGTGTGATAAATGAGTGCCTGATAGAGAATTGAGGATTATTATTGTCGTCGCCAACGTAGAGGCGGCAAACAAAGATGCCGCCCGTTATATCCCGGCCTGTGGGATTGGACGGGCGGCAGCTCGCTCCTACACAAACGCATCCGCGCGATTTGGAAAAAGTTATCGTATATGATAACATGAGCTGTGGGAGAATTTCTCAAAATGGGGCGTTGAATTGAGTTGGGTTATCGAATATTACCAAAAAGAAAATGGCGAAGTCCCGGTTGAAGATTTTTTGCTGACGCTGCAACCGAAACTTCGCGCCAAGGCATACAGCGATATTATGTTGCTGAAACGACTCGGAATCAATATTCGCGCTCCTTATTCTTCACCGATAAAAGGAGATAAGTACAAGGGCATATTCGAACTGCGGACTAAGTTTTCATCTGACATCACACGGATACTATACTTTCTGTTTGAGAAAAATAAATTTGTGTTATTACACGGTTTTGTCAAAAAAGGAAACAAACCTCCCGAGCGTGAACTTGAACGGGCTTTGAACTATAGACTGGATTATGAAAGAAGGTGTCGGGATGAGTAAGGCCGGGGTAAAATTCGAGGAAATCCATAACAGGCTGATGAAAGATGAAGAATTTAAGGCGGAATACGAGAGACTAAAACCGCGTTATGAATTAATAGCGCAAATTATAGACATCCGCAATCAACTCAATATTACACAGGAAGAACTTGCCCAAAGAGTGGGTACTCAAAAATCCAATATCTCACGTTTTGAAAGCGGTTCTTACAATCCTTCATTGGATTTTGTTACAGAAATTGCCCGAAGTTTAGGCAAAGAAATTCGTATATCAATAAATTAAAATCAGATACGTCACCGCCGCAACTTTTACCGGCTTCGGCATAAGCAGTCGAAAATGAGTATATGCCGGCGCCATGAAAATCCCGAGCGATACACAACTTAACAACGTGGAAAGGGGAAGCTTCGTAGGCGCTTCCCCTTTGGTGAAGAGAAAATTTGGGTGTGGTCCGTCCGGATAACCGCGCCGCCATTTGGGAGGATGGATGCGAGGCTTTGTTCCGGCGACCGAAAACAAACACCGCCCCCACGTTGGAGGGCGGCACATCAATCAAGATAATACAGCCTCACCTTTCCAAGTGGGAGGCGCGGCCGTTTCCCGCCGCACCCTATCGTCCGTCCTCCATAGATATTCATCCACAGGAGCAACGGCTCGGAGAGCGATATTTGTTTTATTGATTATATAATAAACCGATTATTACCGGAGCGCAATATGTGTGTAATCAATAAAATTTGTATCAAAAGCGTACTCCATGTGTTATGCCTCTTCAAAATCAATAGGCTCACGCACAAATTCGCAACGCGGAAAATCTTCAATGCGCGGATGGTCTTTACCTGTCGTTTTTTGCGTATAATTCAACCATTTTGTTCAATGAATCCAACGCTTTATCGAAATCGTAGTTTTTGATTGAATTTATCGCGTTATTGATTTGCAGCTCCACTACTCCGCTGAAATCGAATCCTAACAAAGCCGACAATGCTTCAACGCCCAAATCGCCGTCCAAATCATTCGCCGCCGCTATTGCCGTTTGCAGCTTTTGGATTAAAAATTCCGCGTCTTCCTTCGGAAGAACGCCGCCGCTTTTTTCCTCCGTGAAGACGTCGGCCAGCGCTTCATGAAGGCCCCTCATCTTCTCGGCAAAAGCCGGAAAGTTTAAGCCGCAATACCGCATGTCTCCCGATTTTGCCGCCATTTCCAGTTCATAGGCCGTTACCGCCGGTTCGGTCATGCCGAGCGTTTGAAGCGATCCCTTCATGCCATGTATCGAAACCGCGAATTCGCGCAAATTTTCGTTCTCCAAAAAAGAGGCCATTTTTTCGCATTCCGAAACGACCGCGGCATAAAACATACGCAATGTTTCCCTGTAATTATCCGGCATATGCGAAAAATTGCCCAAGCCCTTTTCTATATTGATAAGGCCGATTTTCTTCAACTTGTCAAAAAAACCGTCACGCAAAATACTATTTTCGTTCGCTTCCGCGCGCTTTATGGCTTGCGCGCTTGGCGGGCTCTCGATTTTTTCCCCGGGAAGCCATTTCAAAAGCAATTCCGTCAATTTGCCGAATTCAATCGGCTTGGACAGAAAATCGTCAAATCCACTCGAAAAAAACATTTCTTTTGCGCCGGATACCGCGTTCGCGGAAAATGCGATAATTTTCATGCGCTCATATTCGCCGCCGAGTTTTCTTATTTCCCGCGTCGCTTCCGCGCCGTCCATATCAGGCATTAAATAATCCATAAAAACGATGTCGTAGTCTTTTTGCCTGACCATATCTACGGCCTGAGCGCCCGACGACGCCCTGTCGGCCCCGATGCCGAACAATTTTAGAAATCCGTCGGCGACATTCAAGTTAATCTCGTTATCATCGACGATAAGTATTTTGGCGGACGGCGCACAAAATTCTATCGCGGTTTCTTTGCTTTCGGGAATTAAATCCCCGCTGCCGATGACCTTCGGAATAGTAACGGTAAAGATCGAACCCTGCTCATACGCGCTGTCGACCTTTATGCTGCCGCTCATCATTTCGGCGAGCTGTTTACTGATGGAAAGCCCCAACCCCGTTCCCTTTATTCTGTGCCTCCTGGTATCGTCAACCTGAGCGAATGTGTCAAAAATATCTTTCAATGAGTTTTCGGGTATGCCTATGCCCGTATCCTCAATTTTGAATACGACGGTCCCATCATCCGCGGAAACTTTCAGAGTTACGCTGCCTCGTTCGGTATACTTTACGGCGTTGCCGCAAATATTGACCAATATCTGCCTTAACCTTACGTCGTCGCCGTAAAGGTATTTGGGGATTTCGCCTTCGATTTGCAGCGTGAAGGCGATGCCTTTTTTCTGCGCGGTAAATTCAAAAATGGAGTTTATATTGTCCAACATTTCAGAAAAATCATAGTGAACCGGTGATAACTCAAGTTTCTCGGACTCTATTTTTGATATGTCCAAAATGTCGTTGATAATATCCAGCAGCGCTGCGGAAGATAATTTTATATCGCCGGCGTAACGCATCTGCCTGTCATTCAGGTTTTCGTTCAGCAAAAGTTCGGACATGCCGATGATGGCATTCATCGGCGTCCTGATCTCGTGGGACATATTTGCCAGGAAGGACGATTTAACCCTGCTCGCTTCATCGGAGAAATATTTTTTGATATGTTCCGCGACAAGCATACCGCATATCAGCAGGATGATAATTATTCCGTTCATGGAGAGAACCGCGCTCATATGTAAATATTCTTTTAAGTAAATCCCCCTTGCCCCAATTACGCCTACATACCAGTCGTTAAGCAATTCTATAAAATACGCCGCGCTGGATACTCCGTTATTATCTTTCAGGCGAAATTCGAACTGCGGCCCCTCTCCTTTCGCCAAAGCGCCGACGATATCCGAATAGCTGTACAAGGCTTGATCCGAATCATCAAGGAGGTTCATACCGATAAACGAATCGTTTTCGTGCGCTATGACGGCAAGGCTGGAGCCCAACAAAACGCCGTAGACGTCGAACATTTTTAAGACCTCGATGCCGCTCTCGATTAATTGATTGGACATGTCGATGTCCAACGCTATTGCCGCGACCGCGTTCCGGGCATTATCGAACAAAAGCCTCGATGCGATGACGGAGAAATGATTTGTTTCAGGATCGAAGAGCGGTTCCGAATAATAAATTTCGCCCTGTTTTTCAATCGCGCCACTGACCCATGACTCCGGCGGCCCGTCGCCGCCCAAAATCGGCTCTATTTTAAAGTTGCTTTTCCTTGCGGCGTTGCGGCCTAAAATCGCCGTCGCTTCGTCGCGGAGATATTCAGGCCGGATGCCGGCGGGCGCATGTTCCTCGTAATCAAGCGCAATTTCATCCAGAATCGTTTGGGATGATAAAATACCCGATCTTATCAATTGCGCGGCGACATTAACTTTTTCTCTTTCATATGAATATCTTACGTTTCGCAGGATGATTACACAACCTATAACGCTGTTCACAATCATAATAAAAACGAAAAAAACAACAAACCCCATTTCAATATGCAGTCTTTTGTCATTCAGAATCACACTGAGAGATTTGCTTTTGTTCTTTGGACTAAAATAGAAATCCAGGCGTTGTTTTAGTTTTTTTATCATAACTCAACCCAAATACTGCTCCAGCCTTTCCAAAATCAATTCTTCATTGATGGGCTTAACGAGAAAATCGGTGGCGCCGGCTTTAAGAGCCTTGATTACGGCTTCTCTTGTCGCGTTGCTCGTCAGAAAAATTATCGGCGCTCCATATCCTCTTGCGACAATTCTTTCGGTGAGTTCGTACCCGTCCATCTCCGGCATTTCTATATCCACGATAAACAAATCGGGAGGCGTATGGCTGTCCAAATATTCTAACGCCGCTTTGCCGGACGTTAAGCCGCGGAATTTATATTTTTCACCGTCGATAACTACTTTCAGCGCGTTGAGCAAAACAGGCATGTCATCCACAGCCAAAATATTTTTTCTCGTCTCGGTTGTTTGGGCCCAGCGTTTTTTGCGTTCCTCTTTGCTTTTGTGCTGCGCCATTTGAATGTCGATTGAAAGGGTATTGAGCGCGGAGATAAATTTTCCCAAATATATATCTATCTCATCATTTTCTCCTTGAATTACGGCGTCAATCAAATCGTGGCATTTTTCCATCGCGCCTGACGCGCGAATTCTTCCCAACACCAACTCCAACTCAACGAGTTTTTTTCGTAGAAAAAAATAATCGCTCGCGACAAATAGCTTTGTCAATTCGTGCGATTTTTCCGACAGCGTATCGATGAAGCCATCCAAATTGCCGCAGTAATCCGTAAGTTCTTTATCGCTCATATCTGCTTGAACATTCAGGCCCCGGATTGTCTTGAGAAATTCCGACTCGATTTTATGCACGTTATGTATCCTCCTCGAATTTTATTTTTTTCAATTGTAGCGTCACATGTCAATTTATGAAAGCCGCGTTCGCCATACATATTGCCAAACAGCCTTCACTGTACTAGAATTCAAACAGTGCGACACGCTTAAACAACGTAATATAAATAAATCGACTCTTACAGGGGATGGTTTTTTTGGGAGGAAACCGCCGCACGTTGGAAGAGATGATTGGCGCGTATCCAAAGCAGCCAAGATTCTTGCTGCCAATTTTGCAGGACATTCAAAGCGAGGAAAAATATCTGTCAAAGGAAGCGATGCGGGCCGTCGCAGAACATCTCAGCCTGCCGGACAGCCGCGTGTACGCGGTGGCGACTTTTTACAAAGCGCTCAGCCTCATTCCTAAGGGCGAGCATGAGATCAAGGTGTGCATGGGGACCGCCTGCCACCTTCGGGGAGCGGGCGCGATAGTGGCCGCCCTCGAAAAAGAACTCGGCGTCAAAAATGGGGAGACGACGGGCGACGGAAAATTTTCGCTGGAGTGCGTCAACTGCGTCGGGGCCTGCGCGCTCGCCCCGGTCGCGATGGTTGACGGGGATATTACCGCAAACCTCACTCCATCCGGCGTCTCGAAACTGGTTGATTCCATGAGAGGGGAGGGGGAGAAATGAAGACGGGCACTCGCGCGAAGTTGTCGTCAGTCGCGGAGCTTAGGAAACTTCGCGAGGAAATTTCCTCCCGCTCGGAGCGGACGTCGATTTGGGTATGCGGCGGAACGGCCTGTATCGCGTGGGGGGCAAACGCCGTATTGGACGCGATAAGAAATTGCGCGGCGCAAATGGGCATAGACCTCGGCGCTGAACTCCGGTGCGAAAAGAGCGGCTGCAACGGACAGTGCGAGCGCGGCCCGATAGTCGAAATATCCCCGCATGGA
>Ga0099364_10011622_pt1 | contig 12004 bp, 7 predicted proteins | sample TergutTh196P3_FD_73070 | JGI IMG/M metagenome (GOLD analysis project Ga0099364, IMG submission 73070) | Microcerotermes parvus P3 segment gut microbial communities from Pointe-Noire, Republic of the Congo - Th196 P3 | ecosystem: Host-associated > Arthropoda: Insects > Digestive system > Gut ...
ATTTTGGTTTCCCCTGCGACAATAAATTTTTCCTTATAAAATAACAAACAAAAGGCACTGAGGTCAGGAATTCTGAAATTAGTTCATAAAATGTACCTAAAAAGTTAAAAATTTTAAAGGCGAAGCCTCGACAAAATGTCGAGGCTTTTTTATAAAGACGCTGACAAAGATTCCGAACGTAGTGAAATGAGGAATCTAAATATATACTTTTCCAATTAATTTCCGTTTTTATCCTAATAAAAAAAAATAAAAAAATAAAAAAAATTTTTAAAATTTTGTTGGAATTAAAAAAAGTATTATTTTTACAAAAATTTTTATAAGAAAAATTGTAAAAAAAGTAGTTATAAACAATTAATAATCAAAGTCATGGAAGTAAAAAAATCGACGAAGGCAGACCTTGAAAATAAAAAAACTGTCTTCATGCAAATTGGTTTTGTAATGGTGCTATCTATTGCACTTATTGCATTTGAGTGGTCAACGACGGACTATTCTTTGGATCCAAGTCTTATCATTTCCGAAATGGTAGTAGAGGAAGAGATAATTCCGATAACTCGTCCGGAGGAGATTAAGCCGCCGCCACCACCACCACCGCAAGTAACAGATATTCTGAACATTGTGGATGACGATATCGAACTAGATGACGTGTTAGATATTTTTGACACCGAAATGGACGATATCAGAGAATTTGACATGACAATTCACATTGACATGGACGAAGAAGAACGTGATGAAGCGGAGATTTTTACCATTGTTGAAGAATCCCCCGAATTTCCGGGCGGAGACGAAGCATTATTGAGATATCTTGCGCAAAATACAAGGTATCCACCTATTGCACAAGAAAACGGAATTTCAGGAAGAGTACACGTTAGATTTGTGGTTGAACCTACAGGGGATGTTTCAAATGTTACTGTTTTAAGGGGAGTAGACCCTAGTTTAGACAGAGAAGCGGTAAGGGTAGTTGCATCTTTGCCAAGATTTAAACCGGGAAAACAGAGAAATCGTCCCGTGAGAGTTTATTACACGGTGCCGATTAATTTTACATTGCAAAATTAAGAAAGGGTATTATTTTGATTTAAGAAAAAAGTCTGGACTAAAAGTCAGGCTCATCGTGCATGAGTGGTCTAATCTACGGTCATTCATATCGTAGTATGTTTCAATAGCAAAAGAAAATTTTAAGTTGAAACTAAGTGTGCGATGGTAGCAGATTTTTCCGTTCATTAGGTTTTTGTTCCTTATTATATTATCGTGTTTTGGATGTGAAACCGACTGAAAAATAGGGTTACCTTTTGGTGCGTAGAAATTGTCGGCACTCCAATATCCAAGCATAAGAAAAGCGTCTTTTGCATCTATATTAATTCCCGTATAAAAAGCGTTTCCGTTTCTTATTCCTATAAAGTTTGAGCTTGTTGTTTCACGGTATAATAGGTAATATCCAAAATATCCAATATTTTCAATAAATCCTGTTGCTTTTTTAGATATATCCAATCCTAAGGCAATATTGCAGTGAGTCTGCACAGGTACAGTACGGTGTCCGATTTGACCTCCTATATGTTTAGCAATAAATTGAATAGGCATTTTTAGTTGCCATCCCGATTCAGAATCAATGAAAATAGTATTAGAACTTATACCAGCCGTAAACATTTCAGGAATTGTGTCGTTGTACAAAATAAATTGTTCCCACTCTAACCAAGCGTCTGCCGAGAAACGTTTGCCGCTATACAAAAATTGAAATCCTGTTTCAGTTGGCTGCGAAAATTGCAGTTCAGGGTCAAATATCGGTTCTAGCATATTATGATGTACGTTTCCACGCAAGTTGCCCATAATTAAGTCAAAATTAGGAAACAGACGTATATACGCCGAAACGACAGGTTTTACCTCTGGTTTTTTATTATGCCCATGATATTGCATCAGATTGAAGCCCGCCTGAAGCCTGAATCGTGAATCTACATAATAAACCATCGAAGGAGCAATATTATATCCTAAAAGAGTATATCCTTCAAAAAGCGGACCGAAATATTCATTGTTTTTGAAAAAATTATTGTTTTCTAACCGAAAATGCAGTCTGTTTTGTATTGCAGAATCGGTATCAAACTCGTTGAAATAGTACCGGTATGCAAGGTCAGACTGTGAGAAAGTTGAATGACTTAATAATAAGAAGGTGAAAAATATGAGTATGTATTTCATTATATTCATTATATAATAGATTTTTTTCCTATCAAAGTGAAAAGAATAATATCAGATTTTTTGTTAAAAAAACGTACTATTTTAATGATTTCCTTTAAAGTAGCACCCGTTGTAGAAACATCGTCCAAAATTAAAATTTTATCTTCTTTAGCCATAATGTCATCAAATTCCTGTTGCATATCGGGGGAATCGAAATATAAAAAATCTGAAATATAACTTTTGTATTTGTTTGTCCTAACATTATCAGCAATCGAAAAATAATCAAGAGAATTAATTTCTGACAAAAGTCTTGTAATTTTATCAACTTGTTGTTGTTTTTGGATTTCTGTATATCGTGGCTTGCCATTTACGAGCGATTCCAATTCATTAATACGAAATTCTTTCCAATTAAACTTAACCTTTTGCGGCAACATTTTTATTACTTCAAAGGATTTTGTTTTTGAATTTGTAATTGCATAAAACAATCTAAGCAGATACTCATTCATAGAACTACGCGATTTTGGATAGATAATGATGCCGATGTCATTGATAGTAATATTTAGTGCTTTTTTTAGTTTGCTTAACGCTGTCTTAATGAATAACTCTTTGTTTTCCTGCGTAGTAAAATTATCGTTGAAACGCAGTTCATGCAAAAATTTTGTCCTTATTTTGGAAGATGCGCTATCATTGTTTAAGAATTGATAACCAAAATAATAGACGTTGCTAGTGCCTTCAATATCGTCAATAATAACAGGTTCCAAAGGCAAATCAACAAATTCAATAATACATTTTTCTGAATTGGACGTAAAATTGAACTCAAACAAGTCTGAACTTTTATTGTAATCTATACCCATGTTTAATATTTTTTTGCCATTGTTTTATAAAATAAGTGAAATTTAAGTAATTTCTTCAACAAAATGTCTTTTTTTTCCAACAAAGACCACTGATAAATAGCGCATATCTTTCCTATCTTTAAACATATTCGAGGTCATATATTTTTGCAGTTGTGTTTTTGCTTCTTTTTTCTTTTTGTTGATGGCTGATTTGTTTTCGGCATCGGCTTGTTTTACATATTTTAGTTCCCAAATCCAGTCGGATATTATTTTCGGATAGAGGTTTGAGCGTCTTTGTAGATAGATATCGCTGTATCCTTCCGAATTTTCAAGTTCTGAAAATGGCAAATAAAGATTTGTTTGAAACAAAATACTTAACAATAAGCACTTTACATTCTTTTCAGAGAAGTTTTCAATGTCTCTGTTTGAAATTTGGGAGAGAAAATTTTTCTGAAAATCGTTGAAAAATTGCTTGTAGTCATCTTCAAATGCCATCGTTGCTAATCCGTCCAAAATTAAACTTGGGTCGTATAACATTTTGGGATTACGTTCCAAGATAATATTTTCCATATATTCCCAATACATTGTTTTAATGGTATAATTTGGAATTTTTAGCATCGATAAACCTATTGTTTCATCCTTGTCGATTGTAACCAATCCCATATAATACAACAATGACAGAAAATTTTTAGGTTCGTGCAGTTTTTCGATTGAAAATCGGGTAGCAACAGTAGCGGGAAACCTGCCATGCTCTATTATTTCCTCCAATTTTACGATATTTTCACGCTTGTTCAACAATTTTTTTATTCTGCCGTAATCTGTTTTTAGGTTAAGGTCTATCAATTCTTCTATATCACCGGGTGGAAAATATATTTTATCTAAAAGAAATAATATCATTGCAGGGTTGTACAATCTGTTTTGGGCATTTACGTGGAACATGTATCCGTTGTACAAAAATTTTCTATCAATGTTCAATTTTGCTCTATCTAATTCGCATTCATCAATTAAAAATTCTACATCTTCTTCCGTAAATCCTAATAATTCGCTATATCTTTCATTATTGGATATATTGTTGGAAATATTAAATCCGCTTGTAACGTCATCAAGCATAATTGGAGTGATCCCCGTAATAAAAATAGTATCAATCAGCGTGTCGGTATTATCTTTTAGCGTTTCATAAAAATCGCGAACAACTCCGTTAGCCCAAATTAGTTCTTTGTATTGTTTTATGCTTAAATTTGTGCCTTGTGCAATTAAATCGTTGGCGAAGTGGTCGTATTCATCGATGATAACGAAAAGTTTGCTATTATTTTTTTTTACAATATCAAAAACAAACTCAATTTGACCTCGAACATTCTTTATTTTCCATGCTTCTTTTTTTAGTTTTTCAAAATTATTAATTATCTCCTTATGGTCAGTAATAAAAAATTGAACGGAACTTCTTATTGCGTTTATAAAAGATACTTTAAAATCATCAACGGAACTTGTATCTAACCCTGAGAAACTGAATTTAATCACAAAACAAGAATTTCTCTTTTTTGTAGGATTTTTGCCGATGTACAAGTCCCCGAAAAGCATATCAAATTTATCTTTGGAACAAATACTGTAATAATGCCTCAAAGTTGAAAGGAACAATGATTTGCCAAATTTGCGCGGACGAATAAGAAAATGATATTTTGCATTCTCATTTTCAAGCATTTCGATAAATCGGGTCTTATCTACATAAGCGTAGTTTTCTTCCCGCAACAGTTCGTAATTGGATAAACAGTATGGAACTCTCTTTTTCATTTTTATTAAAAATTTTTGCAAAAATAAAATAAATTGCTGAATTTTCAAAATAAATATCTACTTTTGCATAAAAAAATTTATTTCTGAAAACTGAAAACTATAATAAGAAATGGCTATTAAAGCAATCACGTTATATCAATTATGTAGCAGCATCCGAGAAGCGATTTGCTATCAGTTTCCCAAAGAGGTATGGGTTCGTGCAGAGATTGCCGAGTTCAGAGAAAACAGAAATGGGCACTGTTATTTAGATTTAATTGAAAAACAGCAAAATTCGGACCAAATAGCAGCAAGGGTGAAATCGATTATTTGGTCATTAAGTTACAGAATGTTAAAACCTTATTTTGAAGCAGCAACAGGACGCTCTTTGTCTAACGGATTAAAAGTTTTAGTTCAGGTTTCTGTTGAGTTTCACGAAGTTTACGGTTTAAGTTTGGTTATCAATGACATAGACCCGACTTTCACTCTGGGCGATTTAGAGCAGCGAAAACGAGAAATAATTTCACAACTACACGAAACAGGAGTAATTGAAATGAACAAAGAGTTATTCTTCCCGACCGTTCCACAGCGAATTGCCGTCATTTCTTCCGCCACAGCCGCAGGATACGGTGATTTTGTCAATCAATTGGAAAATAATCCTTTCGGAATAAAATTTTATCATTCTCTTTTTCCTGCAACTATGCAAGGGGAGCAGGCACCCGCCTCAATTATTAACGCTTTCGATAAAATACATGAAAATATTGATTTATATGACGTTGTTGTATTAATCAGAGGTGGCGGTGCAGCGATAGATTTGCTATGTTTTGATGATTTTGAGGTGGCATATTATATAACACAGTTTCCTTTGCCCGTCCTAACAGGGATAGGGCATGAAAGAGACAACACTATTGCAGACTTAGTTGCACACACATCATTGAAAACCCCTACTGCAGTTGCAGAGTTTTTAATCGGAACAGTCGCAGAATTTTTGAACCAAATCAACGAATATTCATATACTTTGAAATATTTTGTCAAAGAAGAAATGGATAGGCAAACGCAAAAAATTAAATCGTTTATTGACAGATTTTTTTCGATGTCCAATAATACAACTCAAGTAGAAACAAATAATTTGAACAGTAAAAGCAAACAACTTGTTTTTTATACAAATACATATCTCAAAAACAGGCAAAAAGAGTTGGAATATCTTGAAAAAGAGGTTAATATGAACGACCCATATCATGTTTTGAAGCGTGGTTACACACTAACATTATTAAACGGTAAAACAATAAAACAAGCATCACAATTAAAGCATGGAGATTTGATAGAGACACGGTTTAAAGATGGGGTAATCAGAAGCGTTGTGTCAAAATCTGGTTTAGGGTTTTGAAAAAAATTTTTTCAACTTTACAAACTTTACAAACTCATAATAATGAAAATAATTTTAAATCTGTTTTACACAACTGTTTTTATGGCGTTGTGTTTTAACACTCAAAACATTACGGCTACAAATGCCGAAAAACAAAAAGAAGGATTTGTTGTCTCGTCAAACGAATCTTGCGAACCAAAATTGACCGTGTCTATCGGTTTCGATGACAGGATTTACCGAGTTGGAGACGTACTAAACACTACCGTAACAATAACCAATGTAGGCGTTGTTGACGCAAAAAACATAGCGGTAGATTTTAATCTTCCGCATCAGATTGTCAGTTCGGGCAAAATGGTGCAGCACATTTTATTTTTGGCTGCGGGAAAAAGCGCAAGCGTGTTGCTATCATGCAGAATAGTTGAAGCAGGGAGAGGCATGATATATTATAAAATAACGGCAGACGACTTTAGCGCACAAGAAGTTACGACTGTTTCCATTGCGGGTGCGGGCTGGTATGGTGGTGACAACCACTCTCACAGCACATATTCTGATGGAAGAGGTACAATTCAGCAAAATTCAGACGTTGCCTACAAAAAGGGCATGAGTTGGAACTACACCGCTGACCATAACAACAGACGAGCACGGGACGATTCTAAAAGAATAACATCCGAAGGGCGCGGGGATTTCATCGCTCTCGTAGGAGTTGAAATAGACAACCTAATTGGACACGCACTTGCGTTTCAAATGCCCGAAAATGTAGAAACATACGTCATTAAAACAATTTATGAAGGATATTTTGATGCCTTACCCGATGGCGAAGACAAACCATTGGAAGTCAAATACTTTGATACCAATTTAGAGGGAAGCGACATCTATTTTGGCGAACTATTTGGCGGAAAAACATTAGAATACATAACGATACCAGGTATGGGTCGAGCAACTGATTACGCCAATATTGATATGAAAGGAAAAATAGCATTAGTTGCGCGAGGGGAGTTCACGCTCGTGGAAAAGATTAATACAGCAATGGCAGCAGGTGCCGAAGGAGTGATTGTTTACAATTACAACTCGGAACCTTTGGGAATGACTTTGAATAGTGGTGTAATAGGAATTGGAATTTTGCAAAAAGATGGATTGAAGTTAGCCGCAAAAGAAAAAGGCACAATACAATTTCGTAACGAGCCACTGCCACCAAAAGCAAAAAAAACGTGGCAGATGATGATTGATGAAGTTAATGCAAGCGGCGCATTCTTTGTACCCGCACATCCCGGTAGTTCGGCGTATCCGTTCTTAGAAATATACGACATCAGAAATTTTGCGGGACTTGAAGTATGGAACGGTACAAATCCCAAAGCGGCAGGCAATATCCTCGCATTTCAACAGTGGGACAACAGCAATGCAAGAGGTGATGCCAAATATTTTGGAATGGCAAACTCGGACGCTCACGACGCAAATATTATTGCAGTAGCATATAATATGGCATATATGAACGAGTTATCTGTAGAAAACATAAATAAAGAGATGAAAAACGGGACATTTTTCGGCTCAAATGGACCTCAATTACGTTTTGAAATAGATGGCGTATCAATGGGAGAAACCTTGTATATCAACGAAGATAAACAAATAACGCTTGTAAAGATCAGAGCTTTTGACGATTTATATCCTTTAACTGAAATAAATTTGTATAAATTGAAAACAGTAGGGGAAGCAACTGACACCAAACATTTGGTACAAACATGGGATTTGAAAAGTAAAAATATCAAACATTGGCATCTAAATTTTGAACTTGAAGTTTCTGTCGGAGAAATATATCGCATTGAGGTAAATAGTGAAAAATCAACCTCTTCCGATGGTGCAACAAAAGGCTTCGCTTATTCAAATCCTATCTGGATAGAAAAAACAAACGAAATGACTACAAATAAGCCTTTTGTCAAAAATATTACCTTGAACAATCCAAATGCCGAACTTTTACAGACAAAAGCAGGTAACTATTACATTATCACCAATAATGCAACAAATTTGAACGCCGAACATCTGATAATTTCAGTATCAGAAAAAGCAATTGTCGAAAAAATGTATGATGCTGAAAACAAATTGTTTAATATAAAAATTTCATCGCAAGACGGTGCTTATAAGCGTTCTATGAAAATTTTTGAGGTGAAAAAATAAGAAAATATAAAAAAACAAAAAAATATAAAAAAAACGTAACCTTTTTTCAATCCTTACGTATCAGTTAAAAATTTTGAAATTTTCTACATAATGAAAGTATTATTGAAGAATTTATTAATTGTAGCATTGCTACTCTTTATTTGTCCAAACTTTAACCCAGTCCTTGGGCAAAGCCATCCAGCTTTTAGAGTTTCAGGAATAGTGGTTGATGGCGAAACCAACGAAACAATTATTGGCGCACACATTCAAGAAAAAGGAAACCTTTCAAACGGAACGATAAGCGGTTTAGATGGAGATTTCAGTTTGAATGTTTCAACGACAAGTACGCTGATAGTTAAATATTTAGGATATGCAACGCAGGAAGTTGCCGTAAATAGCACTTCCGAATTGTTTGTTCGACTTGTTTCCGATGCAAAACAACTTAACGAAGTTGTGGTAGTTGGCTACGGGTCGCAAAAGATAAAAGATTTGACAGCACCGATTTCTGTCGTTAGAGGAGAAGATTTATCGAGACAAATTGCGTCCAATCCGATGTCGGCATTGCAGGGAAAAGTATCGGGCGTGCAGGTTATCAATAGCGGTGCGCCAGGTGCGGGACCGACCGTAAAAATTCGGGGCGTAGGCTCGATAGGTGATTTTGCAAATCCGCTATATATTGTGGACGGCGTGTTTGTCGATAACATAGATTTTTTGAATAGCGGCGACATTGAAACATTGAGTGTTTTGAAAGATGCCTCCGCAGCCGCCATCTACGGAGTACGTGCCGCAAACGGAGTTATCCTTATCACAACAAAAAGAGGAACAAAAGACAAAGTGAACGTTACTTATGACGGTTACGCAGGATTGCAAATACCCGTAAACATTATGCCTTTGGCAAACCGCGAGCAATATGTGGAAATGTTTAACGAAGCGTACAAAAGGGCGACAGGATTTATCCCAAAAAATGTTGCCGACTACCCTGCAAGTACCGATTGGTATAACGAATTAGTGCGTAATGCGCTGATACATAGTCATTCTTTGGACGTATCAGGTGCAAATGAGGTTACAAATTACGCTCTCGGCATCAACTATTTTTATCAAGAAGGAATAATGAACAGCAAAAACGACTACGAAAGGTTGAACATTCGGGGCAGTTTTGACCAAACGGCATCAAATTGGCTCAAAATAGGCATGACAACCCTTGTTTCCAATTATACTTGGTTTATTCCAAATAATGAAGCCGTTTTTGGCTCGGCATTCGTAAATCCGCCCGTTTATCCTGTTTACGATGAAAACAACACCGCCGCTTTCCCCGAAAAATTTGCCTCGCCGCAAACTTACGGCTTCAGTAATTCCTACGGAAACCCATACGCAACGGCATTTTACAACAATCAAAGAGAAAAAGGTATAAAAACAATCGTTTCAACTTATGCCGAAATTAGTATGCTTGAAAACAAAATCAAATTAAAATCGGCGTATAACCTGAACTACAACCAATGGACACATCTGCATTATCAGCCAGACTATTTTGTCGGTGGTTCACAAGAATACAGGCAGTCGCTTTTGACCAAAACTTTCGGAGTTCTGTCGAAGCATATCCTTGATAATACTCTTACATACAATGACTTCAAAGAATTACATCGTTTTTCGGTAATGCTCGGACAATCAACCCGAATTGAAAAAGAAAGCACGATGACAGGCTCTGCATTGAATGTACCCGGTTTTGACGACCAATCAATGTATTTAGTAAATGGCTCTTGGCAAAATAGGAACGCAAACGATGGCGCCTACCGCTATCACGGCTTGTCGTTTTTCACGCGAGGAACTTACAATTATGCCGACAAATATTTGGCAACGCTAACCTTTCGCGCGGACGGCTCATCAAAATATAGCGAACATTGGGGATTTTTCCCTTCAGTAGGACTGGGATGGGTGCTTACAGGCGAAGATTTTATGTCATCACAACAATGGACCGACTATTTGAAAGTGCGCACAAGCTGGGGAATGCTTGGGAACGACAACGTACCATCAAATTCTACAACCATTATGGGACAAACTAATGCGGGAACGTCCGCTGTTTTTGGTGATGAATTAGTTGATGGCGTGGGCGCACAGACCGTTTACACAAATTATCTGAAATGGGAAGTAGTGAACGAATTTAACATCGGTGCTGACATCCATTTTGCAGGAAACAAATTTACGGCAGAAATAGATTATTACAACCGTACAACCTCTAATGTAGTGTTCTATGCGCCACTTGCAGCAGGAGGCGGAACTTTGGAACTCCTTGCAAACAACGGAACAGTTCGAAACCAAGGCGTAGAACTCTCTTTGAACCGAAACGTGAAAGTAAACGACAATTTTAGTTACAATATCGGATTTAATGCCACAACGATTAGTAATAAAGTGCTGGAGTTGAATGAACGTGAAACTCCAATTCCGGGAGCATCGGTACGCGGTAGATTTGCCACAAGCACGCAGGTAGGCTACCCTATTGGCTCTTTCTGGGGATACGAAATAGATGGCGTATATAACAGTGAAACAGAAGCATTGCGAGACCCTGTTAGTCAAGCAATTAAAGACGCAGGATTTTTTAAGTATAAAGACCAAAACAATGATAACGTGATTGACGAAAAAGATATGGTTTATCTCGGAAGTCCAATCCCCTGGCTTATTGCAGGTTTTGATTTCGGAGGAACATACAAAAATATAGATTTTAGCCTAAATATACAAGGACAAGTCGGAAATAAAATGCTCAACGCCAAACGAATGAACAGAGACGTTTTTGCTGACGGAAATTATGACCTTGATTTTTACAAAAACGCTTGGCTACCCGATAGATATTCAAACACATATCCATCACCCGAAGCATATAGTAATTCGTTCACACAGCAGGCAAACACCTTTTTTGTGGAAGATGCCTCATACATACGTATTCAAAATATACAAGCAGGATATACTTTCAATAAATTACTTGGAATAGAACGCATTAGAATATATTTATCAGCACAACGACCCTTTACATTCTTCACCTACAACGGATTTACCCCCGAAGTAAGCGGTTCACCAATTGAAAGCGGAATTGACCGATCAGTATATCCAATGCAAGCAGTGTATGCAATTGGACTGAAAGCGACCTTTTAAGTTTGAAAGTTTGGTTTTTGAATTAATGAATCAATGAAAAATATATCTGAAAAAATACAAGCGGGGATGCAAACCTTTGAGGAAATCCGAAACGATGGTTATGTTTATGTTGATAAAACAAAATATCTTGTCGAAATGATAAATTCCAATAAAGTTTATTTCCTTTCCCGTCCGCGAAGATTCGGAAAATCGCTTACAATTTCAACTTTTGATGCGTTGTTTTCGGGAGAAAAAAAACTTTTTAAGGGACTTTATGCTGAAAAGTTTTTAAATAGTCCACAATTTAAGCCAAGTCCTGTTATTAGGTTGGATATGAGTAAAACCACTACAAACAAGGGAATTGATGCTATGGAGGAATCGATTGTTGTCATGACAAAACATATCGCCCAAAAATTAAAAATCAAACTGTTAGATTCAAAATTATGTGACGTTTTGTTAGGAGATTTGATAAATCAAGCAGCAGAAAAATATAATCAAAAAGTCGTAATTTTAATAGACGAGTACGACAAACCCTTCACCGATTTTATAGATAAGCCTAAAATGGCAGAAAAAGTTCGCACTCTTTTAAGAAGTTATTATTCCCAAA